>Ga0256405_10009167_pt1 | contig 13689 bp, 10 predicted proteins | sample RumenRJG_02DNA_FD_189096 | JGI IMG/M metagenome (GOLD analysis project Ga0256405, IMG submission 189096) | Bovine rumen microbial communities from Lethbridge, Alberta, Canada - RJG_02 | ecosystem: Host-associated > Mammals > Digestive system > Stomach > Rumen | place: Canada: Alberta...
CCACTACACCAAGCGCACGGCGGTGAAGATAAACTCCGGGGCGCTGATGGCTGATGCTTGGCATCACCGCTCGGATGCACTTTCATCCATCGGTTCATTTGCGGGTATACTCGGTGCGAGAATGGGTCTGCCTGTGCTTGATCCTCTTGCTAGCGTGATAATCTGCGTTTTCATCGAAAAAGCGGCACTTGAGATCTTCATTGACGCTGTCAACAAGATGATAGACAGATCCTGCAGTGATGATACCGTTACTAAAATGCAGGAAGTCATACTTGACACAGAGGGCGTACTGGGGATCGATGAACTGAAAACAAGACTTTTCGGCGCTAAGATATACGTTGAAGTCGAGATACGCATGGATCCGGACAAAACACTTGTTGAAGCCCATGACACGGCTGAAAAGGTCCATGACATGATCGAAAAGACTTTTCCGGAGGTAAAGCACTGTATGGTACACGTTAATCCGGATATCCCTGATTAAAGAGCGGTAATATTTTCACTTCATTTTCGTCAAAATCCGCTTGCAAATGACACAGGATTGTGCTATACTGGTAATATTGAATTTCCGTACAAAGAGGGTCAAGTATAGATGAAAAATAAATTGCGTGTTATATCGGCACTGCTGTGTGCTGTGCTGATATTTGCTGATATAGGCAGCTTCCGCGGGGAGGCACTGAGCTTTGTGCCCACTGCTGTGGACGCTGACGGTGAGCGCAGGGATATAAAGCTGTATTCCGAATGCGTTTATATGGTGAATATGGACAGCGGCGATGTCATAGTTGATATCAACGGCGAAAAGGAAGTTCCTCCCGCCTCGCTGACAAAGCTTATGACGGCTGTTGTTCTTCTGGATGAACTGGGCGGCGATGAAAGCACCCTGAAAAACAGGATGATGTCCGCAGGCACCGAAGCCTTTGATGAACTTTACGATACAGGTGCGGCGACCGCCGATATACAGCCCAACGAATCTGTCAGCGCTTACGACCTGCTGGCGGCACTGCTGATACCATCAGCCTGTGAAGCCGCGAATATAATCGCCATAAACGTGGGCGGCAACGTTCCCGCATTCGTGGATATGATGAACGAAAAATCTGCCGAACTGGGGCTGAAACATACCCATTTTTCAAACGCCCACGGTCTGTTCACTCAGCAGAATTTCTCCACTGCAAAGGATATCTCCACCATATGCAGGTACGCTCTTAACAAGTACCCGGTTTTCAGGGAACTTGTGGGCAGTCCCTCATTCACGATGGCACCTACCGACTATCACCCCGAGGGCACATATATAGTCAGCACCGACTATATGATAAACGAGTTCACCGATTACTACTACACCAACTGCCGCGGTATAAAGACGGGTACTACCGAAGCCGCAGGACGCTGTTTTGCAAGCTATGCCACCTTTGACGGCATGACCTATATGGCAGTAACGATGGGTGCGCCTATGGAGAAGCTCCCCGAAGATATCAAAAAAGGCGAAGAAGACCCCGATTCCATGTATGCTGACGATGTGGTCTACTATAATTTCATCGACCATATAAATCTGTACGAATGGGCTTTCGATACCCTTGTGCAGAAGGATTTCATCAACGAATTCAGCGAGGTCAGGGACGTAAAAGTCGGCTACGGCAAAAAACGCGATTATGCAAACCTCAAACCCGCCTGCGGATACAGCCGTATGTGGCCTGCGAATATCCCCATCGATGATGTTGAAAAGAAGATAACCGTGCTGGATAACATAGTCGCACCCGTTGAAGAGGGCGATGTGCTGGGCAAGATGGAACTTTCCTACAAAGGCGAAACTCTTGCAGTTATAGACCTTATCTCCACCACAAAAGTTGAACGTTCACCCGTAAAGGAAAGGGCGAGAGTGGTAAAGGCGTATTTCGGCTCGAAGCTTTTCAAAATAACGGGTACAATAGTTCTGGTATGTATAGGCTTGTACTGCGTGCTGTGTTTCCTGATAGCGCAGAGAAAATATCTGAGAAAACTCAATCCCTCTGCTGACAGCAGATATGATGACAGCGATGATGACTGAATTAAAACGTGAAGTATCCCGAAAAGAAATAGACAGACGGGAGATGTAAAGGAAAGGAACAGTTTTATGCTGAAAAGGATCATATGTATAGCCGCCGCGGCACTTACGGCGTTTATGTCGGGCTGTACCGCGAAAAAAAATAAAGTCAGCATTGACGAAGTCGGTGACGGACTGACGATATACAGCTTTCAGGCAGGCAAGGCCGATGCCGAACTCATTTACGGCGATGACTGGGCAGTTCTTATCGACTGCGGCGAAAAGGGCTTCGGCAAGCATATAGTTACTTATATGGAAGAAAACGGCATCAAAAAGCTGGATTACCTTATCATAACCCACTTTGATAAAGACCATGTGGGCGGTGCGGCAAAGGTGCTGAGATCCTGTGAGGTCGGTGCTGTACTCCAAAGCAACTCCCCGAAGGAGAGCGATGAGTACGACAATTATCTTGAAGAACTGAAAAATAAAGATATTACTCCCCAGACCGTCCGCGAGGAACTCAGTTTTACTCTCGGCGATGCTGAATTCACGGTAGACCCTCCTAAACAGGAAGCGTACGAAAAATCTCCCAGCAATAATTCTTCTCTCATAACCGAGGTGTCATTGGGCGAAGTTGATATGCTTTTCGCAGGAGATGCGGAGAATGACAGACTTGCAGAGTTCACCGCAAGCAACGATAAAACCTACCGATTTGTTAAAGTGCCTTACCACGGACACTGGCAGAAACAGCTGAAACCCTTTGCCGAAGAGATCAAGGCAGATATCGCAGTGATAACGAGTTCCGAAGATGAACCCGAGGATAAGGAAACGGTAGATCTGTTCAAAAAATGCGGTGCTGAGATCTTTCTGACGAAAACAGACAGCGTTATCGTAAAATGTGACGGCAAGAACATCGCGGCAGCGTATGACAATTCATAATTCATAATTCATAATTGTTGATAGTGGGCGGTGAGTACGCTGTTCTTAGGATACCATGGCGGTAAGCAAGGGAAACTATGACGCAGACTAAGCGTGTTAAGCACAACAAAGCTGTGTGCGAAGGGAGCTTTGGCTCAAGCCTTTCGCGAAAGGCTTGCGGGAAGCTCGAAGGGCAGAGCCCTTCGGTCAAGGCACAAATGCGACGTGGCAACCGTGCTGTAAATAGGACAGCAAACTTCCCGCCAAATAAAGGCGCGGCAATAACAACAATATGAGCGTGGACAAATCAACCGTCCACGCTCTTTCTGTCTGCGTGAGATATTGTCGCGCCCGAAATCAACGGCGTTAGCTCGTTGATTTCTCGACCCGAGAAACGAGGGGCGACCAATGTCCACCGCAGTCCTCACAAAACATACAAACCATAAATGTAAAATTTATATGAACTCACTTTACAAACAACAGAATATAGTGTATAATAAATAAGTCATATTGTGCGGATAGCGCACAGGCATAAGTATCCCTGCATCAGAATACGGGTCACGCTTCGGTAAGAAGAATGTACCTGCCGTATGCCGATGCAGAGGAAAATATTTTAAGAAAGAGGTACAAAATTATGCTGAGAAAAGACGAAAAGACAGCCGTTATCGAGGCTAACAGAACTCATGAGACCGACACAGGTTCCCCCGAGGTACAGATCGCTATACTGACCAAGAGGATCAGCGACCTGACAGAACACCTGAAGGTCCACAAGAAGGATAACCACTCCAGAAGAGGTATGTACAAGATGATCGGTAAGAGAAGAAACCTTCTCAACTACCTGAAGAAGAACGACATCGAGAGATACAGAACTATTATCGAGAAGCTGGGTATCCGTAAGTAATCAAGTTAAGATCATCAAGGCAGAGGCGGCTGTCCGCCACTGCCTTTTGGTGTTTTTAAAAACAGTAAAATTATGTTCGCGTGATGGTTTTTTAGCATTGAACGGAGAGTGTAAAAGTCGGGAAAATCTGCACTCTGCGCTTTATGCTAAAGCCTTTGCCGGACAGCGTTAAGGAGGATAATCAATATGTTTGAGAACGCAAGGACTTTTGAAACTACTTATGCAGGCAGACCTGTCGTTGTTGAAACAGGCAAGACCTGCGGACTTGCAAACGGCTCATGCTGGGTAAGATACGGCGAGACCGTTGTAATGGCTAACGTTACAGCTTCCAAGAAGCCCCGTGAGGGCGTTGACTTCTTCCCTCTTTCAGTTGATTTTGAGGAGAAGATGTACGCAGTAGGCAAGATCCCCGGCTCTTTCACTAAGCGTGAGGGCAAGGCAAGCGATAAGGCTATACTGACTTCAAGATGTGTTGACAGACCTATCAGACCTCTGTTCCCCAAGGACATGAGAAACGATGTAACTGTTGTTATGACAGTACTGGCAGTTGATCCCGATAACTCACCCGAAATCACAGGTATGATCGCTGCTGCTATCGCTATCTCTATCTCCGATATCCCGTGGAACGGACCTGTTGCTTCCATCAACGTAGGCTATGTTGACGGCGAGCTGGTTCTGAACCCCACTCTGGAGCAGAGAGCTAATAACAAGCTGAACCTGACAGTTGCAGGTTCTGCCGAGAAGATCGTTATGATTGAAGCAGGCGCTGAGGAGATCCCCGATGATCTGATGCTGAAGGCTATCGAGACAGGTCATACCGAGATCAAGAAGATGGTTGAATTCATCAAGGGTATCCAGAAGGAGATCGGCAAGCCTAAGTTCGAGTTCGAGTCCATGGAAGTAGATCACGACCTCTTCGATGAGATCGAGGCTATGGTAGGCGAGGACGTCAAGAAGGCTCTCGATACTGATGACAAGAACGTAAGAGATGCAAGAATGCAGCCTATATATGATGCAGTTCATGAGAAGTATGACGAGCAGTATCCCGATCAGGGCGCTATGCTTGAGGAAGTTCTCTACAAGCTGCAGAAGAAGATCGTTAGAAACTGGCTCTATGAGGGCAAGCGTGTTGACGGCAGAGGCATCGACGAGATCAGACCTCTCGCTGCTGAAGTCGGCGTACTGCCCAGAGTTCACGGTTCAGGTATCTTCACCAGAGGTCAGACACAGGTAATGACTATCTGTACTCTCGGACCTGTTTCCGATGCACAGAAGCTTGACGGTCTTGATGAAGAGACCAGCAAGAGATATATGCACCAGTACAACTTCCCCAGCTACTCTGTTGGTGAGACAAGACCTTCAAGAGGCCCCGGAAGACGTGAGATCGGTCACGGCGCACTGGCTGAAAGAGCTCTTGTCCCCGTACTGCCCAGTGTTGAGGAATTCCCCTACGCTATCAGATGCGTATCCGAGGTGCTTTCTTCCAACGGTTCTACTTCTCAGGGCTCCATCTGCGGTTCTACCCTCGCTCTGATGGACGCAGGCGTTCCGATAAAGGAACCCGTTGCAGGTATCTCCTGCGGCCTTATCACCAAGGAAGACGGCAGCTGGATGACAATGGTAGATATCCAGGGCCTTGAAGACTTCTACGGCGATATGGACTTCAAGGTTGGCGGTACCAAGAACGGTATCACCGCTATCCAGGTCGATATCAAGGTCGATGGTCTGACTATGGATATCATCGCAAGCGCATTCGAGAAGACCAGAAAAGCAAGAATGTATATCCTTGATGAGATCATGCTCAAGGCTATCCCCGAGGTTAGACCTGAGGTAAGCAAGTGGGCTCCCAAGATGCTCTCCACCAAGGTCCCTGTTGATAAGATCAGAGAAGTTATCGGTTCAGGCGGAAAGGTTATCCAGAAGATCTCCGCTGAGTGCGATGTCAAGATCGATATCTCCGAGGACGGCAGCGTATTTGTCAGCGGTCTCGATAAGGAGAAGGCACAGGCTGCTATCAACATCATCAACACTATCGCAAACGATCCCGAGATCGGCGCTATCTACAAGGGCAAGGTAGTTCGTATCATGAACTTCGGCGCATTTGTTGAGATCGCTCCCGGCAAGGACGGTCTTGTACATATCTCCAAGCTGGATAAGCAGAGAGTTGAAAAGGTAGAAGACGTTGTATCCATCGGCGACGAGATTGTTGTTAAGGTAATGGAGATCGACGATCAGGGCAGGATCAATCTGTCCAGAAAGGACGCTCTCGCTGATCTTGCAAAGAGAGCTGCCAACAAGGAATAATTTTTAAGAATAATTGCTTTATGCAGGACGTGTCTACGGGTGCGCCCTGCATAGCTGTAATTATATGAAATTGAGTCGGGTTACGGGATATTCGCATAACAGAATATACATAAATGCGTAACACAAAAGAAAAAAGCAAAGGAGTAACAGAATATGAATTGTCCTATTTGCGGTGCCCCTTTGGGTGCAACAGACAACGAGTGCAAAAATTGCGGTACCAGAAGAGCAGAAATGGGTCCTGCGTATAACAACACAGGATACGGTCAGCAGAGCAGCTATGGCTACGGCGGAAATACCATGAACGGCGGTCAGGGCTACGGAAACTACGGCATGAACAACGGCGGTCAGGGCTATGGCAATTACGGTATGAATGGCGGCGGTCAGGGTTATGGCAACTACGGCATGAACTCGTCTTTCGACAGCGGCAGTTATACACGCAAACGCTCGGCTTCTATACCGACCACCAAGCTGATAAGTATTCTCATTACTGTCATTATTATACTGGTATCCATTCTGGGTTATCAGATAAAGTATAATTCTCCGCAGACTGAAAGCTTCGGAGATATCACAGTAACTTTTCCGCAGAAAGTGGAAAAAAGGAGCAGTACGATATTCGGCGATGTAGATGCAGAGGATGTTACTGCGTATGCGAACAGGGATATGGGCTTCGTATATTCCAAGTATGAAATGTCAGATCTTGAACTTGGTGACGGAGATGAGGAAACATATCTCAACTTTATGTTCCCGTTCATGGATGCAGCTATGAGCAGTGACAGTGAGATCAAAGGCTATAAGAAAAAAGATCAGCTTGGCAATCACATGAGATTTTATTTTACAGATGATGGTACAGATTGGTTCTGTGATATGATGATCGATTTCGAGGGTGATTCCTGTTATATGTATTATGCATACTGCAATAAGAAAAAAGAGAACAAGTTCATAAGCAAATTCAGGAAAATGTACGATTCGATAGAATATAAGAAGTAAGGGGGCGGAAGCATGGTTTGTAAAACTTGCGGAGCAGTTATAAACGACAGTGATACTGTATGTAAAAACTGCGGTGATACCATAAGGGTTGTCGATAAAAAAGTAAACCTGGATAAAGAAATGTCAGCACAAGACAGATTCAGGCAGAATGCAGAACAGTTCGGCGGTATAATAGTCAAGGAAAGACGTGCAAAAGCATTTTCGGGCATGAATCCGAAAACTATCAGCTATATCCTGATCGCACTGGCACTGCTGATAATCACACTGGTGTTCTTTGTATATGACAGAAAGCGTACAACGATAAATGTTGACGGCTTTGAGGTAACGCTTCCGGCATCCATGAGAGAGGTGGACGATTTCAGCTTTGAAGTCATGTCGAGCGAAAAATGCAGATCCTTCGCGAACACCGAATTGGAATTCACTTATGTGATATATGACGTGAAAAACCTCATTCCCGAACTTGGTGATTCCCCTGGTTCAAATGACCTTGATGGGCTTATGGAATACTATGAAGGCAAGGATAAGCTGGTAACGCTGAAAAAGGATTTTGCAGGAGAACTCGATGAAACTTTCAGTGAACAGCTTAAAGATTACGAACTTATAGATAATAATAACGGCGTGCTCAAGTTCACATACAGTGATACTGCTATGACCAACAATTATGTTGAGATGCGTATCGAGGTAGTGGACGAAAAGTTATATCAGTTCAGCGTCCTGTATTCCAGCAATCGCAGGGACAAGCTGCAAAAGAAACTGGACGAGATATATAAATCTCTGAAGATAGACAAGAAGTGATCGTGTTTATGCCCTCGAGGACCGCAGTCTGCGGGTCTTGGGGGCGTAACGTTTCAGGCTTGCATTTCATACCATGTATGGGGGTGAGCCTATGGCAGTAATGGCGGCGGTGATATTCCTGCTGACAGCAGTATCGCTGGCAGTACAGATGATATCACGCAGTAAAAGAAAATGCCGCGCAGCAGTAGTGATACGGTGCGGTGAGGATATATCCTGCGAGGAAGAGATACTTGGTATCATCAGGGACGAAGAAGCGGCAGGAGAGTACGGCAGACAGGTGATACTTGTCAGCGAGAACGGCAGATTCAGCCGACGTATAATGGGATTTGCCGCGAAGTACGGCGTTATCCTTGCGGCGGCAGATGAGCTTGCGGATATCATCTGCGGGCAGAAAGATCAGCAGGTCAAGGCGGACACATGGGAGGTCAAAAATGAGTGAAGCGGAAAAGATAGAGGGCGAGGTAGACCGCGTTCAGTTCAAAAGCGATGACGGGAGCTTCTGTGTGATCGACGTAAACACGGGGGACGACCTTATAAAGGCGGTAGGGGAGCTTGGCAACATTGAAGAGGGCGAAAGCGTCATACTCACAGGTGAATACGTCAAGCATCGCACTTTTGGCAGACAGTTCCGCGTGCAGATGTTTGAGCGAAGCCTTCCAACAGGAGAAGCCTCCATACTGCGCTATCTTGTAAGCGGTGCGCTGGATTCGGTAAAGCCTGTTATGGCTAAAAGGCTTGTTGCGGCTTTCGGCGGTAAGACTCTTGAGATAATCGAGAACGAGCCCGAAAAGCTCACCGAGGTCAAAGGCATAGACCCCAAAAAAGCCGATGCGATACACGAGGATTTTAAAAAGACCTTTGCCGCAAGGGCACTGCTGGTTTATATGAGCAAGAACGGCGTTGCCACAAAATACGGTGTACGCGCATGGAGAAAACTGGGAAATTCTGCGGAAGACCTGATAAAGTCCAATCCCTACCTGCTTTGCAACGACGGTATCGAGCTTGCTTTCGCCAAGGCGGACGAGATAGCCGAAAGCGAGGATATCCCCCGCGACAGCGAGCAGAGGATAAGGGCGGGCATGGCTTTCGTGCTGAGAAGTGCAGCCCGTGAGGGCGGTCATACCTGCATACCCATGGAAGTTCTCAAACGTGATACCATGCGCCTGCTGAATGTCAGCGGGGAATTGTTTGATAAAGTCAAAGAAGTCGCACTTGAAGAACAGGATATTTTCAAAATGGATATCGGCGGCGTTGAACACGCCATGCTACACTGCTATTACAAGGCAGAGGAATATATATCCCGCCGTCTTGAAGTCATGCGAAGCATAACCCATGATAACAAGATAGACTACTCCGAGATAATCGACATGGAAGAACAGGAGAGCGGCATAAAGTACGAGGATAAACAGCGCAAAGCCATAAACCTCGCAATATCCGAGGGCTTTCTTGTCCTGACCGGCGGCCCCGGTACAGGCAAGACCACTACCCTCAACGCCATAATCTCCCTGTTTGAACAACAAGGTCTCGATGTCATGATTGCCGCCCCAACAGGCCGTGCGGCAAAGCGTATAAGCGATATGACAGGCTGTGAAGCCAAAACTATCCATCGTATGCTTGAAGTTATACCCTCTGACGGCGACAGAATGCTGTTCGTTCACGATGAAGACGATCTTCTCGACTGCGAGGTAATGGTGGTTGACGAGATGTCCATGGTTGATAGCGTGCTGTTTGAAGCCCTGCTTCGCGCCCTCAGCGTCACCTGCAAGCTTATACTCGTGGGCGACAGCGACCAGCTTCCGCCCGTAGGGCCGGGAAACGTTTTGCAGGATATCATCGACAGCGGAGTGATGTCGGTGGTAAGACTGACCGAGGTGTTCCGTCAGGCGCAGGAATCCGACATAGTCATGAACGCCCACAGGATAGTTTCGGGCGAAATGATAGACCTGAAAAAGCGGGACAGGGATTTCGTGTACCTACGCAGACCCGAAGCCGAGGATATCTATACCACTCTGGTAGAACTTTGCAGCGACAGACTTCCCAAGAAGTACGGTTTCTCTCCGATAAGGGATATACAGGTGCTTTCCCCCACAAGACAAGGGCGCATCGGCACTCCCGAACTCAACAAGATATTGCAGGAGGAACTGAATCCCGCTGACAAGAAAAAGGACGAACTAAAAACCCCCTATGCCATCTACCGCGTGGGTGACAAGGTCATGCAGACGAAGAACAACTACGAGATAAGCTGGACTCGTACAGACAACGGAAAAGAGGAAAACGGCAAGGGTGTCTACAACGGCGATATCGGCATAGTCATCGGTGTCAGGACTTCCCTGAAGATAGTCACCATAGATTTTGACGGCAGGATAGCCGATTACAGCGGCGAAATGCTGGACGACCTTGAACTTGCCTACGCCGTCACAGTACATAAAAGTCAGGGCTCGGAGTATGATGCGGTCATACTCACCCTCTACGACGGCATGGACAGCCTGTACTACCGAAATCTGCTGTACACCGCGGTAACAAGGGCGAAAAAGCTTCTTGTGATACTTGGCACAGCGCAGAGGATAGGCTTCATGATAATGAACAACGGCAAAAACCGAAGGTGTACCGCTCTCAGGACGATGCTGATGCAAAGCGCCTACGGCGATGACCTGGGACAGCTTTCACTTGAAGATAAAGCAGAAGAATAAACATAACAGTAAACGGAGGGATAATTATGCCATTTAGTCTGGTTCGTGCGGATATAACCAAACTTACAGTTGACGCAATAGTTAATGCTGCCAATACTTCACTGCTTGGCGGCGGCGGAGTTGACGGTGCCATACACCGTGCGGCAGGTGCTGAACTTCTGGAAGAATGCAGACTTCTCGGCGGCTGTGAAACAGGTCAGGCCAAGGCGACAAAGGGCTACCGCCTTAACTGCAGGCATATTATCCACACCGTAGGCCCCATATGGCACGGCGGTGAAAACGGTGAAAGAGAACAGCTTCAAAGCTGTTACCGAAATTCCCTTGCACTTGCTGAAAGCCTTGGCTGCACAAGCATAGCTTTCCCGCTGATTTCGGCGGGAGTGTACGGCTACCCCAAGGCGGAAGCCATAGCCATTGCCGAGGACGAAGCGCGAAAATTCCTTGAAGACCACGATATGGATATCACACTTGTGATATTCGATAAAGACAGTTTCGAGATAAGCGCACAGCGTTATGATGATATAAGGCAGTACATCGACGATGCCTACGCTAAACTCCGCGATGACAGCGACCGAAGACCTCTTATGGGCGCGGCGGTTATGAACGATGAAGCACCTGCCAAGTCCAAAAAGAAAAGCATTTTCAGCAGACGCAAAAGTCCCGAAGCCGCAGGTTCAGTACCCTGCGAAATTGCAGAGGAAGCATCGGCAGAAGACTATTTCTCCATGCGTGACGAGTCATTCTCGCAGTCACTCCTGCGACTTATAGACGAACGCGGTATGACCGATGTTGAAGCCTATAAACGCGCCAATATCGACCGCAAGCTGTTCTCAAAGATACGAAGCGATGTTCACTATAAGCCCAAAAAGCAGACAGCGGTAGCATTCGCCGTGGCACTTAAACTCAATATCCGTGAGACCGAAGAACTTCTCTCCAAAGCGGGATATGCCCTTTCCAACTCCCTTGATTTTGACCTCATCATCAGATATCATATCGCCCACGGAATATACGATATCTTCGAGATAAACGAAGCCCTCTTCAAATTTGACCAGACTCTTCTCGGTCAGAACTGACAGTGTACGTACAAGTTCATAAATGAAAAAATCAGCAGTACAAATTTGTGCTGCTGATTTTTGCGTGTCCGTAAAATCTATTTTTTCTTGCTGAAATAAACCGTGTAAACCTCATCGGTCACCTCGTAAAGTGGCTTGAATTCGATGTTTACAGGCTGATGCCGTGTGATATAGGTGTTCTGTTTCCATACGTAAGTCTTGTATTCATGGGTAGTCCGACGGTGCAGAAAACTTTCAGGGGCGTAGATATCCCCATGCAAGCCGATATCCTTGTCTGTCATTCCCGCAAGTACGATAGGGCCGTCCATCAGTGCGGCGACTTCGGGCATATCGGGCAGAGGTTCCGCCGTCAACTTAGGTGTGAGCAATAATTGTATGGTGCTGTTCTGCCAGAATTTAGTGATATACAGATAATTCTCAGCAATATCCGCCTGTATCGGTTCACCGTCAACCATCACCTGCGGAGTACCTTTCAGCCACCATGGCATACGCAGTTTCAGCGTGAATTCAGTTGCCTCGTCACATACGATATCGAACCTCAGCGACCACCTGCTTTTCTCGCCGCCCTCGTCTTCGTCGAAAAATACCTGATTATTCAGGTTTTTAAGCTCCGTGCACTGTGAAAGCCTGACTTCCTTCCCGCCGATATTGAGTTTGACTTCCGATGGGATATACTGCGCAACAGTCACCGTATTGCCCTCGGTGTACCATATCAGCCGCGGGTAGAGGGTCTGCGCCTGCACCATCGTGCCGTGACAGCACCAGAAATCGTGCCGTTTGCTGCCCCATTTTTTGCTGCTCCCCGAAGCCAGCGGCAGAAAATATGCAGGCATACCGCTGTGCATATTTTGCTGTGCAAGAAATCCGTTGTACAGCGCCCTTTCGATGTAGTCCGCATAAACGGTATCGCCTGTTCTTCTGTACAGAAAATCAGCCAGACGCACCATATTGTAAACTGTGCAGAACTCCTGATCTGTATCGCTGATATAACTGCCATGTGAATGCTCAGGTATCCAGAATTCTCCCGAATTTGCGCCCGATGTCGCAAACATTCCCCGCTTTGTCACAGCCTGCTCCCAGAACTCCTCGCTGATGATTTTCCACCGTTCCTCGCCTGTGATATCGTACATTCTGGCAGCCCCGTGAGAAAGCGGTATACTTGCATTTGCATGATCGTCCGTCAGTGCGTCCCTGTGCTGTTCAAGCTTGTGATACAGCGCATTTTCGCGGTATATGTCCATAAGCTTCTGATATTTCGGGTCATGGGTCAGCTCGAAAAGTATGCACCATTCCTCAAGCATACCGCCCTGTTCGCCCTTGAATATCGTGAAAGGCGCGGATTCCTTTATCGACTCCGCCCACTCGATGTACCAGTCGGCGAGGGCATCGGCAATTTTCAATGCCTTTTCGATGCCCGCATAGCGGTAAGCGTCCACCAGACCCATCAGCGTTTTGTGCATGGTGTATTGCGGCGACCAGATATAGTCCTCGCTTTCCATAAATTTGAAATATTTCTCGGGTATGCTCCCCACCCATTTGCCGCCGTTGCGGATCTGACAGCGTTCCAATTCGTCTACTATTTTGGACAGCTTCTCTTTCAGCTCACTGTCCCCGTCACTTGCCGACAGCATTGCCGCCGCAGACATCCAGTGCCCGAGAAAATGCCCTCTCAGCTGACAGGCAGGTGACTCCCAGCCCCAGTGAAGATTTGCCTTTTCGGGCTCGTTTATCACCTGCATATCGGGCAGTATTATTCCCGCCTCCAGATAGAAATTCTGCAGCAGACACATGGGCTCAAGCTCTTTCAGATACTTCCTGTTAAGCTCCATGCGCTCACGAAATATCCCTCCCGTGACACGGCAATCAGCTAAATTCGGTGCTTTCAGCATATCGATCGACCTCCTCAAAATATCTTGTAAAATCTCGTAAATACTCGCGAAATCTCAGTATTTCATAATGATAAGTTCAAGAAATGAACCAAGTTATGGATGATCCAAAGCATTTAAT
>Ga0256405_10009169_pt1 | contig 13686 bp, 10 predicted proteins | sample RumenRJG_02DNA_FD_189096 | JGI IMG/M metagenome (GOLD analysis project Ga0256405, IMG submission 189096) | Bovine rumen microbial communities from Lethbridge, Alberta, Canada - RJG_02 | ecosystem: Host-associated > Mammals > Digestive system > Stomach > Rumen | place: Canada: Alberta...
CGTCTGCAGAAACGGATGTATTTCCCTGCCGCTTTTGTTCAGCGTCAGATCAAGTATGCGGCGGTAGCTTGCTTCCTTCTCCGTCAGGATAAACTGACTTGCAAGCACCTCATCAAGGCCAGGCGAAGGCTTCTGCGCCAGCGGATGCTGCGATGACGTGACGAACACCGCTTCCTCGGGCTCATCAAGAACCTTTACCCACAGCGGATCAGTCCGCTTCATATCAAGCAGATACACAATATCAAGCTCATTCTTATTCAGCGCATCCAGCAGTACAGACGGCGTATCAGGCAGCACCGTCAGGGTTACCCGCGGATACAGCTCATGGTACCTGCCGATTATCCGCGGGAACAAATATGAGCACAAAGAATCGATCGTACCGACCGTCAGCGAACCGGTAAGCTCGGTATCTTCCTTTACGGAATCCTGAGCCTCCGCAAGCTCGTCCAGAATACACTGCACATGATCAAAAAAAAGTCTGCCGCGGTTCGTCAGCTGAATCTGCCTGCCGAGCCGGTCGAACAGCCTGATTCCGAGCTCATCCTCCAGCTGCCGTATCTGAATCGTCACCGCGGCCTGAGAATATCCCAGCTGTACCGCAGCCTTGGAAAAGCTGCATTCCCGAACCACCGTAATGAATGTCCGTAAATCCCTGAGTTCCATACGTCCGCCTTCTAACCTATAAAAATTTCTAAATCAATATATAAAAACATTTAATTTTACTTATTTCAAGAAGTATTCTATACTGGCAGTATGAAAAGTGATTCTCCTAAATATCAGGCGTATGTCCAGATTCTGAAGGAAGAGCTGATTCCGGCCATGGGATGCACCGAACCCATTGCCCTGGCCTATGCGGCGGCAAAAGCACGTGAAGTGCTCGGCGCCATGCCGGAAAAAGTCCTTGTAGAAGCAAGCGGAAGTATTATAAAGAATGTAAAGAGCGTGATCGTGCCCCATACAAACCACCTCAAAGGAATTCCGGCGGCAGTCACCGCAGGAATCGTGGCAGGAATGCCGCAGAAAGAGCTTGAGGTCATAGCGGAAGTCAGTCCGGCACAGATCGAAGAGATGAAATCATTCCTGAATACCGTGCCGGTGGATGTAAGGCACATCGATAACGGACAGGTATTCGACATCATCGTGACGCTGTACAAAGGCGCGTCTGCCGCCAAAGTACGCATAGCCGGCTATCATACAAACATCGTGCTTATCGAAAAGGACGGTACCGTCATCTTCCAGAAAGCGGTTGAAGCTGCATCTTCGGAGGTACGTACGGACCGCTCGCTGCTCGATATGGAAAGCATCTGGGATTTTGCCCTTACGGTTGATCTGAATGACGTACGGGAAGTGCTGGAGCGGCAGATTGCCTATAACACCGCCATTGCGGAGGAAGGCATCAAGGGCAACTACGGCGCAAACATCGGCCGCGTTATCCTGAACACCTGCGGCGATGCGGTACGTCTGCGCGCACAGGCCATGGCGGCCGCAGGCTCAGACGCACGTATGAACGGCTGTGAGCTTCCTGTCATCATCAACTCAGGCAGCGGCAATCAGGGCATAACCTGCTCGGTACCTGTCATCGTCTATGCAGAGGAGCTGAAGGCCAGCCATGAAAAGCTGCTGCGTGCGCTTACGCTCTCAAACCTGGTTGCCGTACACCAAAAGACCGGTATCGGCACCCTTTCCGCCTACTGCGGCGCGGTCAGCGCGGGCGCGGGTGCAGGCGCAGGCATTGCATATCTGTGCGGCGGCGGGTATGATGAAATGACCCACACAGTGGTCAATGCCCTTGCCATTGTCTCCGGCATGATCTGTGACGGAGCAAAAGCCTCCTGCGCCGCAAAGATAGCCACCTCAATAAATGCCGCCATTCTGGGCATGAACATGTTCAGACAGGGACAGCAGTTCGACGGAGGCGACGGTATCGTCACGCAGGGTGTGGAAGGCACCATCAGAAACATAGGCCGTATCGGTAAGGACGGCATGAAAGAGACAAACGAAGAAATCATTAAGATTATGTCCGGAGAGTAACTATTCTGAGCGGTGCCGGAGGTACCGTTCAGGGCTTACAGGCCGCACGCTGCCATATACATGCAGATACGGCCCGCACATGAAACTGTGTTTTTTAAACTATTGTAAATGGAGGAAATATGAAAAAATTCTTTACCAGCCTGCCGATGAAGCTGCTGCTCGGCGTCGCCATCGGTATTCTGCTCGGACAGCTCGCAGGAACATCCGTCATGAATGTAATTGTCAGCGTAAAGTTCATTCTTGGACAGCTGATATTCTTCTGCGTTCCGCTCATCATCATCGGATTCATTGCGCCGTCCATCACCAAACTGGGCTCCAATGCATCACGAATGCTCAGGCTCGCCATCACCATCGCCTATGTGTCATCGCTCGGCGCCGCATTGTTCTCAATGTTCGCAGGCTACGGTCTGATCCCCCACCTGAACATCGTCACCAATCCTGACGGACTGCGTGCGGTTCCGCCCGCAATCTTTAAGATCGAAATAGCACCGGTCATGAGCGTCATGAGCGCGCTCACCATATCCATTCTGGTCGGCCTTGCCGCATCATGGACCAAAGCGCTCACCATCATCAGGCTGCTTGACGAATTCCAGGCGATCGTCCTTAAGATCGTCAGCAACGTCATGATCCCCATTCTGCCGTTCTTTATCGCCTGCACCTTCTGCACGCTTTCCTATGAAGGTTCCATCACGCAGCAGGCGCCGGTATTCATCAAAGTAATCCTTATCGTCATGGTAGGCCATTATCTGTGGCTCGCGCTGCTGTACAGCATTGCGGGTGCCTACAGCAAAGAAAACCCGCTTGAAGTCCTGCGGCACTATGGCCCGGCATATATCACCGCCGTCGGCACCATGTCATCTGCGGCCACGCTCGCAGTTGCCCTGACCTGCGCGAACAAATCAAAAGTGCTCAGAAAGGATATGGTTGACTTCGGCGTTCCGCTGTTCGCCAACATTCACCTGTGCGGCTCGGTCCTTACAGAAGTGTTCTTTGTCATGACCATCTCTAAGATTCTGTACGGCTCCATTCCGCCTGTAGGAACTATGGTACTGTTCTGCATCCTGCTCGGCATCTTCGCCATCGGCGCACCCGGCGTACCGGGCGGCACGGTAGTAGCCTCGCTCGGAATCATCACCGGCGTACTCGGCTTTGACGAAACGGGCACTGCACTTATGCTCACCATCTTTGCGCTGCAGGACAGCTTCGGCACAGCATGCAACGTAACGGGTGACGGCGCGCTCACGCTCATTCTTTCAAGCTTCTGCAAGCGCCACGGCATCAAAGAAGAGGAAGCAACAGCGTAAGCTTCGAGTAAGCCGTTTTGCGGGGCAGTCCCCGGCAGAAGCAGCTGCCAGCGGCAAAAATGCGCATGCGCGGACATACACAGGGGCACCTAACGCTTACGGCGGGGTGCCTCTATTTTTTGCCAGTCAGCCCCCTGCCCCGTCATGAACGTGCGGGCACTGCACGGATGCGGCCGCGCATGCTTTACAAAAAACGGGATGTCGGCAGCATATTCCGACATAATATCATCGGGGTGATAATGCAGGCGCACCGTCTGCGCGGTCCCGTCAGCCTGCGTGCGCGACAAAGCTCCGTTCAGGCGGATACAGTCCTCGGCGGCATACAGCAATGCCGAAAGTCCCTTTGCCGTATACTGGGCGCGCACAAATTCCAGCTGCAGCGTTTCAATCTCTTCATGCGCCATGCCTGATTCAGCAAGCCGGAGCGGGTCATGTCCGCCGGACACAAGATGATGATAGAATAGATCGAGCGCGGCCGAAGGTTTTAGGTGCAACGGACGCAGCACATGCAGGAACCACGGCACCGCCCGCCCCTGATTATACAGAATGTTGCAGGAGCAGGAGATCTCCGCAGCACGTGCAATTGCCGCCTCATCGAACGTTTTGCTGCGGATAACCGTATAGGGCGGCTCGCGGCGCCACACCAGTCCCAGAGACTCCGCCGTATCATGCAGGGCAGTACCCGGCAGCACTGCCAGGCAGAACAGTTCCAGATTATTGGGGTACAGGCTCATGGCAAAATCAATGCTCTGCTTAAAACCGGTCAGCGTGTCACCCGGAAGTCCGTAGATCAGATCAAATCCGAAAATCACGCCTTCCTGATTCAGATAACCGATATTACGCGTCACGAGCTTTTTATCAAGCGTACGGTGTACATGCCTGAGCACGTCCTCATGCGCGCTCTGCATGCCGATCTGCAGCGCACACGGAATCGACGCGAACGCCCGCGCAAGCTCGCGGTCTATCAGCTCCGCCCGCCCCTCAAAATAAAAGAACATGCCGGGCGCCTTTTCCTTTATCATGCGAATCATGCGGAGCGCACGAGTACGGTCGGCGTTATAAGTGGGATCAAGCACGAACACCTGGGGTATCTTTTTACGCGCGAACAGCTCAAGCTCGCGCACAATCCGTTCCTCAGGAAAATAGGCTATGCGCTTTTCGCCTTTTGATTCGTAGCAGTAGGAGCATTTGTACGGACAGCCACGCGCAAGCTCCCACAGTGCTCCGCCGTATACAGCGGGATCTATGTCGCCGTCAAGCCACGGCGATACAAGCGTTTCAGGAACACAGGCAGGGGCATGCACCACCGGACGCACGGCGCAGCCTTTGGGATACACATAGGGCGGAAACTGTCCGGCGGCAGACGGAGAGCCTGCGGACTGCGCTTTATCCGCTTCCGGAGCTGCGTCCGCAAGCTGCATTCCTCTGTCAAGTACCTGCGCGATCAGTGCGGGTACTGCATCTTCCCCAGCCCCCGCAATGCAGTAGTCGAACACATCAGAAAAAGGATTCGCTGTAATTTCCGGACCGCCGGCCACACAGAGTGTTCCGGGCCGCTTGCGCTGTATCAGCACGGCCGCCTGCTCCAGCAGCGCACGGTTCCACACATACACCGAAAAACAGACGCATGCGGGCTCAGCTTTCAGCAGTGAATCCGCTATGTCTGCGGCCGTCACGCCGTCTTCTTTGGAAAACGCCCGCAGCTCCACCGTAAACCTGCCCGCAGTACGCGGATGATGCCTGATGCCCGCCGCTATACAGGCACAGGCAAGCGGCATGGCCTGGGGAGACGTCTCAATAAGAACCGTAGTACAAATAATACGTTTACTGCCTGCACTCATACTAAAACCGCGCACAGTATAGCCTATTTACGGATTTATTGCACCCTGAATCTTCCGGCAGCCGGCATACAAATTATTTTTTAATAACAAACCGGAGGGGACCCAACAAATGAATTTTCATCGAAAACACCGGGACGGGCACCCTACAAATGAGTTTTTGCCAAAAACACGCAGGGACGGCTTCCGTACAAATTTTGTTCGCAAAAAATCCGGACTGACTCTGCATAAATGCACCCCCGCAAAAGCCAGCCGCAATATTCGGAGCATACCCGCCGCAGCTATGCCGCTCTAGCGCGCGCCGGCATGATGCTCGCGCTTTCGCTCGTACATGTGCTTATCCGCCGCCTGTATGGCCTCGGTTATACTCTGGCTTGAATCAGTGAGCGTAACCATGCCGAGCGATACGCTCATCTGGATGTTGTCTATCTTGTAGGATTTAAATGCAATGTCAATCTTATCTACAAACGCGCTGCCGTCCTCCTCGGTACAGCGGGGAATCGTAATAAGAAACTCGTCGCCGCCGATACGGAAAAGGCCTGCTGATTCCGGCAGGATATCCTGCATTATCTGTGCGCCGGTCTTAAGGTAGATGTCGCCGGCAGCATGGCCATGCGTATCGTTCAGGGTCTTAAGATTATCAAAGTCAGCGGAGATCAGGGAAAGCGGATAACATTCCTTCATACGCGGCTGCGAAAGCCACAGCATAAGGCTTGCCCTGTTCTTAAGGCCGGTAAGCGGATCCGTGCTGCTCAGGTACTCCAGCCGCTGCCGCATCAGCGTTTCCTGCGTTACGTCCGTGACGATGCCCACAATACCGATTATGCTGCTCACACCTCCGTCACCCGCACTGTAAACGACGCGCTTCTGGATCTTATAGTAATATGAGTCCTCTCCGAACTTCATCTTACTGACGTACTCCAGCTCGCCGCCGGTTTTTAAAAGCTCGCAGTCCTCATCATAAAACTTCTGACCCAGCTCTTTCTGAACCTGCACCTCAAGGTCTGTTTTTCCGATTATCGAAAAGTTGCTGCGTCCCGCCGTGTTCAGCATGGAACACAGGTGGCTCGCGTAGACGTACCGGCACTGCGTGTCCTTAAAAAACACATTACCCGGAATCGCTTTGATGATGGCCCTTAAATTTTCTTCATCCAAATCCATGTGTCTGTCCTTATCATAAAATCAAAAAACCGGAACCCGCCCGTCCGAGGGCTGTGTGTTTCCCAAATCCGCACATGAAACAAGCATGAGCGCAAGCGCACCAAATGCCGTCATAACCGTTGTACGGAAAAAACAGGGATATTTCATAAGCCTTCCTCCAATCTGCCGGGGTTGAACTCATTGTATTGTACCATATAACTGTTGAAAAAGATATTAAGATGTGGACGTAATCCAGTCTTTTACAGAATCTGCCGCAGTTTTCGTACAGACCCTTTTATGCTATACTGCCCGCATGGTAACAGAACTCACAGTCATTATTCGTCCGCAGGACGAGCACAACATGACGCTCATTAAGCACAAGGCATCGGATGAACTTGTCCGCAAAGGCATCAGATGTAAGCTCGGCGAGCTTACGCTCGTACAGATAAAAAAATCGATTGATGCACGGCACGGACAGGTCAAGCTGTGCATACGCTACAAGGCATATATCGGAGAAAATCCCGAAGCGGCGGAGCAGGAGGCCGTGCCGCAGTGGAAAGCTGCGGCACCGGACGCACCGCGCGTTATCATCGTAGGCTCTGGTCCTGCCGGCCTGTTCGGCGCGCTCAGGCTGCTTGAATCAGGCATCAGGCCCGTCATCATAGAGCGAGGGAAAGAAACTCCGCGGCGCAAGCAGGATATTGCGGCCATAAGCACCAAAGGAATTGTGGACGCCGACAGCAACTACTGCTTTGGTGAAGGCGGCGCGGGTACGTTCAGTGACGGCAAGCTGTACACAAGAAGCAATAAGCGCGGCGATATCGGCCGCATTCTGCGGATTTTCCATTATTTCGGCGCAGACAAATCCATTCTGACCGACGCACACCCGCATATCGGCACCGACCGGCTGCCGGCCATCGTGAACGCTATGCGCGCCAAGATCACGGAGCTCGGCGGTGAGTTCCGCTTCAACACCCGCTGCACAGGCTTTGTCATGCAGAACGGCTTCTTGACGGGCGTTACGGTACGTTCCTCCGCTGACGGCGCGGATGTCGCGGAGCAGACGATATCAGGCAGCGCGGTGGTGCTGGCAACAGGCCATTCCGCCACCGACATATACGAGCTTATCGCACGGACGGCACCCGGTGCGCTTGAGGCAAAGACTTTTGCCGCAGGCGTACGTGCTGAGCACCCCCGGGAGCTTATCGATGCCATTCAGTACCATGGAAAAAAGGATGCAGCCCGGCTGCCCGCCGCGGAATACCGGCTTACCGCCCAGATAGACGGGCGCGGCGTGTATTCATTCTGCATGTGTCCGGGCGGATTTATCGTTCCGTCCGCCACCGGCCCGGAGCAGATCGTAGTTAACGGCATGTCGTCCGCCGCACGTAATTCACGCTGGTCAAACGCGGCCATTGTGGTTGAGATTCGTCCGGAAGATATTCCCCAGACGTACCGCGATCAGGCCGCTGCGCTCGGCTGCCCGGCTTTGGCAGGCCTGCTGTTCCGTACCGAGCTTGAGCGGCAGACATTCCGGCACGGAAACGGCCAGGCCGCTCCGGCCCAACGTCTCACAGATTTTCTGACGCACCGCAGTTCAGAAGATCTGCCCGATACGAGCTACACGCCCGGCGTCACACCGAGCAGGCTTGATGAGTGGCTGCCGCCGTTCATCGCGGACAGACTTGCAGCCGGCATACAGGAATTCAATAAGAACATGAAGGGATTTGTTGCGCCTGACGCGCTGCTCGTGGCATCTGAGACACGGACTTCAACGCCTGTACGCATTCTGCGCGACAAAGAAACGCTTCAGAGTCCCGCGCTGCCGAACCTCTACCCTGCGGGCGAAGGCTCCGGCTACTCAGGCGGCATCGTATCGTCAGCCATGGACGGCGAGCATGTGTGCAAAGCCGTCGCTGAGGCAGTAGCTGCCGCTAGATAAGCGTTTTATTCTTCCACCTGCCGTGGAAAAAACGTACCAGAAAGCAGGTGAGCCGGAAGATCCAGTCCATGATCATGGCAATCCATACGCCCATCGCCCCGAATGACGGCGGCCAGGAAAGGAAATCCACCAGGCCGAACACATTCGTGGCGCGGAACACGTAGCACATGCCCACGCGTACCGACCACATGGAGATTATGGACACGATCATAGTAAAGGCCGCGTCATTCGCCGCGCGCAAAACGTTGGGCAGCGTAAACGACATAGGCCAGAACACCATGGCGCACAGGCCGTGCCACACGCCCATGTACCACGCCAGACGCGTAGTTTCGGCCGACATATGGTAGAACGCCAGAATATTGTCCGCGCACATAAGCAGCGGAATGTTCAGCACGATTACGGCGGCATAGGCAATGGCCAGCAGCTTTTTGGCATAGTACTCTGCCTGATCAAGCTTGCCCGCGCCGATGCACTGCCCCACCACCGTCAGGATGGCAAGCCCAACCGCATTGCCCGGCAGCACCTCAAAGGTTGCCAGCGTATTGGCGGCGGCGTTTGCGGCAATGGCCACCGTTCCGTAGGATGCAATGAGCGAAAGCACCAGAATTTTGCCTATCTGGAACGTACCGCTTTCAAGCCCGTTGGGAATACCGATCGAAAGTATCTTTTTAATAACCGAAAAATCAAAATGTACACGGGTTATACCTTTGATACTGATGGCGGGCCTGCCGTTATAGGATTTTCCGCGGTACAGCAGTACCAGCAGAATACCTGCGGCAACCGTACGTGAAATCATCGTGGGGAATGCAACGCCTTCCACGCCCCAGTGCAGCACAAAAATGAAGAACGCGTTGCCGCCAATGTTCAGAATATTTATGAGCACGGAGATAAGCATTGAAACGCGGGAATTACCCTGCGCCCTGAAAAGCGCGGCGCAGGCGTTGTACACAGCTATGGCCGGCAGCGCAAGCATGGTGATGACAAAGTAGCGGCGGCTTGCGTCCATAACGTCGCTGTCCACCTTTCCGAATACGGCGGGCAGCAGCGCACGGTGCGACAGCAGACCGGCTGCCATGATAATCAGGGATAAAAAGAATACGGTGTATAAAAGCTGCCGTGCGGTATGGGCAGCCTTATCAGCGGCATGATGGCCGATATACTGCGCCGCCACTACCGCACCGCCGGTACCCAGCGCGGCATACACCTGTACGATAAGAATATTCATCGCATCCACAAGGGAAACACCCGAAACCGCGTATTCGCCCAAGGATGCGACCATCACGATGTCCGCTATGCCGAGAGTCAGGTTCAGCAGCTGCTCTACTACAAGCGGCCAGATAAGCAGCCACAGGTCATGATTGGAAAACAGCCGCTCTGACCGCGGTATGGATTGCATATGTCCCCCGTGCTACTGGCTTATCACTGACTTCAGGAACTGCTTGAGCCGTTCGCTCTGAGGATTCTGGAAAATAGCCCCGGGCGCTCCTGTCTCTTCGATTTTACCATCGGCCATAAAGACCACTTTATGGGCTACCTCACGGGCAAATCCCATTTCATGCGTAACTACCAGCATAGTCATGCCGTCTTCAGCAAGCTGCTTCATGACTGAAAGCACCTCGCCGACCAGCTCGGGGTCAAGCGCGCTCGTAGGCTCGTCGAACAGCATGATCTTAGGCTCCATGGCAAGTGCACGCGCAATGGCAACACGCTGCTGCTGACCGCCTGAAAGCTTGCTCGGATATTCATCAATCTTAGACTCAAGACCGACGCGCGCAAGCAGATCCACAGCCTTCTGCCGTGCCTCGTCCTCCGCCATCTTTTTTACATGGACGGGAGCGAGCATGACGTTCTGCAGCACCGTTTTATGGGGGAACAGGTTGAACCGCTGGAACACCATGCCCACCTCAAGCAGCGTCTTTGCGCGCTCTTTGGCAGGCAGCTTGAATTTGCGCTCCCCGTTTACATATTCATCGATCAATGTATCCTCTATATAGATTTTTCCGTTGTCTATCCGCTCAAGATGGTTCAACGTACGCAGATAGGTTGATTTACCGGCACCTGACGGTCCAATAATACAGACCACTTCCTTCGGCTCCACCGTGAGCGAAACATTTTTAAGAACTTCAAGCGAACCGAAATGCTTACAGATATCGACCGTTTTTATCATGGACATAGCACACAACCTCACTCATACACGGAATACTTTTTTTCCAGCCTGTTGAACACCACCGTAAACACAGCGGTAATGATCAGATACAGGATCATGGCCGGAATATACACCATAGCCGATGCGGTGGAAGAAGAAATACTGCGCGTTACTTTCGTGATATCGGCAAGCGCGATAATGGACACCAGAGAAGCATCCTTAAGCACCATAATGAATTCATTGCCTACCGGGGGAATCAACCGCCGGATGGACTGGGGAACAATAACCAGCCGCATGGTCTGCGCGTAGGACATGCCCAGCGCATGGGAAGCTTCAAGCTGCCCTTTGTCGATGGACTGGATGGCGGCACGGATAATCTCAGCCGTATACGCCGCGGAATTGAGCGCAAACGCTATGAACGCCGCAAAAAATCTGTTGTTGATGGTCAGAAGCGGCGTAAGCTGCGGCAGACCGTAGTACACAAAGTACAACTGCATAAGCAGCGGCGTACCGCGGAAAAAGAAAATATAAGCACCGCTCAGCTTATTCAGCAGCGGTGAGCGGGACATTTTTCCAAGCGCCAGAAAAAGCGCGAGCACCAGTCCCGCGCACACAGAGATAATAGTCAAAGATATCGTTACCTTTGCACCGGCAAGCAGGCTGGGTACCCAGCCGATCATATCTTTCAGCAAATTCATGTATAGTAACTCCAATCAGCGGAAATACCGCACATATCCAGAGGATACTATCCGGTACTTCCGCCGCCATATTATATGACGCTTTTCATGCCGTATGCAACAGTAAAGCATGAACCGGCCGGAAATCAATTTTTGCCGCTGACAGCTGCTTTCACCGCTGGCTGCCCCGCAAAACGGCTTACTCGAAGCTGCGCTGTAAATACCGCGCTTCGCTTGTGCAGATGTTTTGCGTTGCAAGCCTCCGGTTCCGCAGCCGACAGCGGCAATTTTGCTTTCTGCACTAAACCTAATGCACGGAAATTAATTTCCGTAAGGAACTGATTTCAATACTAAAAACTGTTCTTAGCGGCAGACACCAGATCGGCTTTGAACACGTCTAAAGAAATCTTTTTAAGCGTTCCATCTGACACAAGCTCAAGCAGCGCTTTATTCAGCTCGGTCTTCAGCGTCGAGTTTCCTTTTTTAAGGCATACACCGAAATATTCATCCGGCGTACCCTGCCACACCATCTTGAACGGCGTGTCGGAAGGAGCGATATAGCTTACGGACACAAGCGCGTCCGCGCATACGGCATCGCATCTTCCCAGGCGCAGGTCATCGAACGCGTTCATCACTTTGTCGTATTCCTCCGCCTCAAACTTCAGGCCGCCTGCAGCCTGCTTGTCCATAAAAAAGTCGGAGGTCGTCTCCGCCTGATACCCTACTTTCAGACCTGTAAGATCCGCAGGTGTAGAGACCGCAAGGGATGAATCTTTTCTAAGCACAATAGACTGACCGTTACCGATGTACGGCATGGTAAAGTCATAGTTCTTTTTGCGATCGTCAGTAATCGTCACCGCAGAAATAATCACGTCATAGCGGTTCGTATCAAGTCCCGCAAAAATACCGTCCCACGCGGTGTCAATTATTTCAACGGTCAGTCCCAGTTTGTCGGCAAGGGCTTTTGCAAGCTGCACATCAAAGCCCGCGGGCGTTTTTCCGTCAGCCTCAAAATATTCCATCGGTGGATATCCGATCTCCATACCCACTTTCAGAACCCCGTCCTTCAAAGTAAGGGAATCATCGCCTGCACTTTTATCCTTTGCACCGCCTGCAAAAAGCGGTACAACCATGCACAGCCCTGCACAGATCAGGGCAAACGTCTGTTTTTTCATAATAGCTCTCCCCTTTGCTTTCAGCTGCAACCGTCGGCCGTAAAAAAAGGCAGCGGATTCAGTGCATATCAGGACACGCCTGCAGACGTATCCAAAAGCTCCGTTGCCATTACACTGCATAAATATACAAATATTTGCAAATATTTGCAATATATCTGGGAAGCACACAACATAAAAAAACGGCAGCACCGCCTGATGCCGCCGCATTTGATTATAAGAACCGGTAAAAATTCAGTTTATTCGTGCAGGCACGGAATTTTTTTGGGATTCTCTTATCTCATAGAAGAAACGATATCCGTTCCAAAGTTCTTTTCAGAAAGCTTTTTGACCGTGCCGTCAGCAAACAGCTCATCGAGCGCTTTGTCTACCGCCTGCTGCAGCGCAACATTGCCTTTCTTAAAGCCGATGCCCATTACTTCCTCGGCATCACCCTGCCATACGATTACAAAAGGACTGTCAGCCTTGCTTACGTAGTCAATGGCTACAAGTGCATCGGAGACAACGGCATCGCAGCGGCCGTTCTTCAAGTCGGCAAACGTATTCATAGCGTCGTCATACTCCAGCGCCTCAAATGACAGACCTTTCTCAGCAAGCTTGGTCATATAGACATCGGAAGTGGATTCGGTCAGATACGCAATCTTTTTTCCTGTCAGATCTTCGGGTGATTTAATGGAACCTTCAGTACCTTTACGCAGTATAATTGCCTGGCCGTTGCCTACGTACGGCTTCGTGAATTCATAATGCGCTTTGCGCTCATCGGTGATGGTCACACCGGAAATAACGCAGTCATACCGCCTTGTATCCAGGCCGGCAAAGATGCCTTCCCAATCCACGTCAATGATCGTAGCTTTCAGGCCCATCTTCTCCGCGATCGCACGGCCCAGATCCATATCAAAACCAAGGGGAGTTTTTCCGTCTGCATCGTAGTACTCAAACGGCGGATACGCAATGTTCACGCCGATGCACAATTCTCCTTTACGCAGCGTAAGAGAATCCGTAGCTGCATCTTTGTTTCCGCCGGCAACGGCAGAAAACACTGTACAAAATCCGACAAACACGGCCAGCAAGGCCGTCCGCAAAGTATTCATATATATCCTCCATATAAAATGCATGCATTTTAAGGCATTTTCAAAGTTACAAAAGTATACGTAGAAAGCATAGGAAGGTCAACGAGGCAGCGGGTGGTTACAGTATTCGTGTCATCTTTGTAAGCTGCCATTTTGTCCCGACCAAGGTCGGGTCGGCGATCTGATGACGCCGACGGGTGGTTACAGTATTCGTGTCATCTTTGTAAGCTGCCATTTTGTCCCGACCAAGGTCGGGTCGGTGATCTGATGACGCCGACGGGTGGTTACAGTATTCGTGTCATCTTTGTAAGCTGCCATTTTGTCCCGACCAAGGTCGGGTCGGCGATCTGATGACGCCGACGGGTG
>Ga0256405_10009170_pt1 | contig 13684 bp, 6 predicted proteins | sample RumenRJG_02DNA_FD_189096 | JGI IMG/M metagenome (GOLD analysis project Ga0256405, IMG submission 189096) | Bovine rumen microbial communities from Lethbridge, Alberta, Canada - RJG_02 | ecosystem: Host-associated > Mammals > Digestive system > Stomach > Rumen | place: Canada: Alberta | collected...
CCCACAATGGCGCTTCGCGACTGGCCGCTGAGGTCAGCGACCCCTACGGAATAGGTGCCGCGTCGGTTTGTACGGATGTACGCACGTACAGAACTTTTTAAAAACTTCTATCCGTTTTTTTCTGCGTCTATCCGCCATCTCACAATCATCAGGCATCCCTTGTAAAAGCCCAAACAAAACGTAAACCCCCGGATCCTCAGAGCCGCGGGTAATCCAAAAGGGTTAAGACCCTTTTGGTCGTTTTAATTAGGGGTGGATCCAAGGAGGGGGAAGAAATCGAAATCTTCCCCCTCCTTGGCGTGTCTTTGGTTACTTTCTGCACGAGCAGAAAGTAACGCCCCCGGCAGGGTGCGCAGGTTGCAGGGTTAGGAGCATTACCATTGGGCGGCGGAAGGCCGATGCAACCACAGACCAATCCAAAACCCGGAAACACCCGGAATGGCGCTTCGCGACGGGTCGATGTGGTCATCGACCCCCACGGGATAGGTGTGTTCCGTAGTGGCGCATGACCACATGCGCCAGCACGTATGCGCCTGCGATACACGCGCGCATTTTCGACAGCCTGCAAAACCGCTGACATATCCCAAAAACCGGAACCGCCCACAATGGCGCTTCGCGACGGGCTGATGTGGTCATCAGCCCCTACGGGGTGCGTGGTTCGCCGTAGGGGCGGCCATCGGCCGTCCGCGGTACCAACCTCCAAATACAACACGCCGATGCAAATTCGTAAAACCCAATCGGGTACGAATTTGCATCGGCGTTGTGTTATCGTTGTCCCCTACCGCGGACGAGCGATGCTCGCCCCTACACACGCACCCGCCCGTAGTGGCGCATGACTCCCAAGGGACTAGCTGCGCGTCGCACATGCGCCAGAATGTACAGAGTGCGATATGAGCGCTGCGCGACTGGCCGCTGTGGTCAGCGGCCACTACGGGGCGGGTGCCGCTACGGGGCGGTGCGGGGTATCTGTTGTTGGTTGGATCAGACGGCGGCTTGGGATGTGCGGCTCCAGCTTCTGCACAGAAGCAGCGCAATCACGGTGGAGATCACCGTCGTCACAGCGTTTGCATAGATGATACCGTCCAGCCCGAACAGGCGCTCCATGACGTACAGCACCGGCACAAACACCAGCCCCTTCTGCATCAGGGAGGTCAGCGTGGCGTAGCTGACCTTGCCGGTGCCCTGCAGATAGGTGGCGCATATCTGATACACACCCTCCACGGGCACAGCCAGCACCGTGCCCAGCATCATGTGCGCGCCGAGCGCGATGATCTCTTCATCCGGGCTGAAGGCCGCCATAAACTGCGACCGGAACACAAAGAAGACGGCGGACAGCACTGCGGCAAGGCCCACGCACACGCCGCCGACGCCCAGAACGATCCTGCGCAGGCGGGCAAAGTCCTTCTGCCCGAACACGTAGGAAATGGCAGGCTGCACACCCATGCAAATTCCCATCAGGACCATTGGAATGATCATGGCGGTCTTGCCGCTGACGCTGCGGGCGGCCACGGCCACATTGCCATAGCTTACCGCAAGCCGGTTGGAGAAGGCCGAGCTGAAGCTCATAAGCAGGGTGCTTGCCGCCATGGGCAGGCCAAGCCCCAGCACCCGCAGCGAGACGTCCTTGCGCAGGGAACAATCTTTGATCGACAGGGAAAACGCCGGCTTTTTTGTCACCGCGAAGAGCAGCAGCACCATGCTCACGACGTTGCCGACCACGGTGGCAAGCGCAGCGCCGGTGCAACCCCAGCGGAAGACGGAAATAAAAAGCGGATCGAGCACCACGTTGAGCCCGGTGCCGATGAGGGAGGCGACCATCGCGTTTTTGACGTCGCCGTCGGCGCGGACGGTGTTGCCCAGCGCGCCGCTGAGGACCATAAAGGGCGCGCCAAGCGCCAGCACCCGGAGATACTCGGCGGTGTAGGCGGCGGTTTCCTCGTTTGTGCCCAAAAGCGAAAGCAGGGCCGGCATCCCGGCGAGCACCAGCACCATCAGCAGCAATCCGACGCCAAGCGCTGCGTAGACCACAAAGGCGCTGTATTTTTTCACGAGCTCGGTCTTGCCCGCGCCCAGCGCGATGGCGCAGGCGGTACAGCCGCCGAAGCCGATCAGCGTGTTGAAGGCGGAGATGGCGGAGAAAACCGGGCTTGCCAGCGAGATGGCGGCAAGCTGAAAGCGATCGCCTGTCCGGCCGATAAAGAATACGTCCGCCATGTTGTACAGCACGGTGACCATCATGATCAGAATGACCGGAAGGCTCATCTTCAAAAGAAGCTGCCCGATGCTGCCCTCCCGCATCAGCGTTTCATGTTTCACAACTATCATCCTCCAAATAAATCCGACACTTGTTTTTTTAATCTGAACATAGTATACTGCAAGCAGGAGCCTTGTGCAACCGATAATATTCAGATAAGTGTCGGAATAAAGGAGTGTCGCCCTTGAACGTAAAGAATAATCGTCTGCTGCGCCAGACGGACGAACGGATCGTTTACACGGTCTATCAGATGATCACCGAGGAGCACCGCCCCATTGCGAAGATCACCGTGCGGGAAATCTGTGAGCGGGCAGAGATCCACCGCTCCACCTTCTACGCCCATTACCAGGACGTCTACGATTTGGTGGAGCGGGTGGAGGCTGCCATGTCCCGGGAGCTGACCGAGCGCTTTTTTCACAAGCTCGACGAAAAGGCGTCGTCCAGGGCGTGCTTTGCCGCGCTGTTCTCGTTTATCAAAGAGCACCGGGAATTCTACCTGTATGATTTGGGCGAGGGCAGAATGCTCGGCGTTTTGCAGCTTGCAAGCGATCTGCTCAACGAGCGCTATCTGCAGGCGCAGGTGGGACCCAAAACCTTCGGCGCCCAAAGCCAGCAGCAGGTGGAATACCATGCGGTGTTTTTCCTCTTCGGATTGACCGCCGTGGTGCGGATGTGGCTGCAGCAAAACTGCCCGGAGAGCCCGGAGGAGCTGTATGACCTCCTGCTTCGGCAAAGCGCCGTGCAGGAAAGAATGATCGACTGGTAACACAGCATTTGTTCTTGTAAATCCCTTGTTTTTATGGCATAGTATTCTCAGCGGAGAATGAATTTGACGCAATACCCGCGATTTATCCCGGAATGGGGGCGGTCGCAGAGGCGATCGTCCGGTTTGCCGGCACCAAAGGAGGCCTTTATGAAGCTGAACGACTATGAGCTCAAGCACGCGGACACAGTCCGCCATCTCGCGCCGGAATGTACGGTGCTGCTGAAAAAGGACGGCGCTTTCCCGCTGTCCGCCCCCGGAAAAATCGCGCTTTACGGCGCCGGGGCGCGGCGCACGGTCAAGGGCGGCACCGGCTCGGGCGAGGTGAACTCCCGGTATTTTGTCACCATCGAGGAAGGGCTGGAAAAAGCCGGCTTTACCGTCACCACCAAGCCCTGGCTTGACGCCTGGGACGAGACGGTGGCTGCCGCCCGCAAGGCCTTTGCCGATGAGATCCGCGCCAGGGCGAAGCAGAAGCACACGCTCGCGGTCATGGAGGGCATGGGCGCGGTGATGCCGATGCCGGAATACAGCTTCCGCCTGTACGGCGACGGCGACACGGCGATCTACGTGCTCTCCCGCATCTCCGGCGAGGGCTCGGACAGAACCCCGGTCAAGGGCGACATCCTGCTTACAGAGTCGGAAATTCGGGATATCCTGCTGCTCAACGACCGCTATGCCAGGTTTATGCTGGTGCTCAACGTGGGCGGACCCGTCGATCTGAGCCCGGTTGCAGCGGTGAAGAACATCCTGCTGCTCTCCCAGCTCGGCGCCGAGACGGGCCACGTGCTCGCAGACCTGTTGCTTGGCAAAAGCTGCCCCTCCGGACGGCTCACCACCACCTGGGCGGCATGGCAGGACTATTCCAGCATCGGCGACTTCGGCGACCAGGACGAGACCCGCTACCGCGAGGGCGTGTACGTCGGCTACCGCTATTTTGAGGCGGTCGGCAAGCAGCCGCTGTTCCCGTTCGGCTTCGGCCTGGGCTATACCGAGTTTGAGACGGAGCTTGCAGGCGCAGACGAAAACCAGGTCATGGTCACGGTGAAAAACGTTGGCGCATACCCCGGAAAGGAAACCGTGCAGCTCTATATCGCGGCGCCTGCCGGCAGGCTGGATCAGCCGCCCCGGAAGCTCGTTTCCTTTGCAAAGACGAGGGAGCTGGCCCCCGGCGAGCAGGAAACGCTGGCCGTTGCGTACGATCTGCGGGATGCGGCCTCCTGGGACGAAGCTGGCGCCGCCTTTGTGCTGGAGCCCGGCGACTACACGGTGCTGGTGGGACAAACCCCCGCCGTGACGCTGCGGCTGAGCGGCCTTGCCGTGCTGCAAAAGCTCCGCAGCGCGTTGGGCACGCCGGATTTCACCGACTGGAAGCCGGAGCCCTGTGCTGCCGCCGCCTGCGCAGAGAAGGTGATCGAGCTTGCCGCCGACAGCTTTACGACCGAAACGGTCCAATATGACCAGGCCGCCGAGGTCGACCCCATTCTGGACGATCTGACCAACGAGGAGCTGGCGTATCTCAACACCGGCCTGTTCGACCCCAAGGGCGGCATGGGCAGCATGATCGGCAACGCCGCCTCCACCGTGGCCGGCGCGGCGGGCGAGACGGCCCACGTCCACGGCTTCCCCTGGCTGGTGATGGCGGACGGCCCCGCGGGCCTGCGCATCAGCCGGGATTACTGCGTGGACGAGAAGGGCGTGCACGCCCTGGGCGACACCATGCCGGAGAGCATTCTCGAGCTTTTGAGCCCCATGCAGCGCAAGCTTATGGCGTTTTTGACCAAGCCAAGGAAGCAGCCCGGTGAGATCAAACACCAGTTCTGCACCGCCATCCCCATCGGCACTGCCATTGCCCAGAGCTGGAACACCGCCCTGGCGGAGGAATTGGGCGATCTGGTGGGCGACGAGATGGAGCGCTTCGGCGTCCACCTGTGGCTGGCCCCGGCATTGAACGTCCACCGGGATATCCGCTGCGGGCGGAACTTTGAATACTATTCCGAGGATCCCCTGATCTCCGGCAAATTTGCCGCCGCCATCACCCGGGGCGTACAAAAGCATCCCGGCTGCGGCACCACGATCAAGCACTTTACGGTGAACAACCAGGAATACAACCGCATCGGCAGCAACAGCCAGGTTTCCCAGCGAGCCATGCGGGAGATCTATCTCAAAGGCTTTGAGCTCTGCGTGAAGCAGAGCCAGCCCCACGCGCTGATGACCTCCTACAACCTGCTCAACGGCGTACATACCTCCGAGCGGCGGGACCTGCTCACGGATATTCTGCGCGCCGAGTGGGGCTATCGGGGCATCGTGATGACAGACTGGGTCATCGACAGCGTCAAGCAGGTGCAAAAGCCCCGCCACCGCAACGCCCTGTCTGACCGTGTGGCGGCCGCCGGCGGCGACCTGTTCATGCCGGGCGGCAAGGGTGACTGGAAAAAGATCCTGGACGCCCTGAAAAACGGAACGCTCAGCCGCAGACAGTTGGAAGAAAACGCCACCCGGGTCTATCACATGGCAAAGAAGCTGACGCAGGTGCGGCCTGACTGACTGTTTGATCGGCGCGGCGACTGCCGCCCACCAGGTGGAGGGCAACAACGTTCACGCCGCTTACCGGGTGATGGAGCACGTCGCGCATTCGGACTTCACCGGGCCGCAGAGCATGGCAGTTTCAGGCGAAGCGGAACACAAGCAAGCCCTGTAAAAGCAGCTTCGGTTTTCCGGTTTTCTGATGTTGATACACCGTTGACAATAATCATACATTTCTGATAGATTAAAGCTCCTTTCGGTCGTAAAATGGGACTATAAGGCCCAGTCGCCTGAAAGAAAGAGAACAATGGAACCAGAAAGGAGCCTAATCATGGCAAGAACCCGAAAGCTTAAGGGCCCGGAGTCCGTCGGCGCAAAGGAAATCTTCGGCGTTACGGCACTATCGACCAACAACGGCTTTGCAGCTATCTTCATGTCCACCATGTTCATGACCTTTATGACCGACTATGCAGGTCTGGGCAAGATGGGCGCTACCCTGGCCACCGTCCTGCTGCTGGCGGCGAGAGTCATCGACGCAGTGGACGATCCCATCCAGGGCTTTATCATGGACCGCGGCAAGATCGGCAAGCACGGCAAGTACAAGCCCTTCTTTATGCTCTCCATCATCATGACCGCCATCGGCGTCATCTTCCTGTACCTGATGCCCAACGGCATCACCGGCTCGGCTGCTGTCGTGACGGTCTGGGTGATCTTCTTCTACCTGGTCTATGACATCGGCGCATCCTTCTACAACCCGAATTTGCTGTTCCGCGCCATGACCACCGACACAGGTGAGCGCTCCAAGCTGCTCATCGGCCCCCGCGTGTGGGTTATGATCATCGGCATGATGGGCTCCGCGATGGCCGCAATCGCCGTCACCATCCAGGCCGCCACCGGCAGCTACAAGACCGCCTATATGATCCTGGCCCTGGTCGCCATGGTCGTCTCGAGCATCATCTCCGTCGTCGGCTGGTTTATGGTCAAGGAGAAGCACGTGGTCGAGCAGGATCCCGAGGACAAGGTCAAGCTCACCGACTTCTTTGAGCTGATGAAGACCAACCAGCCCATGATGCTGAACTTCTTCAAGTGCATTGCCACCGGCTTTATCTGGACCTTCCTGTTCGCCGCCCCGGTCTACTACGTCAAGTACGGCTACTGCGCCGACCTCACCACCGGCGCGGTGGATATGACAAAGTTCGGCAGCCTGTCCATGGTCGTCTCGCTTATGATGCTCTTCCCCCTGCTTTTGGGTACCATCGTGGCCAATCCGATGCTCAAGGGCTTCAAGGGCGACTTCCTGAAGATGCACATCTTTGACCTTGCCATGCAGGGCGGCGCCGGCCTTCTGATGTTCATTCTTCAGATCCTGGGCCTTCTGCGCACGAGCCCCGTATTCTTCTTTATCCCCATGTTCCTGATGGCCTTCTTTGTGGGCATCGACTTTGTCCCCGGCTCCAACCTGAGCATGGAGATCATGGACTACACCATCTACAAGACCGGCAAGGACCGCTCCGCGCTCACCGGCGTGCTCGAAAAGTTCCTGGAGAAGGCGCAAAGCGCGGTTTCCTCCGCCATCGTCGGCGGCGTGCTGATCGCCATCGGCTACCAGGTCGACTCCGTGACCGGCAACTACGTGGGCGACATTGCCAGAATGCCCACCATGCTCAACTGGATGATCGTCATCATGGGTCTTGTCCCCGCGATCCTGGCCTTTGTCGGCATCATGGTCATCGGCAAGTACCCCATCGACCAGACCGAGCGCGGCAAGATCCGTGCATACATCGCAGAGCACCAGACCAAAAAGGAAATAGACTGAGTTCAGCAAAAATGCCCCGCTGCGCAGATAATCCTGCGCAGCGGGGCGTTTTGCTGATAATGGAAAATGGAAAATTGAAAATGGAAAATTTCGGTATCGCTTCGCGATTATTTTTAATTTCATTTTCCATTTTCAATTATCCATTTTCAATTTTCCCCCGTCCCTTCCCTGGTGAATTCCGATTTGCATTTTCCCCAGATCCATGGTATGATAAACGCAATCACAGACGGAGGTGTGCGCGATGGCTTCCTGGGCAGACGGTATTTCCGACGCATGGAAAAACGACGTTGTTTTTTTGCGGCTTGTGAGCGAGCTGTCCGGGCTTTCGGCGGCCATCTGGATGACCGGCAGGCCGCCGAAGGAGGCCGCCTGGAGCACCCTGGGCGAGGCGCACCCCTGCTTTACCGACGACGCGCTGCGCAGCGCCCTGGAGGAGCATTGCAGCGGCGGCGCGGGACTGTACTTTGCAAGCGAGTTCATCTATTACGGCATTGTCGCCGTCGGCCCGTTTTCTCTGGCACTGGGACCGGCGGCGATCCGCGCCGCATCCGCCTCGTATCTGCAGCAATACGCCGAAGCATGCGGTCTGGATGCGCAGATCAAGCTCCAAACGCGGGATCTCGGGACCGTTTCAAAGCTGTTGAATTTGCTGCACTGCCACTTTATCGGTACGCCGATGGCCGCAGAGACAGTTCGGTACAATTTCGGCGCCAGGGAGCAATGGAAGGTCGAAGAGGATCTGGAGTCCTATCAGCTTGAGCAGCATGAGTATGAGCGCGGCTTCCAGACGGGCGTGGAATATGAGCGGGAGCTGCTTCATGCCGTGGAGCGCGGCGATACCGACGCGCTCAAGGCGCTGCTCTCGGGCCCCATGCCCGATACGGGCCAAATCTCCGGCTATGAGGTCTCCAATCTCAAAGAGATGGAATACATGATCGTCTCCAGCATCACGCTGATGACCCGGGCCGCGATCGCCGGCGGCACGCCGGTGGAGCTGGCGTATCAGCTTGGCACCGTATATCTGAACAAGCTGGCCAAGGCTGTGGAACGAGGCGCGTCCGTGATCGGCCTTGGCTACAACGCCATGCTGGAATTCACCGAGCTGGTTCATCGCTGCCGGGAGGAAAAAAGCGCGGTTTCCTATGTGGACGCCTGCAAGCTGTATATTGAAGAGAACTTCCGCAAGCCGCTGCAGGTGAGCGAAATCGCGCCGGCCATTGGTCTGAGCCGGACCTATCTTTCCAGGCTGTTCCACGAGGTGGAGGGGATCACCGTGCAGCAGTACATCCAAAAGACCCGGTGCCGCCACGCCGCCCAGATGCTGCAATACTCCGACTACCCCATCGCGCAGATCGCCTCGTACAACGGCTTCTCCTCCCAGAGCTATTTCGGCGCCTGCTTCCAGACCTGGTACGGCATGACGCCGAACGCCTACCGGAAAGCAAAGCGTTGAAAAAATAGGAGTTTTGCACATGCTTGACAAAAAAGTCACACAGTTGGTAGAACCAGCGGAGAGCCTCTGATACAATGTCTGTGTAAGATGATTGCATCAGAGGCTTTTATACATAAATTCGTATAAAAATCGGAGGAGAACGAATGGCAAAGATTTATGCGACCACACAGCAGCAGGTCAGCGCGCGGGAAACACGCAACATGGAAAAGGTTCGCCGCATCGCCGCCGACGGTATGGTTCTTTTGGAGAACAACGGAATTCTCCCCCTGCAAAACAGGGGACAGCTTCTGGCGGTGTTTGGAAACGGCGTGCGCCGCATGGTCAAGGGCGGCACCGGCTCCGGCGACGTCAATTCCAGAACGGTCGTCAACGTAGAGCAGGGCCTGGAGGAGGCCGGCTTTGGGATCGGCACCAAGCGCTGGCTCGACCGATACGACAACGACTGCACAGAATATGGCAGGCAGTATATGCAAAGCTTCCAAAAGGTCCTGCAGGAGCAGGGCTTTGCCGGCGTCAACTGGGCGCTGGAAAACCCCTATCGGGACCCGGACGTGCCCGAGATCACCGAAGAGGACGTCAAGGATGCGGACCGGGACTGCGCGATCTACGTGCTTGCCCGCACCTCCGGCGAGGGATCGGACCGCAAGCTGGCCCCGGGCGACTACGAGCTCACCGAGCGGGAAAAGGAAAATCTTCTGGCGCTTACAACGCTCTTTGCCCACACCGTCGTCGTGCTCAACGTCGGCGGCGTGATCGACACAACCTTCCTCAGACAGACCAAGGGCATCGACGCGGTGCTGCTCATGAGCCAGCCGGGCTGCGCCGGCGGACAGGCGCTTTCAGACGTGCTGACCGGCAAGGCCTCGCCCAATGGGCGGCTGAGCGCCACCTGGGCAAAAAGCTACAGCGACTACCCCTTTGCCGAACGCTTCAGCTATCTCAGCGGCGATCTGGACGATTCCTGGTATCGCAGCGGCATCTACGTGGGCTACCGCTATTTTGACAGCTTCGGCGTGATGCCGGCCTATCCCTTCGGCTACGGCCGCTCCTACACCGACTTCTCCATGCAGGTCAGAAGGACGGAAATCCAGGGCGAACGCGTCTGCGTGAGCGTCCTGGTGCAGAACACAGGCGCTGCGTGCGGCAGACAGACCGTGCAGGTCTACGTCTCCCAGCCGCAGGGCAAGCTGGACAAGCCCTATCAGGTGCTCGCAGGCTTTGCCAAGACCGGCACCCTGGCCCCGGGGCAGGAGGAAACGGTCACGATCAGCTTTGCGCTGCGCGCCCTGGCCTCCTATGACGAGGCCGCGGCTGCCTACGTGCTCGAGCCGGGCCTGTACTATGTGCGCGTCGGCGCCCATTCCAGAAACACCCACGTTGCCGCCGCCTTGAAGCTGGACGAACCCGTCGTCACCGAGCGGCTGCAAAACAAGCTCCGCCCGGACTGCGCGTTTGACGTGCTCCGCGCCGACCCGGAGCGATTCTGCTCCTATCCGTCTGAGGCGCACGAAAAGGCCTCCGCCCTGGTGCTGGAGATCATCCCCGCCACCATCGCCACAAAGACGGCGGTCTACGCCCCGGCCCCTGCCATGCTGACCACGGACAAGACCGAGCCCGTCACGATGGACGACGTGGCAAGCGGCAGAGCGGGCCTGGACGAGCTGGTTGCGCAGCTCAAGGTGCCGGAGCTTGCCTCTTTGGTCGTGGGCGCGTCCCGCGGCGGCCTGATGAGCTATTCCACCGTCGGCGCGGCCTCCACCGCCTGCCCCGGCGCGGCGGGCGACACCACCTCCGGGCTCATCGACTCCAGAGGCGTCCAAAATCTGGTGCTGGCCGACGGGCCCGCCGGCCTGCGGCTTTCCAAGGTGTTTGTGGCAGACGCGCAGGGCAACGTGATCCCCGGTCTGGGCGAGTCCTCGCTCGGAAACCTCGGCGAGCTTTTGGGCATGCCGACGCCGGCGCGTCCTGCAGACGCGGTGGACCACTATCAGTACTGCACCGCCATCCCCATCGCCACTCTGCTTGCGCAGACCTGGGACCCTGCGCTGATTGAGGCGGCAGGCGACCTTGTGGGCGAGGAGATGGAGGAGTTCGGCGTGACCCTCTGGCTTGCGCCGGGCATGAACATCCAGAAAAACCCGCTCTGCGGCCGCAATTTCGAGTATTATTCCGAGGACCCGCTGCTCTCCGGCCGCTGCGCCGCCGCCGACACCCGCGGCGTGCAGAAGCATCCCGGCTGCGGCACCACGATCAAGCACTTCGCCCTGAACAACCAGGAGGACAACCGCAACCACAACAACGCCCACTGCACAGAGCGGGCCCTGCGCGAGCTCTATCTCAAGGGCTTTGAGATCGCCGTGAAGGACGCGCAGCCGCTGGCGCTTATGACCTCCTACAATCTGGTCAACGGCGTCCACGCGGCAAACCACAAGGAGCTGCTCACCGACGTGCTGCGCGACGAATGGGGCTTTGCGGGCCTGGTCATGACCGATTGGGGCACCACCGAAGCCGCCGACGGCTTCAAGTACGGCGCGTCCAGCCCGGCGCTGTGCGTCAAGGCCGGCAACGATCTGACCATGCCCGGCTCTCAGGCGGACGTGGACGCCATCCTCGCAGCCGTCGGAAAGGAGCTGTCTCTGGCTGAGCTCCAGGCCTGCGCCAAGAGAATTCTGACACTCGCCCTGCAATGCCGCAAGCAGCGCGGCTGACTGATCTTATAAGGAGGTTTCTATGAAGACATATCAACTGAACAAGGATTGGCTTTGCAACGGCAAGCCCGTGACCCTGCCGCACGACGCACAGATCTGCGAGAAACGAAGCGCCGAGACCTCAAACGGAGGCCACGGCTATTTCCCCGGCGGCGTCTATACCTATGAAAGAACCTTCACCGCCGCAGCGGAGTGGGCGGACAAGGTCGTTTTGGTGGAATTTGAGGGCGTGTACAAAAACGCGACCGTAAAGCTCAACGGGCAGGCGCTCTGCTTCCATCCCTACGGCTATACCAACTTCTTTGTGGAGCTCACCGGCCTGAACTATGGGGAAGCAAACACCCTGACGGTGATTGCCGACAACGCCAAGCTGCCCAACTCCCGCTGGTACTCCGGCAGCGGCATCTACCGCCCGGTGTGGCTGCACGTGTGCGAAAAGGACGGTCTGCGCCCTGAGAGCGTGCAGATCTCCACCGTTTCCATCGACCCGCCGCGCATCCGCGTACAGGCGCCGATCTGCGTGAAGGCGGAGGTGGACGGCGTTTTGGCAGAGGGCACCGATTTTACGATGGAGCTTCCCAACGCCAAGCTCTGGAGCTGCGAAGCCCCAAATCTCTGCACCGCGCATATCACAGCCGGGGACGGCGATACGCTGGATATTCCCTTCGGAATCCGGCTGATCGAATGGTCAAACAAGGGCCTGTTTCTCAACGGCAAAGAGACGCTGCTGCGCGGCGGCTGCGTCCACCACGACAGCGGCATCCTGGGCGCGGCGACCTATGACGAGGCGGAGTACCGCCGGGTGCGTATTCTGAAGGAAAACGGCTTCAACGCGATCCGGTCTTCCCACAATCCTGCCTCCCGCGCCATGCTGGAGGCCTGCGACAGGCTCGGCATGTACGTTATGGACGAGACCTTCGACATGTGGTACAACCGCAAAAATCCCCACGACTACGGAAAAGACTTTGAGGCGTGCTGGGAAGCCGACGTGACGAGTATGGTCAGGCGCGACTTCAACCATCCTTCCGTCATCCTCTATTCCATCGGCAACGAGGTGGGCGAGCCCGCTGAGGCCAAGGGACTGGACTATGGCAAAAAGATGATCGCCCTGTGCCACCGTCTCGACTCCTCCCGTCCCGTGACCTGCGGCGCCAATCTCATGATCATGGGCCGCACGGCCAAGGGCAACGCGCTGTATAAAGACGGCGAGCAGCCCGGCGGCGGGAAGGCGCAAAAGGAGAAGGACGGCCAGAACGCAAGCCTGATGTTTAACATGATCGCTTCGTTTGTGGGCTCCGGCATGAACAAGAGCGCAAACTCGAAGAAGATCGACGCGGTCACCACGCCTTTTCTCGACGCGCTGGACATCGCGGGCTACAACTATGCCTCCGGGCGCTATCCGCTGGAGGCAAAGGCACACCCCAACCGCGTGATCTTCGGCAGCGAGACCTTCCCGCAGGACATCTGGAAAAACTGGCAGATGGTGAAAAAGTATCCCTACTTGGTGGGCGACTTCATGTGGACGAGCTGGGACTATCTGGGCGAGGCCGGCATCGGCGCGTGGAGCTATACCGGCGGCATGCCCTTCAACCGGCCCTATCCGTGGATCCTGGCCGGCGCAGGCGTCATCGACATTCTGGGCATCCCCGACGGAAGCTGCAAATATGCCTCCACGGTCTGGGGCCAGGAGCAGAACCCGGTCATCGCGGTACGCCCGGTCAACCACCCCGGCGTGCGGCCCAGCAAGTCCGTCTGGCGCGGCACCAACGCGATCCTTTCCTGGAGCTGGGCGGGCTGCGAGGGCAACAAGGCCGAGGTGGAGGTCTACTCCGACCAGGCCAGCGTGGAGCTGCTGCTCAACGGCAAGTCGGTCGGCAGAAAGAAGGTGAAGGCGTGCAAGGCACACTTCACGGTCAAATACGCGCCCGGCACCCTCACCGCCGTGGCCTACGACGCCTCCGGCAGACAGACCGGCTCGACCGAGCTTTCGTCCGCATCCGGTCCCTTTGCGATCGCCGTGCGTCCGGAGAAGGATACGGTCAAGCCCGGCCAGATCGTCTTCGTTCCCGTGAACATCGAAGGGGCCAACGGCCTTGTGGAGTCCAACGCCGACCGCAAGCTGACGGTCACGGTCGAGGGCGGCGAGCTGCTGGCCTTCGGCTCG
>Ga0256405_10009171_pt1 | contig 13682 bp, 10 predicted proteins | sample RumenRJG_02DNA_FD_189096 | JGI IMG/M metagenome (GOLD analysis project Ga0256405, IMG submission 189096) | Bovine rumen microbial communities from Lethbridge, Alberta, Canada - RJG_02 | ecosystem: Host-associated > Mammals > Digestive system > Stomach > Rumen | place: Canada: Alberta...
CAAGCGTTGCAAGGCCACCGGCAAGACAGCTTTCGAGCTGCAGATGTACTGGCTTGGGAAAGTCTGCGATTTCGCCAGGGAAAACGGAAGAATCCCTATCTTCTGGGACGACATGCCACTGAAATACGGGGATGTGATGCGTTTTTCAAATGTCCAGTCTGAAGAAGAGGTCGCCCGGACATGGAATAGCGACAAATTGGACAAGAGCATCAACCTGTTCCCGAAAGACTGCGTCTATATGCGCTGGCTTTACGGAGACGCCACGGTCGCTGGCCACAGGCGTATTCTCCAATGGTACAGGGACTCCGGCCTGACCGTGATGGGAGCCACCGCTGCCTCATACGGAGCCTCCCCTTACCTCCCGCGAAACGACACCAACGCCGGGATTATCCAGGGTTTCAGCCAGTTAGTGGCCGAGAACAATCTTGCCGGCATACTCGCTACGGCATGGGACGACGGTTCTCCCCATCTGGAGACTGTCTGGAGAGGCTATATCGCCCAGGCTGAGTTCGGATGGAATCCGACCGGAAGGAGCATTGAGGAATTCAAGAAGGCTCATGCCCAGCGTGAGTTCGGTTTCCCGACAGAGGACAACACGGTCGAATTCATCAACGAGATGGAACGGTTGGCATTCTTCTTCGACAGCGCCTTGGTCTCTTCCGGAAGAAGGAATCCCGCCTGGGGCACGAGCGACTTCAAGCTTATCTCACTCCCGGATCCTGAGAAACCCGGGGAATGGAGCGAGACTTACAAGGAGAAGATCGCTAAAGCCAAGGAAGCGGACCAGCTTTACCAAGACATCCGCTCCAAAATAGAAAAAGCTCATCAGATCGCCCTGCGGGGGTATTATACCCTTGAGGTTTACGACGTTCTGAATGACCTGCTTCACTTCCCGGCGATGGTTCTGCTCTCTCTAAATGAATATGACCAAGCCTCCGGTCCGGCCGGCCGGGAACAGGCCATGAAGGGTATTGAGGAGGTTTGCTCATATTTCGAGACCATGCGCTCCCGGCTGCTTGAGACATATTCCAAGACCAGGTTCATGGAGCAGCCGGAAGGCTACCTGCCCGACCAGAACCGCCATAATCACCTGTCCGCCAAGACCATGAGCAGCGACTGGATCTTCTACTATGAGCTTCCCATGGTGAAGGCTCTTCGGAAATGGCAAGGACAATAGAACTCGCGAAAAAAAATCAATAATATGGACAGAAGAGATTTCATGAAGAAGAGCATGGCCGGGGCGGGCGCCCTGATAGCCACCTCCGCTCTTCCCGCGTTCGCTGACGATAAACAGCTTGTATTCCAAGGCAGGGGACGCTTCGAGCGGATGTCTTTGAGCTATGCGACGGTGAATATCGGACTGGAAAAACCCTTCTCGGTCCTTCACCTCTCTGACAGCCATCTCACATCCACCTATGATGATGAGAACGAGTGGCGCAAAGGACAAAGTCTTTCCAGAACACGGACCTTTGGAGGGCTTCAAGAAGACGCCTTGGTCTGCGCGTTGGATTGGGCAAAAAAACACGTTGATTATATCGTCCATACTGGGGACCTCATAGACTACCAGAGCGAGGCGAACTTCGAATTGGTCAAGAAGTATTTTGGTGACAAGATGTTCGGCTCTCTCGGAAACCACGAGTTCATCCACAAGAAATGGGATAACTCCCATGCCAACGAGGGATACAAGGATGAGACAAGGAAGCGGCTTGAGGAGGTGTATCCTTTCGATCTGGAGCTATATTCACAAGTGGTGAACGGAGTTAACTTCGTCACTTTGGACGATGTGTTCGGCTATGTGACCAAAAAACAAGTGAAGCGCTTCAAAAAAGAGGTGAAGAAGGGCCTCCCGATTGTCCTTTGCATGCATGTGCCTTTCTTCACGGAGAACATCTGGAGGGCCACTCACCGGTTCTGGTACACGGACGGTCCCATGACAGACTCCGCCCTACCCGCCCTTAGAGGGGATTTCCTGACTCAGAAAGAAGATCTGACCACACGGGAATTCATCGAGTATCTCAAAAAAGAGCCTCTCCTCAAGTGCATCCTCGCCGGCCATGAGCACATCACCGTGGAGGACCAGTTCTCCCCGACATGCCGGGAATACATGGTCTCCGGCGGCTTCCTCTTCCACGGCCGTGAAGTGATGTTTGTGTAATACTAAAGTATCTAGCCATGATAAAAAGAATAACTCTATCACTGATTCTGGCCTGTTTGACGGCCAGTTTCCTGGGCGCAGCCCCGGGAAAGGCGGTCCTGACCGAGGGCAAGACCTCGATGTTGACCTATGATTTCTCGGATCCGAACCCGGTAGCCAATCCTGATCTCCTTCAGTACCCTTATTTCAGATTCGACGCCTATGAGTCCGTCGGGAAACAGAAGGAATGGAAAACCGTCGTTATGGAAAACGACTGGATCAGCGTCACAGTGTTCCCAGAAGTGGGAGGAAAGGTCTGGGGAGCGATTGACAAGACCAGAGGCCTGGAGTTCGTATATTATAACCATGTCGTCAAATTCCGCGACATCGCGATGAGAGGAGCCTGGACTTCCGGAGGAATTGAGTTCAACTTCGGCATCATCGGCCATATTCCCTCAACGGCCACACCGGTTGATTACATCACGAGGGAAAACGAGGACGGGAGCGTCAGCTGCATTATCGCGTCCTTCGAGCTTCTGACCAGGACCTGGTGGACTGTCGAGATCAATGTCCCCGCCGACAAGGCTTGTTTCACCACAACAGCCAAATACATCAACACCAGCTCTTTGGAACAGCCTTACTACAACTGGTCCAACGCAGCTTTCAAGGCCGGTGGCAACCTTCAGATCCAGATGCCCGGAGACAGGTATATAGGTCACCCGGGTGATGCCCACGCGTTCCCCATAGATCCTCAAGGGAGGGACCTCTCCTGGTTCTCACAGAACGCTTTCGAAGGATCCAAGTCCTACCACATTATAGGAGGATATGACGGTTATTTCGGAGCCTACTGGCATGATGATGATTTCGGCTACGTCCATTATTCCAGGCCTGACGAGAAACTCGGCCGGAAGTTCTTCTGTTGGAGCCAGTCCAGGGAAGGAGAGATCTGGAAAGACCTGCTGACCGACACTGACGGCCAATATGTCGAGCTTCAGGCGGGAAGGATGTTCAACCAACCCTCCCAGATCGAGAGCATCGACACCCCTTTCAAAAACCATTCATTCGCCCCTAAATCCGATGACTGCTGGACAGAGTACTGGTATCCTGTCGAGAACATCGGCAGTTTCCAGCAGGCCAGCCCGTTCGGAGCGATGAGCTTCAAGCGGGAGGATGGCGGGAAAGCGACCGTCAAGCTTTCCCCTATCTGCAGCGGAAACAAAAGAGTGACAATCTCTTGCGGAGACAAGACTCTCTTCTCGGACAATGTGGCATTCACCCCGCTCAAACCTTGGTCGAAGAGTGTGAGTGGAGTCACCGACGGATACATCAAAGTCACCGTCGGGGACAATGAGCTGATCTACTACGAGGATCCCGCCTACAGGCTGTCTGAGAGACCGGACACCATGCCCGAGGACTTCAACTGGAAAGGAGTTTACGGCCATTGCCTGAGGGGCGACCAGCTGATGAACGTCCGCCACTACGACGAGGCTCGGGACGAGTACTTGGCCAGCCTCGCCATCGACAAGTGGTACGCTCCGGCGCTGAGGGGTATGGCCTCGTTCAGCCTCCATTGCGGAATGTATGAGGACGCTTTCGAATATGCCAGGAAAGCCTTGACTATCAACACTTATGACGGTGAGGCCAACTACCTGTACGGTTTAGCCGCGAAAGCCATCGGCAAGACCACACAGGCAAAGGATGGATTCTCGCTGGCCACCTACACGGCCGCTTACAGGGATGCCGCCTACGCCGAACTCGCGAAACTGGCCATGGCCGACAAGGATTGGAACCTCGCGCTTACCTATGCCCGCAAGAGCGGAAGCATCGAAGGCAAATGGACTGAGGTTGTGGCCTCCAGATATCTTGGAAACAAGAAGGCTGCAGGGAGCATCCTCCAGACCGAGGCTTCCGAGCTTCCTCTATTCCCGTACTTTAATTTCGAGCGTTGCCTGGCCAACGGCGATCCGGCGTCATTCACAAAGACCTTGAAGTGCGAGCTGCCTCAGGAGACCATCCTCGAGACAGCCCTGCTCTACCTCGACAGCGGACTTCTTGAAGAGGCCTCGGATCTCTGCGAGATGACCAGCTATCCGTCCGCTAAATACCTCGGGGCATATATCGCCTGCCTTAAAGGCGACAGCTCCAAGGCCAACGCCCTCCTGAAGGAGGCCAATTCCGCCTCTCCGGAGTTCGTGTTCCCCTTCAGGCCGGAGATGATCAAAGTGTTCGACTGGGCCGCCGGCAACGAGCCGAACTGGAAGCTCAACTACTACAAAGCGTTGATCCTCTGGCGCCACGCTGGGAAGGACAAGGCAAAGGAACTGATGGAAGCTTGCGGGAACCAGCCCGACTACAATCCGTTCTATCTCACAAGGGCCATCCTGCGCTCTGGTACGGAAAGACTGGAAGACCTGAAGAAAGCCGAGTCGCTTTCACAGGACTGGCGCACCGGAAAGGCGTTGGTGGACTACTACAGGAATAACTCAGAGTGGAAAGAGGCTCTTGACGCCGGTGAGAGGTACTTCAAGAAATATCCGGACAAATTCGAGTTCGGACTCGCCTATGCCGACGCTCTCTGCGGAGCCAAGCAGTACACGAAGTCTCTCAAAGTCCTGTCCAAACTCAAGGTCATGCCAATGGAAGGCGCCAGAAGAGGCCATGAGATCTACCGCAAGGCCTGCCTCGGCAAAGCCAAGGATGAGCTGAAGGCCGGTAAGTTCGCGGCTTGCATCAAGTCAGTGGAAGCCTCCAACATCTGGGACGAGAACCTCGGAGTGGGCAAGCCTTACGACAACATGATCGACCTTACCGAGGAGAATGCCATAATAAAGGCCGCGAAGGAGAAAAACAGAAATGCTTTCAATAACTAGGAAGAGACATCTATCCCTTTGTCTTCCTTAGCTTTACGTGCGATTTTGCGGGCCGGGTAACTAACCGGTCCGCTTATCGTTTCAGGGATATTGTAGCTCTTCATGAAGTCCCCGTAGAAGTCGGGATCCTTCTGGGGAAGGACAAAGGGCTTGGAGGGGTTACCGTCCTTATCGATATGGGTGAAATACAGGCGAGTGTACAATCCGTCGTCCCGGCGGCTGCTGAACACGGCCCAACGGCTATTTCCGCTCCAGGAATGGTAACTCTCAGTCCTGTGGCTGTTGGCTTTGTCCAGAGATTTGACCGACCCATCTTTAAGGTCGATGATAAAGAGGTCAGCATCCTGATGCCAAATAGAGAAGTTACCATATTCAGAGAGGGTCATCATCAGGAAACGACCGTCAGGAGAAACCCTCGGGAACGAGACACTCTTCCCCTTGTAAAGCGTGTCCACCTGGCTCCCCACCGAACCGTCGGCCCCGTTGAAGGAGACTGAGCATAGGGCATACTTGAGATCCGAGAAACGACTTGGCATCCCAAGCGAATCAGCGGTACAGAAGAATAAGGTTTCACCGTCGGGAGAGAATGACGGGAAAGTCTCGAAAGAACTTCCCAAAGCCAGCGTCGGAGAAATGAGAACCTTGTGATTATCAACATCATAGACAACGACATCCGACTTAAAGTCAAAGACCTCCACCCTATTGGTGTCGGTTGTGTGGAATGCCTGCTTGGTGTCATTGACGGAGAAAGCGACATATTTTCCGGACGGGTGCCAATAAGGATAGACCAACGCTGAGATCGTCTTGTCGGTCTTGGTGTTCAGTTTCTCGAGTTCGCCATCCTTGATCAGCATGGTCCCGGGGTTGACGGCCCTCATATGGAAGAGCATTGTCCCGGGATCCCTCGCGAGGAAAGAGTGGCAGTTCATGCAGTTGCCGTCTGTCATCTTATTCTCGATGATGGCTGTCTCCTCAAAGTCCTCCACATGGCGCTGGTAGAGACCCATGTGGTTCCAGATTTCCTGGGCCGGCTCAATCAGCCTGTAGGCCAAATACGGATCCACCCGATCTTCCGAGACGAATATCTCAAAAGGCTTGTAAGCCTTCCATCCATCTTCGCCCCTGACCGCCACGCTGACCTTGATAGCGCCCCCTGAAGCATTGTCTGTCAATTGCTTCCATGTATTCAACGGGATTTGTACAATGCCTTTCCCAGATGTGGTTCTGAATACTTTATCTCCGACGGAGAAAGTCACTGAGACTTTCTGGCCGGACAAGTCGCCCGCCAGTTTGAAATTGAGCGGAGCGATATTGACCGGTATCGTCACTCCGACATAATCGGGATAGATTGGAGGTGTCTCCTCAAGTGTGGCCACAGGCACGATGGTCCTCGCGCAAGCGACGAGGACCATCGTGAATATGGCCGATAATACCGATCTGCCGAAAGACATCCTATTCTATTCGAAAGACTTGAGCAGGGCTTTCCCGTCGTTGATGACCTTCGCGGCCTCGGCGTCGGTGGATTTCTCCCAATCGATGTCAGCGATCTTCTGGAGCTGGGCGTCAAGAAGGGCGGCCTTCTTGGCGTCGAGACCTTCACGGATTATGCGGATCTTCTCGCAATCCTGGATGCCCTCGATAAGCCTCTGGGAGCAGATGCTGGGACCGTCAGGATAGACAAGGTAGCAATCGCCCGCTCTCCAGGTACGGAACCGTGAGTCCTCGCAAGGGTTCTTGACCCAGCTGTTGTAGGCCCAGCGGAGATAGCCGTTGTAGCCAGTGGCAGCGGCGTACCAGCCAAGGTAAGCGGACTCCGCGGGTGCGGAATCTGTGAAGGTGTTGGGGCGCTGGGGGCTGCAGCAGGTGTAGAAGGTGACCTTCTTGCCATTGGCGTGATGGCTCGCGACCTCCTCCGGTTTCATCTGGACAGGAAGGCCCGGACGAAGGGCGAAACTGATGTCGTACATCCTCTCAGCCACCTCAGGACCGAAATAGTTGATGGCACCCTCAATCTTGAAGTCCTTGTCCGCCTTGTGGACGATGGCGTAGGCGTGCTCAAGAAGCTCTTTCGGACGCTCGTCCATAGCGATGCAGGTCTTGTCAAACCAACCTTTGGCCTTCAGGTGCTTGGCGAAATCCTTAAGGAACGGGAGGAGATAATCCTCATATTCCTTTGAACCGGGTTCCATCCTCTTCGCGACAGAGAAGTTTGTAGCGCGGTCGAAGTACTCGAAAGTGAGGTGCCAGGGCAGCACTGAATAGCAGTCGATCTGCTGGGTGATGCCGCAGCTGAACATGAACTCGACCCACTTGTCGAAGACGGAGTAATCATATTCCCAAGAGCCATCGACTCCCTTGAACTTGCCGATCATGCTCTCGAAGGGATCCTCGGTCTGCTTGTTCCAGGGATATTGGAAGATGCTGGCGGTGATGACCTTCTCTCCCATGGAGGCGAGATATTCCATGATCGGACGCATGGTGTCGAAATGCTCTTTGCTCCAGAGCGGTAAGTCGAAATACCTGGCCACGGCGTAGGGGTTCTGCCAAAGGTCGAGGTGGAAATTCCAGTCCTTCGGCTCGGGAAGGACCCGCTTGCTGACCTCGAGGGTGTAAGGGATGGTGAAGGACTTGCCGTCAGCCTTGGCGGAAAGGGTGCCTTTGTACTTGCCCGGAGCGGCATCTCTGGGAATATTCACCATCACCCAGACAGGACGTACCGTCTTGGCCTCAACGGCCATCTTGCCGGCCCTGACCAGACGGTCGGCCGCGAGGACGGAGTCGCCTTTGAATATTACCTCTCCCATCACATAGGTGGCGAAATATTTGTCTATCGCCGAGGAAGGGATCACGCTCTTACCGCATTTGAGATCGCTGGAGGAGATCTCGAAGGATCCTACGGCCTCAGGAGCCACGAGAACCGCCTGGGCATTCACTCTCTCCCCTCTCCAACCGTTTAGAGAAAGGGTTTTGCCAAGAGTCGGGACGGCGTCCTTCTTGTAACGGAGATCTATTGAGCCCCAGCCGAAACCGGTGGTTTTCACGTTGTTCCAAACTTCAGGGGAAGTCGGGTGAGGGTCTTTCATCTCGACGACTGGCGCCTGCGCGGAAGCCAGCGCTCCGGTCGCGAGAAGGCATGCGATTGACAGTAAAAATGCTCTCATATCTGTAATAAGGTTTATCTCGTTAAAGTTAGCCATATAACCGGACTTTTCAAAACCCTTTGGCACAGAAATTGGTCTGCATCCTTTCGCTTATTTATTTTAATCAAATGGAAAAACTCAATCACCCCGCTATCCTTGTCGTTGACATGCTCAACGACTTCGTCACCGGCGCTCTCGGATGCGACCGGGCCAGAGCTATTGTTCCCGCCACAGCCCGCCTTCTTGAGGCAGCCCGCGAGAAAGGAGTTCCCGTTATCTATTGCAACGACCGTCACCTCCCCGGGATAGACCGCGAGCTTATCATCTGGGGAGACCACGCTATCGCCGGAACACCCGGTGCGGATGTCATCCCTGAGTTAGCTCCCCAGGAAAAAGATTTCGTCGTGCCTAAGAGACGTTACAGCGGTTTCTTCCAGACCGACCTCGACATCCTGCTCAAGGAGCTTGGAGTCAAGACTGTGATCATGACCGGCCTGCACGCCCACATGTGCGTTCGCCACACCTCGGCTGACGCTTTCTGCCTCGGCTACGATGTCGTCGCCGCCAAGGAGTGCATGGACTCCTTCACCGAGGAGGACTACCAGAACGGCCTGGCCTACCTTAAGACCTGCTACGGAGCCGACGCTGTCTCCAACGAGGAGTTGATCGCCGCCATGTAGCTTGAACCTGAATGGTTTGGAGAACATTAAGCATATAGAAGTGGTCGCCGCGGTCATTCTCCGCGGCGACTGCGTTTTCGCCACGCAAAGGGGTTACGGGGACTTCAAGGACTGGTGGGAATTCCCGGGCGGGAAAATCGAGCCGGGCGAGGCCCCTGAGGAGGCCTTGAAGCGCGAGATCCGGGAGGAACTCTCCGCAGAGATCACCGTCGGGAAACTGCTGAAAACGGTGGAATGGGACTACCCCGCCTTCCATCTCACCCTCCACTGCTACCTTTGCTCCCTCGCCAGCGAGGAGATGAGCCTCAACGAGCATGAGGCCGCCCGCTGGCTGGACGCCGGGAGCATATATTCGGTCAAATGGCTTCCCGCCGACAATGACATCCTGCCCCTGGTGTTCTCAGAGAATGACTGATGAGGCGATATCTCCTATTAACGATCCTTGTTTTGCTGGCCGGAACCGCAAGTTCCTGCCGGAAAGGGCCTGATTATGATGTCGTGGTTGTGGGCGGAGGCCCGGCTGGTATAGGAGCGGCGTTGGCAGCAGCTGAAACCGGTGCCAAGGTGGCGCTCCTCGAGCGGGACACAAGGATAGGTGGAACGACCGTCCAGGCGGAGGTCGTGGACATGGGCTTGTTCTACGCCTGGAAGCGCCAGATAATAGGCGGTCCGGGATGGGAACTGGTCAAAGACGCGGTCCGGGAAGCCGGTGGGACCCTGCCGGACTTCTCCAAGCAGCAGCCGGACAAATGGATGGAAAGCTGCGTTCATGTGGATCCGGAGATATATTCCTCAGTCGCTGAGAGAAGATTGAGGGAGGTCGGGGTCGATATATTCTTCGGCACTGAAGTCGAGTCGGTAAAAAGCATCTCAGGCGGCTGGGACGTCGGGCCCGTCTCGGGAAGACAGATAGTTGACGCCACCGGAAGCGCCACCGTGGCGGCCTTGGCCGGGGCGGAGAGGGTCAGGGAACCCGATTCGGACCGACAGCCGGGATCCTACTTTTTCTGGTTGTCCTCAAAGGGGATGGAGTTCGATTCCGAGGCCGTGATAACAGCCCACAAAGAAGCCGTCGCGAAGGGAGAACTTCTGCCTACGGATGTCTATGTCGGGATCGTCTGGTTCATCCAAAAGGGCGGAGGATCAGGTTGTTATATTCCTTTAGCCGACAACTCGACTCCTGAGGCCCGGGCGGAGACGAACCGGCGGGGACAGGAAGCCATGGAGCGGGTCCTGGCCTTCATTCGCAAGCAGCCCGGACTGGAAAGCGTCGAGGTCACCCACCACGCCTCCGAGGTCGGGGTACGGGAGACCTACAGGGTGGTCGGGGAAAAGACCATCTCCGAGCGGGAATATCTTTCAGGCACTGTCGCCGAGGATGCCCTGAGCTGGTCGTACTGGATGGTCGATGAGCATAAGGCCGGCACGAGCGGGGCCAGACTTGTGTTCCACGAGCAGGACAAGGTCGGGTCAGTGCCCCTGGGCGCCATGCTTCCCAAAGGTGTCGGGAATATGCTCGTAGCCGGGAAGGCTGTCTCCAGCGACCACGGAGCGAACTCGGCGCTTAGGGTGCAGGCTTCCTGCATGGGCATGGGGCAGGCAGCCGGGGTGACCGCCGCCCTCGCCGCCAAGAGCCGCCGGGATCCCCGCAAGGTCCCCCTCCAAAAGATTCGAGAACACCTTACCGCCATCGGGCATATTGTACCATGAGACGAACTATATTATTCACGTTATTTGCTGCGTGCATTTTTGGCTTTTGTCCCAGCAAAGGCCGAGGAATATGTGGTTCGAGGCCCCCAAGGGCCGGTACTGCTGCCTTGCATTAAATGAACGTGGAGAGGTAATTCCTGAGGGAGGGATTGCAGGCGTACACATAACAGCCTTTGATTCCTCGAGACATCATCACTTTATAAGAATTAATTAGATATGTCTTTAATTCTTCGGGGCTGGCACCTCTTTGGACATTACTATCAAAATGCTTTGCCGGGTTGATTGTGATCTGGTTTGTTGTTTCGTCATAATCTATCTCTTCCCCGAATATGACTCCAACATAATTCAAATCATATCCCTGCGTGGTGTGGATGCAACCAATCTCATCAATAGCTGAAGGACGCAGAATCCACTCCACATTACTCATATTCCATATGTACTTATGCCCCTCTATCGTGATATCTTCCAGATGCTTTCTTCTAACCTCATCGATAGATCTGCACCCCTTGGAAATCCATTCCCATGAATAACCGGCAACTGTCCGACACAATCCCAACACCTTGTCATGCGCCCTGATTGCCTGGACCATGTCATCGATATGGTCGAACAATCGAAGATCATAATTGACTATTTCCTTCCTGCTCAAACCTTCTTTGCACTTGAATATATCTGACAGATAATCAATATATTCCTGCCCGCCTTTGCAACGCATTTGAGAAATCAACCAATGATTCTTCACGGCAACATTTTCCCTGGTAAACGCCGCCATGTACTGATCAAAAGTTATATCACTCCCTTTAACAGTCTGAGCCCCATCATAGACCAGAATCGTATACTTGCTTCTCTTGAGAATCCAATCAAGCGAAGTGTAATCTTCTGGGTTGGCATCATCTCCGAAAATGGATTTCGTGACCCTATTGTAGGCCCCCATCCAACTGATGTTTTTGTATTGTGGAAGGCGATGAGCCTCATCCACAAGAAGAATATCATATTCGTCCTCAGCGACATCAGCAGGACCTACCACCATACCGCCTTTCAACCCGTTTCCTGTTTTTGAGAACACCATTTTGAGAGTCTTTCTGATCGAGGCCATAGGCATTACCAGAGCCACTTTCAAGGGCCCATGGCTTTCCACATAGTCAGCGATCTTCCTACGAAGCCTCAAATATGGAGACAACGCTTCTTCCTCATCAGTCTCATCCATGCTGATCGAAGTTGCGTTCACCAACCGGTTGATTATGTTGACGAGCACGACACTCTTTCCAGTACCTGCCGACCCATGGAGGACAAAGGAACTCTTTATCCCTTTACTCAACTTGTCTATGGCGTCGTCAATAGCAGTATAGCAAGCGACTGATTGCTCCTCTGTCAGAGAGTTATATGGCGAGAATTTGAACAAGTCTGAATTGAGGATATCGTCATACTCCTTAGACGCTATCCGCATATTCTGTAACTCGCGCCATATGGTCTCAATCTTAGCCTGATATTTCTCCCTTTGGTAATAGTTGTGTTTTTGGGATTGCCCTCCGTTCTTATTCTGAAGTTTCAGCTTGTTATCCGCTGACACCAACTGGATAAGCGACTGTTCAATGTCCAAAATCGCTGATTTGTTAAACTCGTCATCAAACAGGATATGGATCTCTTTCAACTTCTCACGTTCCGGATTGGCAAGATGCTGCTCCATACGGGCTCTCGCGTTGCTCGTCTCCCCGATGTATATATCACTCGAACTTGTCAGAAGATAGACTACCGGCCAATCTGTACCAAGTGGTTGGTTTTTAACTTCTTCAAGACCATTATGGTTGAACTTGAAGGTCCTTATACTCCTAGAGCTCATTGTATTTTGTGGCTACTCCTTTCGCCTTATCAACAGGATACTTTTCAGCGTTCTTCGCCAATTTCTCACGAACTATAGCAGCAACGTCGAACCCATATTTACTGGCTATTAAAAGAGCATAATTAATTACGTCAGCCAGTTCCTCTTTAACTTTCTCTGTCTTCGCTTCCTCCGGACGCTTCCAAAGAAACGCTTCCAATAATTCAGAAGCCTCAATAGAGAGAGCCACCGCTAAATCTTTCGGATTATGGAACTGATCCCAATCCCGCTCTTGGGTGAACGCGTCAATCTCCCGCATCAACGCCTTAATCTCATTCGACATGACCTTGCTATTATAAGATAAACTCACAAAACGCCTTTGTCAAAGATACGAAACTATATCGGAACTTGAAAATCACATTCCCGGCTTTACTACCTCCGAGGGGTCGTAGAGGCATGTTGGCTGGGAAGGCGAGGCTTTTTCGCCTTGCCTTCCCACTCATACTGCCGTTCAATGTGATGTATGACACTTCCGTTGGGAAGGTGAATGTCGAGAAGAGCAAGGCCCTGCCGAATTACACGAATCAGGCGATGAACCGCGACATCAAGGAGCTGTGCAAACTCGCTGGTATCAATGATGAGATCCGCATCACCACCTACAAGGGCAACGTCCACACCGACAAGATCCAGCCCAAGTGGGAACTCGTCGGCACCCACACCGGCCGCCGCACCTTCATCGTCAACGCCCTCTCCCTAGGGATCACGCCCAACATTGTGATGAAATGGACCGGCCACTCTGACTACAAGGCTATGAAGCCCTACATCGATATCGTGGATTCCATCAAGGCGAGCTCGATGACAAAGTTTGATGGGTTGATTTGATTCGTAGTTTATTAAGAACCAATAAAATATGTTGAAAATAAAATAATTATCACTATATTTGCATTGTTTCAAACAAGATGAAATCGTGCAGAATGAATGAAATTATTGTAAAAACAGTTTCTTATATAGAGCTCTTAACAGGAGAGAAGGTGAACATTAAGCCACTCGATACCAAGTTAAGGGAGCGGATCCCTATGTATCTCTTAGGGGCTTACGATCTCTTCGAAGGAGCGTTATTTGACAAGCGTCTCTGCTTCGCATTGGTTGACAAGGAGGCTGATACCACACCTGCACAGTATTCAAAGAGAGCACAGGCACTATCACTAGCGACAGGTCTTTTGCCTGTTTTCTTAATGGTCAATGTGGCATCTTATAATCTGCAAAGATTAACAAATAAACGCATAAACTTCATTGTCCCGGGAAAACAGTTGTTCCTACCGGCACTCCTTA
>Ga0256405_10009174_pt1 | contig 13676 bp, 11 predicted proteins | sample RumenRJG_02DNA_FD_189096 | JGI IMG/M metagenome (GOLD analysis project Ga0256405, IMG submission 189096) | Bovine rumen microbial communities from Lethbridge, Alberta, Canada - RJG_02 | ecosystem: Host-associated > Mammals > Digestive system > Stomach > Rumen | place: Canada: Alberta...
AGAACACTACACCAAGCTAGTGAGGGCTTCACAGCTGAAAACCGAGCTCGATAACTCGCAGGCTGCGGCGCAGGAGATTTTTGGCGCACTCTGGCAGGGCGAAGGCTCGCAGTATGATACACTGGCAGATTCTCTCAAAAAATCCGTAGCTTTACGCGAAAAGCTTAGTGCTGCTCCCCTCGATGCCGCACAGAAAACATCTGTTGCCGCTAAACTGGGCGATAGCAGTATGCCTGAATATAATGGTGAAAATCTGTCAAAAGTGCTGAACGAGCTTGAAAGCACTTACAAGACAGACACAAATCTTCTGACACAGGGCACGGTAAACGATGCCCGTGGACGTATCTCTGCGCTTACGACAGAAATGCCCCGCCTGAAAGACTGGTCGGTGCTCATGAGTTTCTGTGAGAAGCTGGATAAGGCAGGGGCCGCAAATATAGCCGAAGCATATCTGGACGGAAAAATGGACAGCAGTGAGCTTGTCCCCGCTTTTGACTGCGCAGTAGCAAAAGCTGAAGTTAGCCTTACTGTCAGAAACAGCAAGGCTCTGTCGGGATTTACCGGCACGCTCTTTGAGGACACTGTGCGCCGCCTTAATGATGCCCATGAGAGTTTCAAAAAGCTGACTATACAGCAGTTGGCGGCAGAGCTTTCAGCGAAAGTTCCTGCGCCCGGCGAAGGTGCTAAAAGCAGTGAACTTGGTATACTCCAGCGTGCTATCAAGAGCGGCGGGCGAATGATGAGCATACGCAAACTCTTTGACAGCATACCCAATCTTCTGCGCAGGATATGCCCTGTAATGCTGATGTCGCCAATATCTGTGGCACAGTATATCGACCCGTCTTATCCTAAGTTCGACCTTGTCATATTCGATGAGGCTTCTCAGCTGCCCACCTGCGAGGCGGTTGGCGCTATCGCACGCGGCGAGAATGTGATAGTCGTGGGTGACCCCAAGCAGATGCCGCCCACAAGCTTCTTCTCCTCCAATCAGGTGGACGAGGAAAATTATGATAAGGAAGATCTTGAAAGCGTGCTGGATGACTGTCTTGCACTCTCCATGCCTCAGAAACATCTGCTGTGGCACTACCGTTCACGCCACGAGAGCCTTATTGCGTACAGCAATTCAAAATACTATGAAAACAAGCTGTATACTTTCCCCTCGCCTGACGATCAGGTCAGTGAGGTAAGCTGGGTGAACGTTGAAGGATTCTATGACAAAGGCAGCACCAAGACCAACCGCGCCGAAGCGGAAGCTGTCGTTGCCGAGATATGCAGACGTCTGCGTGACCCTAAGCTTATAAAACATTCCATAGGTGTTGTAACTTTCAGCCTGCCTCAGCAGAGTCTGGTTGAAGATGTCCTGGCGGATGCTTTCCGTGCAGAACCTCAGCTTGAACAGCTGGCAGATTCCATGTACGAACCTATACTCATCAAGAACCTTGAAAATGTCCAGGGTGATGAGCGTGATGTAATACTGTTTTCCATCGGCTACGGCCCTGATAAGGAGGGCAAGGTCAGCATGAACTTCGGTCCTCTGAACCGCGACGGCGGCTGGCGCAGACTTAACGTTGCGATTTCCCGTGCAAGGGAGAAAATGGTGGTATACTCTGTTATTCGTCCAGAGATGATCGATCTTTCACGTACACGTTCCGAGGGTGTTGACGGTCTGAAAGGCTTCCTTGAGTTTGCCGCAAAGGGCAGGTCTGCACTTCCTGTACGTGCGGGCAGCGGAAGTCTTGGCACGGGCTTTGAAAAGCTGGTGGCTGCCGAACTTGAACAGCGCGGTTTCAAGGTCAAGTGCAGTGTTGGATGTTCGGACTATAAGGTCGATGTAGCAGTTGCAGACCCGGATGACGAGAACAGCTATATCCTCGGCATTAACTGCTGCGGAAGAAAATACTACGAAAATGGCACAGCCTACGACCGCACGGTTTCGCAGCCTTCGGTGCTGAAAGGTCTTGGCTGGAATGTCATGAACGTTTATATCCTCGACTGGCTCACCGATAAAAACAAGTGCATAGCGGCTGTGATAACCGCGATAAATGAAGCGATAGAAGCTAAGAACGCTCCCGCGCCTGTTGAGGAAGAACCGCCTAAAAAGGCTGAACCTCTTGTTTTTGAACGAGAGGAACAATCTGCACTGGCTGATGAGTGCGAGGAGTATGTACCTTTCATACCGCCTGTTCAGGGCAAGTCCGAGGAATTCAACGAACTGGCTACAAATAAAATAGCTGATTGCATAAACACTATCCTCGATGCTGAAGCGCCCATCAGCAGGGAAGTTCTGCAAAAGAGGGTCATGACTGCATGGGGCGTAGCAAGACAGAGCAATCTTGTGAAAGGCACATTCGATATAGCGTTGGAGAAATCCCGCGGCAAGTCTGTTAAGTCGGGCGAGACGGAATTCATCTGGCGCGATGATCAGTCACCTGAAAGCTATGAGCTGTGCCGTGCTAAGTGTGCGTCCGAAGTCCGCCGTGATATCAAGGATATCCCTCCCGAGGAACTGGGAAACGGTCTGATACTCATACTTTCAAGGCAGATAGCCATGCAGCGTGAAGACCTCATGCGTGAAACGGCGCATTTGTTCGGATTCACGAGGGTGACTCCCACTCTTGAAGTTGCTGTTTCACTGGGAATAAGGTCAGCAAAACAGCGTGGCAGGATAGCTTTCGCCGAGGACGGAAAGGTGACATATGTGGAAGAATAAGGTACTGTTATCGGCAGGCATTGTCGTGACGCTGACAGCAGCTGCAAAGGCTGCGCTGAAAGTGTACAGGGTCGCGGGAAACAGTATGACACCGACTTTGCATCATGGCGACCTGGTGGTGTGCGTAAGGTGCAAACGTCCTGAAAGACGGAAAATAGCCCTTATCCGCCGCGGAGATTTTGTAATGGTCAAGCGTATAATAGCCATGCAGGGAGATGATATCCGCATTGAAAACACAGGTGAAGTTCGGCTGAACGGTGTGAAACTCGATGAACCCTATCTCTGCGGAAAACTCACACCCGATGTTCCGCTGTCGCTGACTGTTCCAAAGGGCTGTATATTCGTTATGGGCGATAACAGAGCCGATTCCGTTGACAGCCGCTCATATAAGGTGGGATATCTGCACAGACGCTCTGTTATCGGAATAGCCGTCGCAGCTATTACACCCTCGGGGTTTCATAGCTTATGAATATATGCAAATATTTGACAAAAAGCAAAAAATAATTTCAAAATTATTAAACTTCTTCTAAATGGTTGAATATCACTTGTATATATGCTATAATATCCACGAGGGTAAATTATTCCAAATGTAAGAATAAGTAAAGAAAGAATGAAAGGATATGTTCTTATGAAAAAAGCATTTGCGACAATGGCAGCAGTAGTTATTTCAGCAGCTGTGATGACAGCCTGCGGCGGTAAAGTTCCCGAGAATACAGTTCATTCCATCGATGATCTTAACGGCAAGAAGATAGGTGTGCAGCAGGGTACAACAGGTGATACTCTGGCAAGTGATATCGATGATGCTAAGGTGGAAAAATATAACAAGTATGCAGATGCTGTACAATCGCTCAAACAGGGCAAGGTGGATGCAGTCATAATCGACAGCGATACGGCTTCGGCATTTATAAACAAAAACGATGATATCGAGCTTCTGGACGAAGGCTTTGCCGATGAGGAGTACGCTATTGCGATGAATCTGGATAATACCGCTCTTCAGGCTGAGATAAATACCGCTCTCGATGAACTTAAAAAAGATGGCACGCTTGATGCTATCAAAAATTATTACGACGGCGAATCCGCAGGCGAAAATAAGTTCACTCCCGATCCCGACGCAGATACCAGCAAAGGCAAGCTGGTAATGGCAACAAATGCCGAGTTCCCGCCTTATGAGTATAAGGAAGGCTCGGATATCGTTGGTTTTGACGTTGATATGATGACCGCTGTCTGTCAGAAAATGGGCTATGAGCTTGAGATAGAAAATATGCTTTTCAATTCCATTATACCCGCAGTCAAGTCGGGCAAGGCTGATGTTGGCGTTGCAGGTATGACAGTTACCGAGGACAGACAGCAGAACGTTCTGTTCAGCGACTCTTACACAACTACTCATCTTGTAGTTATGGTAAGAAAGTGATCAGTAGATAAATACAGCGGGCTGTCCCGTCGATCGGGGACAGCCCTTGAAATTTGGAGGAAAAAATGGACTTTGTACAAAGCTTCAGGCAGAACTTTATAGAAGGTGATCGCTGGAAGTATCTTACTGACGGTCTGGTGGTCACACTGGAGATAACAGGCGCAGCCGTGCTGCTGGGTCTGCTGCTCGGATTTATCGTAGCTATAATAAGGTGTACATATCTTAAAACAGGCAAGATGAAGATCGCAGATGCCTTGTGCCGATTATATCTCACGGTAATACGCGGTACGCCTATGATGGTTCAGCTGCTCATAATATACTTTGTTGTATTTGCCAGCGTGAACATTTCAAAAACGCTGGTGGCGATAATCGCATTCGGTATAAACTCGGGTGCCTATGTGGCTGAGATAGTCCGCGGCGGTATAATGAGCATCGACAATGGTCAGATGGAAGCAGGCAGAAGCCTTGGTCTGAATTACAGGCAGACTATGACCAGTATCATCATGCCCCAGGCACTAAAGACAGTTCTTCCCGCACTTGCCAACGAGTGCATAGTACTGCTGAAAGAAACATCTGTTGCGGGTTATATAGGTATCTATGACCTTACAAAAGGCGGCGATGAGATCCGTGCACAGACATATTCACCGTTCCTGCCCCTGATCGCGGTGGCAGTGGTATATCTGGTGATGGTAATGTTCCTGACATTCCTTGTCGGCAAACTTGAGAGGAGGCTGTCTGCAAATGATAGACGTTAAGGGTCTTAAAAAAAGTTTTGGTGAGATAGAAGTCCTCAAGGGTATCGACGAACACATCGAAAAGGGCGAGAAAGTGGTTATCATCGGACCTTCGGGTTCCGGTAAATCGACGTTTCTGCGTTGCCTTAACCTTATGGAAAAGCCCACCGCAGGCGAGATACTTTTCGAGGGAAAGGATATCACAAAGCTTAAAGAAAAGGAGATAGACCATGTCAGACAGCGTATGGGCATGGTGTTCCAGCATTTCAATCTGTTTCCGCATATGAGCATCAGAAAGAATATCACTTTTGCTCCCGTAAAGCTGGGTCTTATGACAAAAGACGAAGCTAATGCCAAGGCTGAGGAGCTTCTGAAAAGAGTAGGTCTGCCGGATAAGGCTGACGAATATCCTACAAGACTTTCGGGCGGACAGAAACAGCGTATAGCCATAGCAAGGGCACTTGCCATGAATCCCGAAGTCATGCTTTTTGATGAACCGACATCGGCACTTGACCCCGAAATGGTGGGCGAAGTGCTTGAACTAATGAAACAGCTTGCTGATGCAGGTATGACCATGGTCGTGGTAACTCACGAGATGGGCTTTGCTAAGGAAGTTGCATCCCGCGTGCTGTTCATGGCTGACGGCTATGTAATGGAGCAGAATACACCAAAGGAATTCTTTGAAAACCCCCAGAATCCCAGACTCAAAGAATTTCTTTCCAGGGTGCTCGTCTGATATTTATGACATAATGATATTGAAAGCAGTCACAGAGATGTGGCTGCTTTTTTTCGTCAGAATGGCTAATTGAAAATGAAGCAAAATTTGTAAATAAGAAGGTAAATATGACCGAATTATGCAGTGATATATATTAAAATTTTAACCTTTTTCTTAATGAAATTTTGCTCAAATGATTTAACATATCGCCTAATGGATGAAGAAAACGCCTAGATACGCACTTTTATCAACATTGAACAAATGGTAACGTTTACTTAGGACATTTTGACTTTACTGCTAAGTTAATCACGATATTATTTAGAGAAAATTCACAATTAAGTATCAATAGTTACTTGACTGTTTTGCCTTTGTCAGATATAATTATAGCAACAGGAATATAACAATTACTCGCAGAACGGAGGTTTTGTTATGGGCATATATGATATTACAGTGAAAGACGCAAAGGGTAACAATGTTTCAATGTCAGAGTACAAGGGTAAAGTGCTTCTGGTAGTCAACACCGCAACGCGCTGCGGATTTACTCCGCAGTATGAGGGACTGGAAAAGCTGTATGAAAAGCACAAGGACAAGGGGTTTGAGATCCTTGATTTCCCATGCAACCAGTTTGCGAATGAAGCCCCCGAATCCGAGGAAGAGATAATTGCTTTCTGCTCGGCGCATTTCGGCGTGACTTTCAGACAGTTTGCCAAGATCGACGTTAACGGTGAGAACGAATCGCCGCTGTACACCGCACTGAAATCCAAACGCGGCGGTGTGCTGGGCAACAATATCAAGTGGAATTTCACAAAGTTCCTCGTTAACCGTGAGGGTGAGGTAGTGGAGCGTTTTGCTTCTGCAACAACTCCCGAAAAGCTTGAGAAGAAACTGCTGGAAGTACTCTGATAAGATCTATACCTATACGGCTCGGGTCATGGAGCGTTTCACACGGGATATGATTCGTTGTATTCGCCAGCGATCCTGAGTCGTGTGCGTTCATACGATGATTTCGGTGAATGCTGCTCGGACTGTGAAGTTTGCTGTGCAAAGATCAACAGCTGCGGATGGCATTTTGTGCTATGTATACCGCTTGACACAGCGGTGCATGGGTGATATAATCTATACATAAAATCTTTTAGCAGTGAGGTAAGCACATGGAACAGAAGGCTAAGATCAATTATCAGCGTAAGCTTGACGATATTATCCGCGGGCTTGATCCTGCTTCACCACCGCCTAAGCTGCTGTTGCACAGCTGTTGTGCGCCGTGTTCATCCTATGTGCTTGAATATCTTTCGCAGTATTTCAGCATTACAGTGTTTTACTATAACCCGAATATATACCCGCCTGAGGAATACGACCACAGGGTTAAGGAGCTTGAACGCCTTATCACAGAACTTCCTGTGAAGAATCCTGTGACCCTCGTTGAGCGCGGTTATGACCCTGAAGAGTTTTACGATGCGGTAAAGGGACTTGAAAATATCCCCGAGGGCGGCGAGCGTTGCTTTGCCTGCTATCGTCTGCGCCTTGAACGTACTGCACAGCTTGCAGAAGAACTGCGTGCGGATTATTTTACTACCACTCTCTCGATCTCGCCGTATAAAAACGCTGCCAAGCTCAATGAGATATCCGAGGAGCTTGCGCAGATATATCCGACAGCAGCTCTGCCTGCTGATTTCAAGAAAAAGAACGGCTACAAACGTTCTGTTGAGCTTTCGGAAATATATGGACTTTATCGACAGGATTACTGCGGTTGTGTGTTTTCAAAGCGAGAACGTGAGGAATCGATAAAAAACGTAACGCCTGATGAACATTGAGTTCATCGGGTGTTTTTACTATTTGATCCTCCGGTTATAATATATGTAATTTCTTCCGATTTCAGGAATAAGGTTGACAAAGTACCGCAGATGTAGTAAAATGTAGAGGTACAACAAAACCCATCCTTTTTTGGTAAAAGAGAAAAAGTGTAAAAATTCGGAGGACTAACATGAAAAAGAAAAGCATAGCATCATTCCTGACAGCCCTGGCTGTTGGCGCAAATACAGCGGTATGGGTATCTGCTGAAAAAAAGACAGAGTATAATGTTCGCACAGCGCTTGTAAGTTCAGATCTCAGTCTGCAGTCGTGGGATAAAACTTCGGTATCCGAAGGTCAGAACACCATTACATTCACTACCCCAAAGGACGGCAAGGGCGATTATACAACCATCAAGGGCATAAGCTTGCTTGTTATTGACCTTGAAGACAGCTATTTTGATATAGGCGCAGTCAAGGTCGATAGTATTGTTGTTGACGGCAAGCCCTTGGATTTTAAAGCTGATTCCATCATATATGGTGCAGATGACGGCACGGATAATAATGATTTCCGTATCGAGCTTTTCAACAGCTTTGGTGAGACCAAGAACGATCCGCCTTTTGATGCTTCATCTGTAACTGTTAATGAAAAGATCGAGGTTACTTTTACTTTCAGTACCGAAGGTTACAGCGGCGGCACCCGCAGGATAGGCGGAAATATTATAGAAAAGAAAAAGTCTTCCAAACCTCAGCCACTTAATGGCTGCAGTGTGAGTCTGAACAGGAACAAAGATGATGGCAGATCTTCACATGACGATGAGATCAGCTGCACAGTCAGCGGAAGTGAATTCTATGCCGATGTTGAGCGTGGTTTCTATGATGTTACCATAAGCAAGTCAGGTTATGTCACAAGGACAGTCAGAAACGTTCCCGCAGGCAAGGATATGCCAGAGGAACTCAAGGATATTGATCTCAGGGTCTACGGTGATGTCAACGGCGATGGCAAGATAAACGTTACAGATCTCTCTCTTGTTGCGGCTTATGTAAAGAAGCTCAGGATGTTCAGTGACGATTATCAGTTCAATGTTGCGGATGTCTCTCATGATGATAAGGTGAATATATCCGATATTACTAAGATCGCGGCTGCTGTAAAGGGACTTAAAAAAATAAAATAAAAAAATTGAGAAAAGGTCTTGACAAATCAAGATTTATGGTGTATAATATATAAGTCGGTTGACGAGAGTGATCAAAACGACCGACTGTTAGCTGCTATGGCTCAGGTGGTAGAGCACATCCTTGGTAAGGATGAGGTCCCCAGTTCGAATCTGGGTAGCAGCTCTTTTATGACCGATATCCATTGGATATCGGTTTTTGTTTTGTCTGAAATATTTGAATAATAAAAAATGTCCCGCAGCCATTTCTGACTGCGGGACTGTTTGTATCTTGTAGTATTACTTGTAAGAATCTCTGCCTGTGATCTTGGTGTAGCATTCCTTGTAGAGAGCAGCAGTCTTCTCTGCGATCTCTTCGGGGAGCTTGGGAGCGGGTGTAACACCGTTGAGCTTGTTCTCGATGAGCCAGTCACGAACGAACTGCTTGTCATAAGATCTGGGAGAAACGCCTGTCTTGTAATCCTCAGCAGCCCAGAAACGGCTGGAGTCGGGAGTCATTACCTCATCGCCCAGGGTGAGAACGCCGTTCTCATCATAACCGAATTCAAACTTGGTATCAGCGATTATAAGACCCTTCTTCTGAGCGTCTTCATAGCACTTGTTGTAGATCTTAACGCAGATATCAGCAATTCTGTCAGCTTCTTCAGTGCCGATCTCAGCTCTGAGTCTGTCCATGGTGATATTCTCGTCGTGACCTTCGCTGTTCTTTACAGAAGGTGTTACCATAGGCTGAGCGAGCTTTTCAGCAAGCTGATATTCGCCTTCAACGGGCTGACCGCAGAATGTCTTGGTCTTCTGATATTCGCCCCACATACTGCCGAACATATAGCCTCTTACGATGAACTCGTAAGGGAGCATCTTCAGCTTCTTGGACATGATAGTTCTGCCCTCGTACTGCGCCTTGTCCTGTGATATTTCAGCAGGCATCTTGGAGATATCGTCTGTGATGATGTGGTTGGGAACGATATCCTTTGTAAGGTCGAACCAGTAAAGTGCTATCTGATTGAGAGCCTTGCCCTTGTTGGGTATGGTGGAATCAAGAATAACATCGAATGCGGAAATTCTGTCGGTTGTTACCATGATAAGCTCTCCGCCGTCTGTTTCGTATACCTCTCTTACCTTGCCTGAAATGATCTTCTTCATAATGAAACACCTCGAACCTTTCTGTTTTAGATAAGTATATCCAAATGTTCTGATGCAGCCGATATGACATAGCCATTATCGCTGCTCATGATGATACTTTTCTATTATATCACAGTTGAAACGGATAATCAATCCTTTTTATGTTCAATTTTCTGTGATTGTCTGAATTTTTTATAGTTAAACCGCTATACAAACGAAAAGCTCCCTCAATGAATCAGTTGAGGGAGCTTTATAAAGCGCAGATGGAGAGATTTGAACTCTCGCGACGGTATTACCGCCCTACCGCATTTCGAGTGCGGACCCTTCAGCCACTTGGGTACATCTGCGTACTGTACTAAAACAGCTTAATTATTATAGCATACTTTTTCAGAAAAATCAAGGGGTTTGTAGAAATTTTTCGGGCGTGAAGAATTTTTTGAGAAATGGTTGACAATACGGTCGTGAAGTGTTATTATTAGTTAGAAAACTAACTAATAAGGAGGAAAGAGCGTGGGTCACAAAAACGATCATACAAAAATGCCTCGTATGCTGCTTGAAAGACCCGATGCAAAGCCGTCGATGTTCATCAACGACATATCGAGGCTGTTTATGCACCGCGTAAGGCGGGAATGTGAGCGCTGCGGTATCTCCCACGGGCATCACAAGCTTCTGATGGAACTATTCCAGAATGAGGGCGCGACTCAGCTGCAACTGGTACAGCGCACGCATCTGACTGCGCCGACTGTTTCGGTGGCGCTGGGCAAAATGGAGAGCGAAGGGTTGGTGCGCCGTGAAGCTGATACCGAGGATATGCGTCAGGTGAAAGTTTACCTTACAGAAAAGGGGCGCGAAAAGGTCGATCAGGTGAGAAGCATATTCCGCGGGGCTGATGCTGACATGGTGAAAGGTATCCCGCAGGAGGAGCTTGATGCGATGATGGCTACTATGCGTAAGATACTGAAAAATCTGCTGGAGGAGGAAGATAAGTGAAGCTTGCAAAATACATAAAACCTTACCTGCCTTTTGTACTTCTGGCACCCCTCAGTATGGTGGGAGAAGTATCCATGGATCTTTTACAGCCTAAGCTAATGTCCAAAATAGTGGACGATGGTGTTTTGGGCAGTGATTACGGGCTGATAATAAGAACGGGCATATTAATGCTGTGTACCGTTATATTCGGAGCTTGCTGCGGCTCGGCATCCGCGTTTTTTGCGGGGTGCGCCTCGCAGGGATTTTCAAGAGATGTGAGGAATGACCTCTTCAAGCGGGTGATGGGGCTGTCATTCCAGCAGACGGACAAATTCACCACAGGTTCCCTTGTGACAAGGATAACTGCCGATGTTACTGCGATTCAGCAGATGGTGGATTTTCTGATACGAGGATTTGTGCGAAACATAATAATGTTCATTGGCGGAGTAATAATGATGCTGACCCTTGCTAAAAGTTTCGGTACGATAATCGCGGTGGCACTGCCTGTTGAAGCCCTTATCGTTATACTGATAATGCGCAGGGCAAACCCGCTTTATGCCATAGTCGCAAGCAGGCTTGACAGCGTAAACTCGGTAATGCAGGAGAATGTCACGGGCGCGAGAGTAGTCAAGGCATATGTCCGTGAAAAGCACGAGCAGGAGCGTTTTGAGGGCGCAAACATGGGTCTTACCGAAGCTAACCTGAAAGTTCAGGAGCTCATGGCACTGCTTTCGCCTGTACTTATGGTGATAATGAATTTCTCGGTGATGGCGGTAATTTATATCGGCGGCTGGCAGGTTCAGGCTAAGGAGATGAAAGTCGGTGAGGTAATGGCGGCGATAACCTACCTCACGCAGGTACTTCACGGCATAATGATGATCTCAATGATGTTCCAGACCATGGCAAGGGCGAGCGCATCAGCAAAGCGTATCAATGAGGTGCTTGATACCGAGCCTGTTATCAGGGACGGCAACGGAGGAAATATCGGTACTAAAAAAGGTACAGTTACTTTCAGGGGAGTTACATTTGCATATCCCGAATCCAGCGGTGAGCCCGTACTTACGGATATCGATCTTGATATCCATGCAGGGGAGAACATAGCTATCCTCGGCGCGACGGGCTCGGGAAAATCCTCGCTGGTGAACCTTATACCCAGATTTTACGATGCAGACCGGGGCGAAGTTCTGGTTGACGGCGTGAATGTCCGTGAATTCGGGCTTGAAGACCTCAGAAAAAGGGTCGGTATTGTTTTGCAGAAGAGCGAGCTTTTCTCCGCAACGGTAGCCGAGAATATCCGCTGGGGTAAAGATGACGCCACCGATGAAGAAGTCAGAAAAGCCGCTGATATCGCACAAGCTGACGAATTCATAAGCCGTATGCCTGATGGCTATGACAGCATGATTGCCGAGAAAGGCGCGTCACTTTCGGGCGGACAGAAACAGCGTATGTCAATAGCAAGAGCCGTGCTTAAAAAACCCGAGATACTTATATTCGATGATTCCACCTCGGCACTGGACCTTGGTACCGAGGCAAAACTCAGGGCTAAGCTCAGAGAAGAACTCAAAGGTACAACGGTAATAACCATCGCACAGCGTATCGCCAGCGTAAAAAGCTGTGACAGGATAGTTGTCCTCGACCGCGGCAGGATAGTCGGCTGTGATAATCACGACGCTCTGTTGAAAAACTGTGAGGTCTATAAGGATATCTATGATTCCCAGATCAAGACTCAGGGAGGTGAATCATAATGCCCCCTATGCCACCTAATCCGAATAACAAGCAGCAGCCGGGAGGAAGACAGGCTGCTCTGATAAATGCAGAAAAGCCCAAAAACGCACGTGAAACTCTGGGCAAACTGCTGAGGTACATCGGCAGGAGCCAATACCTTTTCTTCGGGCTTATGGCTATTATGCTGATGATCACTCTGCTTGGTCTGGCTGCGCCATATATCCAGCAGATAGCCATTGACTGTATAACCCTTGATGATAAAAAGCTTAGCGTTGACACCGAGAGGCTCATTAAAATACTTATTGTACTCGGCGTTGTCTATCTGATGAACTCGGTGTTCTCATATTTGCAGGGCATATTCTCCGCAAGGCTTTCCCAGAAGACGGTATCCACCATGAGGCGAGATCTCTTCGGCGACCTTGTCAAATTGCCGATAAAGTACTTTGACAGCCACCGACACGGCGATATAATGAGCCGTATGACCAACGATGTTGAAAATATATCCAACACGGTGTCTCAGTCCATAGGCTCGCTGATATCGGGCGTGCTGACTGTAGTTGGTTCCATCGTAATAATGTGGACCTACTCGCCTTTGCTGACGCTGATATCACTTTCCACCGTAGTGCTGACGGTTTTCGTATCAGCTAAGATGACCAAATATATGCGCAGATATTTCCTGAAACAGCAGATAATACTGGGCAAGCTTAACGGTCATGTTGAAGAGATGGTAACGGGACACCGCACGGTTGTATCCTACTCAAAGGAACAGGCAGCTGTGGAAGATTTCAATGCAATGAGCGATGAACTGCGCAGAACGGGCATTCGTGCGCAGATATGTGCGGGCATAATGGGTCCGCTGATGAACTGCATAGGAAACTTCGGCTTTGTTATGATAGCTGCATTCGGCGGCTGGTTCAGCTATAAAGGCTGGATAACCGTGGGTACGATACAGGCATTCATACTCTACTCAAAGCAGTTTTCAAGACCTATAAACGAGATAGCCAACCAGTACGCCAATATACAGACAGCCATTGCAGGTGCTGAACGTATTTTTGAGGTAATGGAAACACCTCCTGAAACTGACGAAGGCACAAGCAAGATCACTGCGGAAGATATCCGAGGAGATATTAAGTTCGAGGACATACATTTCAGCTATGACCCCGAAAAGCCTGTGCTCAAAGGGCTTGATCTGGATATAAAGCAGGGTCAGAAGATAGCTATTGTTGGTGCGACAGGTTCGGGCAAGACTACTGTTGTAAATCTGCTGACGAGATTCTACGATGCGGACAGCGGCAGTATAACCGTGGACGGCGTAGACATCAGGGATATGC
>Ga0256405_10009175_pt1 | contig 13675 bp, 12 predicted proteins | sample RumenRJG_02DNA_FD_189096 | JGI IMG/M metagenome (GOLD analysis project Ga0256405, IMG submission 189096) | Bovine rumen microbial communities from Lethbridge, Alberta, Canada - RJG_02 | ecosystem: Host-associated > Mammals > Digestive system > Stomach > Rumen | place: Canada: Alberta...
CCATCATATTTCTTTGTAAGACTAAAATCCACCCCCTGGTTTAGAAAAAGTAAATTCCACGGAACAAGTGTTCCGGGTAGAATTTACTTTTACAATTGAAGAGGGTACGGATTTCCTGAATAAACCTTTAATAGTTACTTGCACATAAGGACTTTTTTGATTAAACTACAGGCAGTGCCCATGTGTTTAAAACCGGATCCGGACAGACCGGCCGCGGGGACAGGATCCCGACTATGCGCACTGTTATTGCAAAGAATCGGATAAGAAAAGCCGAAGACCGGCAGAAAAGACGGGCCGGAAATTTGCAAGCATTCAAAATATAACGTCGTCCGTTTTTTCTGTTTTTCGGAAAGGAAAGGTAACACAAATGGCACAGGTAGGAATTGTCATGGGCAGTGATTCGGATCTGTCCGTAATGAAAAAGGCAGCAGAAGTCCTCGAAGAGCTCGGCATCAGCTATGATATGCGGATCATCTCCGCACACCGCGAGCCCGACGTGTTTTTTGAGTATGCGAAAGGCGCTGAGGCGGCCGGCATGAAGGTCATCATCGCAGGCGCAGGCATGGCAGCCCATCTGCCGGGCATGTGCGCGGCACTGTTCCCGCTTCCGGTGATCGGCGTCCCCATGCACACCACTTCCCTGGGCGGACGCGACTCCCTGTATTCGATCGTACAGATGCCAAGCGGGATCCCCGTGGCGACTGTTGCCATCGGCGGCGCAAAAAATGCGGGTATTCTGGCGGCAAAGATGCTGGCAATCTCGGATGAGGCCCTTCTTCAGAGACTCAAAGATTTCTCACAGCGTCAGCTTGAAGAAGTGCAGCAGAAGGATGCGCACCTGCAGGAAGTCGGATATAAGAATTATTGAACAATGTTAACGGCTCATTGAATCTTGTTTTTGCCCGGCAGACGGCTCTGCCCTTTGCCGGGCGGATCGATTTTCAGCCCGGAGCAGCAGTGACTTCAGCTGCGGGACAGCCGTGCAGGACTCGCAGACGGGTCCTGCTATTGAACCATAGACATACATAAAAATAGTACATAAGGAGACACGCTGAACATGATGGATTATAAGAGCGCCGGTGTCGATATCGAAGCCGGATATCGAAGCGTAGAACTGATGAAAGCATATGTCGCAAAGACAATGCGTCCCGAAGTGATGGGAGGACTCGGAGGCTTTTCGGGCGCCTTCTCCCTCGCCAAGATCAAGGAGATGGAAGATCCCGTTCTTCTGTCCGGAACAGACGGCGTCGGGACAAAACTCAAACTCGCTTTCCTGATGGACAGACACGACACTGTCGGCATCGACTGCGTTGCCATGTGTGTCAACGATGTAGCCTGCGCGGGCGGCGAACCTCTCTTTTTCCTCGATTACATTGCCTGCGGCAAAAACTTCCCCGAGAAGATCGCCCAGATCGTCAAGGGCGTATGTGACGGGTGTGAGCAGGCAGGCGCTGCCCTGATCGGCGGCGAGACCGCAGAGATGCCCGGCTTCTATCCGGAAGACGAGTATGACCTGGCGGGATTCGCGGTGGGCGCCGCGGACAAAAAAGACCTGATCACAGGCAAGGATATCTGCCCCGGCGACGCCCTGGTCGGCATTGCCTCCTCCGGCGTTCATTCCAACGGCTTCTCACTGGTCCGCAAGGTCTTTGACGTAAATGAAGAGAACCTCCGCGAGTTCTATCCGGAACTGGGCGAGACGCTGGGCGATGCCCTGCTCCGTCCCACCAAGATCTATGTGCGCGCGCTCCGCAGTGTGCGTGAGGCCGGCATACAGATCAAGGGCTGCAGCCATGTGACCGGCGGCGGTTTCTATGAGAATATTCCGAGAATGCTGCCCGACGGCGTGCGCGCCCTTGTCAGAAAAGACAGCTATGAGGTCCCCGCGATCTTCCGTCTGCTGCAGAAGCGCGGCGGAATCGATGAGCATATGATGTACAACACCTTCAATATGGGCATCGGAATGGTTCTTGCTCTGAAGGCAGAGGATGCCGACAAGGCCATCAGGGCTCTTGAGGCAGCCGGCGAGAAGGCTTATCTGATCGGCAGTATTGCTGCCGGAGAAAAAGGAGTTGACGTATGCTGAGAGTGACTGTATGTGTCTCCGGAGGAGGAACAAACCTCCAGGCTATCATCGATCGTATTGCGGACGGGACCATCAAAAACGCCCGGATCGTACAGGTGATCAGCAATAATGCGGGAGCTTTTGCCCTGGAGCGCGCCGCCAAAGCAGGCATTCCCGGCGTCTGTGTATCTCCCAGGGACTACCCGGACCGGGAGGCTTTCAATGAAGCGCTTCTGGCAAAGATCAATGAAGTCTCCCCTGACCTCATCGTGCTGGCAGGCTTCATGGTGGCTGTTCCCCGGCAGATCTGTGCTGCCTACGCGGGAAAGATCATCAACATCCATCCTGCCCTGATCCCTTCCTTCTGCGGAAAGGGTTATTACGGCCTGCATGTACATGAAAAAGCCCTTGAGCGCGGTGTCAAGGTCACCGGCGCAACTGTGCACTTTGTGGATGAGGATCTTGATACAGGACCCATCATCCTGCAGAAGGCGGTCGATATCATGGAAGACGATACGCCGCAGACCCTGCAGCGCCGCGTCATGGAGCAGGCGGAGTGGATCATTCTGCCGCGCGCCATTGACCTGATCGCAGCCGGAAGGGTAAAAATCGAGGGACGCAGGACCAGGATCTCCTGACAGGCACAGGACCGATGCATGCCGCATCGTCCCCGGTCAGGGCAGGATCCGTGCGCGGGTAATGAGAACAGAAACAGCGACAGGAAAGCAGTTTTTTCGCAGGAGGATAAAGACTTGGCTGAGAAGAAAATGAACATGAAGGTACTTCTTGTTGGCGGCGGCGGAAGAGAGCACGCGATCGCGGACGCGATCCTGCGCAGCGGCCGTGTGGCAAAGCTGTATTGCGCGCCCGGTAACGCCGGTATTGCGCGTATCGCCGAGTGTGTTCCGATCGGAACGATGGATTTTGCGGCACTGACTGCCTTCGCCAGGGAAAAAGAGATCGACCTTACAGTCTGCAGTATGGATGATCCGCTCTGCGCCGGTATCGTGGATGCTTTTGAGGCAGAGGGACTGCGCATCTTCGGCACGCCGGCCAATGCGGCGATCATCGAGGGCAGCAAGGCTTTTTCCAAGGATCTGATGAAAAAATACGGGATCCCCACAGCCGCTTATGAAACCTTCGAGGACGCGGACAAGGCGCTGGCCTATCTCGAGACAGCCTCCTTCCCCATCGTCCTGAAAGCTTCCGGACTTGCTCTGGGCAAGGGCGTCCTGATCTGTGAGGATCTGGCCTCTGCAAAAGACGGTATCCGCGAGCTGATGATGGATAAAAAATTCGGCGACGCCGGAAACAGCGTTGTCATCGAGCAGTTCATGACCGGCCGCGAAGTGTCCGTGCTCGCATTTGTGGACGGAACCCATTACCAGCTGATGACTTCCTCCCAGGACCATAAGCGCCAGGGAGACGGAGACACCGGCCTCAACACAGGCGGTATGGGAACATTCTCTCCCAGCCCCTTCTATACACCCGAGATCGACGCCTGGTGCCGTGAAAATATCTATGACAAGACCGTGGCTGCCATGGCAGCAGAGGGACGTCCTTTCCGCGGCGTTCTGTATTTCGGCCTTATGATGACACCGGAAGGCCCCCGCGTCCTTGAGTACAACACCCGCTTTGGCGATCCCGAGACGCAGGTTGTCCTGCCCCGTATGAAGACTGACATCATCGACGTGATGGAAGCCTGCATTGACGGCACGCTGGACCAGATCGATCTGGAGTTTTATGACAATGCGGCAGTATGTGTTGTCATTGCATCCGGCGGCTATCCGGAGAGTTATGAAAAGGGCAAGGTCATCACCGGCCTTGAAAAATTTGACGGGCAGACTCAGTACCGCTGCTATCATGCCGGTACTTCCTTTGACAAGGAAGGAAATACCGTGACCAGCGGCGGCAGAGTCCTCGGTGTGGTCGCCATCGGCGATACGCTCAAAGAAGCCCGCGCCAATGCTTATACTGCAGCAAAATGGGTGCATTTTGACAAAATGTACATGCGCAGTGATATCGGAAAGGCGATCGAATCTGTCTAATAAGGATTTAAATGATTCCACAAATGCATATCCGGTGTTATAATGGTAGTTGGTGTGGGCACCGTGAAAATATATCCTTTTCATGAGCCGGCACCAGGAAACTGCAAACCGCCGGATCGGCCGGAAGCGGTGTCATGGTAAGGACAGGATGCCGCGGAAGGAGTTTCCGATGAAAGGAAAATCGATACTGGGAAAAACTGCCGGAGTCATCGGCTCCGGCCCTGGAGGGAGATAATGAAAAACACAAGACTGGGAGGCAGAAGAGCTGTCAGACTTGCATCAGCTGCTGCTGCACTGGCATCGGCATTTATCCTGACCGTGATGACAGCTGCCGCAGCTACCGTCAATGCAACGGATGTAACGATCCGCAACAGCCCTGAGGATAAATCTGACTACTCCAATGCCATCGGTGTTCTGAACCAGGGGGACAAGGTAACTGTCATTTCAAAGACGACAGATTCTGCCGGTACCGAATGGTACAATGTCGAGCTGGAGAACGGAAACAGAGGATACGTCAAAGCACAGTGGGTAGACAATGACGGAGAAGCTGTCGAGGAAGAGGCCGCACCGGAAACACAGGAGGCCGAGAAGACAGATGAGGCTGAAAAGACAGATGAGGCTGAAAAGACGGACGAGTCTGAAAAGACTGAGCAGGAAGCCGAAGATGATGCCGTTCCGGAAGATGTCAATGACGACTGGCTTGAAGAAGACGGTATGACAGAGTCCGGAGATCTGGTTGAGGGAACGGATGTAGACGGTGACGGAAAGCCTGACACAGCTGTTTCTCAGGACGATGTCGAGACCGAAGACACGCAGGGCTATGACCCCTATACTGATCCCAACGCCCAGTACGGTATTAATTTTACGACAGAAGAAGACGGCAGCGGCCACTGGTATGTCTATAACTACGATACAGACAAGAAGATCCGTATCAGCGATCTTGAAAAACTCAGTGATGCGGAAAATGCTGCACAAAAGAATGCTTCCTCCGCAGGTCTGTGGAGAACGATCGCCTGTGTACTGCTTCTGCTTCTGATCGCAATCCTGATCTTCCTGTATGTCGTGATGCGCAGGAATACCAGACCCACTGCTTCCAGAAGACAGCGTGAGCAGCAGCGCAGGGCCAGAGCCGCCAGAAGAGCGGAAGAAGAGGATGAAGAAGACGAAGAAGATGACGATGAGTCTTCTGATCCGGACGAGGAAATCGAAGAAGCTTCTGATGCGGGCGTGACTGCCTCGGAAGACGAGGAAGACGCAGATGACGCAAAAGAGCCTGAAGAAGAAGAGAAACCTGCTCCCGCGAAAAAGAAGGGCGGTCTGTTCGGCGGCAAGTCCAAAGAGCGCGCAGGTGCTCTGTTTGCTCCCGCAGTAGATGATGAAGACGATGACGAAGACGATTCCTACGACGACGAGGATGACGAAGACCTTTACGATGAGGATGAGGATTCCTACGACGACGAGGAGGATGATGACGAGGCAGATGACGACGAGGACGAGGCTCCCCGCAGAGGCGGATTCTTCGGAATGCTGAAAAATATCTTTTCTTCTGATGATATCGAAGATGACGATTACGACGAAGACGAAGATGATGAGGACGACGAGGAAGAAGACGCAGAAGACGAAGACGACGATTATGAGGAAGAGGACGACGAGGAGGAAGAAGAGCTTCCCCCCAGAAAACAGCGCAGACAGAACCAGCGCTCCTCTGCAAAGTCCGGTTCGTCTCCCCGTCCCAGACCCCGTGCTGCCCGCAATTATGAGTTCGACGAAGAGGCGGATTATCCGGAGGATGCAGACCTGCTTTCTGCTGTTACGCGCAGTGCCGCAGCAGATCAGGCAAAAGCTGCAGAGAGTTCCGCTGAGGAAGCTCCAACAGCTCCTGTAACTTCCGCTAAGAAGGAAGAGGCAGCTGCTCCCGCACGCAGGCAGGCCGCACCGGTCGAGTACGATAGTGTAGAGGAAGATTACTATGCCGACGACGATGACGATATGGAATATTCCTTCCTGAACAGTGCACCGCCCCGGGCGCCCCGTAAAAAATAATCATTGGAATCACCGCGCGCATCCTTACATGTACACGCCCTTCGATGGGGCGTGTACAGATAACGATAAGATTCGACAGTTCAGGTCGATCTGCAGGGTAACTTGACAGAGCATGTCACTTGTTATATTATATATATAACAATGCATGCTCTGTTATGCTGTCCGAAAATCTACGGTGCCGGCCCGGCTGAAACGTCGGGCGTTTTTCCATTGCACCAAGGCATATTTGGAATGGAGAAGGCCCCGTTACCGGTCACGGTGTGACCGGTAACGACCGGAATCGTTTCGGCGATCGTTTTTTACAGGGCATATGGAAGAATATGGAGGGATATGCTATGCTAATCAAGATCGATTTCAGCAGTGATGAAGCGATATACCAGCAGCTTTGCAACCAGATCATTCTCGGCATTGCGACAGCAACCCTGGAAGAAGGGCAGGCCCTGCCTTCCGTCCGTCAGATGGCAGATGATATAGGCATCAATATGCATACAGTCAACAAGGCGTATTCTATTCTGCGGCAGGAGGGCTTTGTAAAGATGGACCGCAGGCGCGGAGCCGTTATTTCTGTTGATGTGGATGCAATGCGCGCACGAGCGCAGCTGGAAAAAGACCTTCGCAAACTTCTGGCTCAGGCCAGATGCCGCAATATGACAAGGCTGGAGCTCCACAGGATGGTAGACAGTATCTACGATGAATATGAGTGAAAGCAAGGCTCCGGATCTTCCCACTCTGCGGTACAGAACCATATAGAAAGACAGGAAAGAATAAGATTCCATGAAGGACAATTACACCAAAAACGCGCTTGCCGCGCTGCGGGCGGCAAAGAATGCTTCGAAAAAGACAAATCAGAACTATGTCGGCACAGAGCATCTGATCCTGGGCCTGGCACAGGAACCGGACGGCGTCGCCTCAAGGATCCTTGCCGGAAACGGCGTGACCCGGCAGCGTCTGGAGGAGATGATCACCCAGCTCAATATCCATCCCGGCAGCCTTGCGCTTCTGGATCATGAGGGCTATTCCCCCCGCTGCCAGAAGGTGCTGCATATGGCACGCAGTCAGGCCGACAAATACAGGTCGGACCAGACCGGTACCGAGCACATTCTGCTGGCGATTATACTGGAGCGGGAAAATGTTGCGCTCAAGATTCTGGAGGCCATGGGAATCAATATTTCCAAGGTTTATTATGAACTGCTTGCCGCTATGGGAGAGGATCCTGCAGCGCACAGAGACGATCTGCAGGCCGGCGGCCCAGGCAATGAGCAGCGGGGCATTCTGGACCAGTACAGCCGCGACCTCACCCAGATGGCCTATGACGGCAGACTCGATCCGGTGATCGGACGTGATGATGAGATCCGCCGTGTGATCCAGATCCTCAGCCGCCGGACCAAGAACAATCCCGTCCTGATCGGCGAGCCCGGCGTCGGCAAGACAGCTGTCGTCGAGGGACTTGCCCGTAGGATCGTATCCGGAGATGTGCCGGCATCCGTGCGCGACAAACGCCTGCTGACACTGGATCTCTCCGGTATGGTCGCGGGAACAAAATACCGCGGCGAATTTGAAGAGAGGATCAAGCGCGTCATCGAAGAAGTGACGGCTGACAAAAATATTATTCTCTTCGTGGATGAGCTGCACACCCTGATCGGAGCCGGCGGGGCAGAGGGTTCACTGGATGCCTCCAATATCCTCAAGCCTTCGCTGTCCCGTGGAGAAGTTCAGCTGATCGGCGCGACTACGATCACGGAATACCGCAAATATGTCGAAAAGGACGCAGCCCTCGAGCGCCGCTTCCAGCCGGTCCAGATCGAAGAGCCGACACCGGAGCAGACCGTTGAGATCCTGAAAGGCATTGTCCATATTTATGAGGAACACCACGGTGTAAAAGTGGAAGAGGATGCCCTGAAGACAGCGGTCGATCTCTCCGTGCGCTATATCAATGACCGGAATCTTCCCGACAAAGCCATCGATGTCATCGATGAGGCCTGCGCAGCAGTCCGGCTTACGGCCGGCGACAGCGGGAACAAAGCTCTGGCCCTGGAGGAACAGATCCGGGATACGGATTCCAGGCTGGCGAAGGCCTTTATGGAAGGAGACCTCGATACTGCGCGCTCGCTCCGTAAAGAGCAGGATGCCCTTGTCAAAAAACTTGAGAACCTCAACAACCGCAGAAAAAGCGTAAAAGACACAAAGGCCGTGCCTGTTACTGCAGAGGACATTGCATCCGTGATCTCTATCTGGGCAAAAGTACCGGTCAACCGTCTTACCGAGAGGGAGAGCGCAAGACTCCTTCGCCTGGAAGAGGAGCTGCACAAACGCGTGATCGGACAGGAGGATGCTGTGGATGCGGTATCCCGCGCCATCCGCCGCGGACGTGTCGGCCTGCAGAATCCGGATCGGCCCATCGGATCCTTCCTTTTCCTGGGCCCCACCGGCGTCGGCAAGACCGAACTTTCCAAAGCACTGGCGGAAGTCATGTTTGGCTCCGACAAGGACCTGATCCGGATCGACATGTCCGAATATATGGAGCAGTACGCGGTCTCCAAGATCATCGGTTCAGCACCCGGCTACGTGGGATATGAAGAGGGCGGCCAGCTCTCCGAGAAGGTCCGCCGCCATCCCTATTCGGTCGTTCTGTTCGATGAGATCGAAAAGGCCCATCCGGATGTCTTCAACATCCTTCTGCAGATCCTGGACGAGGGACATATTACGGATTCCCAGGGACACAAGGTCAACTTCAAGAACACCGTCATCATCATGACATCCAACGTAGGCGCCCAGCGCATTATTGCGCCCAAAACCCTGGGCTTTGCAGATAAACCCACTGCGGAGCAGGATTATGAACGTATGAAAAAAGGCGTTATGGACGAGGTCAGAAAGATCTTCCGGCCCGAATTCATCAACCGTATCGATGAGATTCGTGTCTTCCACGCTCTGAGCCGCGAGGAGATGGGGCAGATCACCATGCTTCTGGCCTCCGACCTGATCAGGCGCGCCAGGACCCAGCTCGGCATTGATCTGAAGATCACTGCCGCTTTGCGCAATCATATCGTCGACAAGTACTCGGATGACAAGATGGGCGCCCGTCCCCTCAAACGCGCGATCCAGTCAGTGATCGAGGATCCCCTCTCAGAGAAGATCCTGGCGGAGGAGTTCACAGAAGGGTGCACCGTCACGGCCGGTTTCCGCGGAGGCGAGGTGGTCTTTACCGGATCTAAAAAAGAAGCATAAGAAGACCGGGGAATGAAAGCGATACATTATGGCAAAAAAGATCAGGACAGTTTTTTTCTGCAGCAGCTGCGGTCATGAGTCAGCCAAATGGCTTGGACAGTGCCCTGCCTGCAGGGAATGGAATACAATGGTGGAAGCCCCGGCTCCGTCAAAGACGCCGGGGACTTCGGCTGCCTCGATGTCCGCTGCCCATGCGGGAGTCCGGCGAAGACCGGTGCCGCTTTCTGCCGTCGAAGAGACAGGCGAGGAACGCTTTTCTACAGGATTTGCGGAGCTGGACAGAGTGCTGGGAGGAGGCGTTGTGGCCGGATCCATGATCCTTCTGGGCGGTGATCCAGGCATCGGCAAGTCCACCATCCTGCTGCAGGCGGCAAGGAATATGGCGGCATCCGGTATCGACATCATCTATATTTCCGGAGAGGAATCTCTGCGCCAGATCAAGATGCGGGGAAAGCGGATCGGCGATATATCGGACCGGCTTCGATTTCTGTGTGAGACAGACCTTGATTCCATCACTGCCACTTTGCAGGAGGAAAAGCCCCGGCTCGCGATCATTGATTCGATCCAGACCATGTACAGCGCCCAGGTGCAGGCCTCTCCCGGCAGTGTCGCGCAGATCCGCGAGGCCACCGGTATTCTGCTGAGGCTTGCCAAGGAGGCGGGGATCACCTTTTTCCTTGTAGGCCACGTCACGAAGGACGGCAATGTCGCAGGCCCCCGCGTCCTGGAGCACATGGTGGACGCAGTCCTTTATTTTGAAGGAGACAGATATGCCTCCTACAGGGTTCTGCGCAGCGTCAAAAACCGCTTCGGTTCGACCAATGAGATCGGGATCTTCGAGATGCGCGGCGACGGTCTTTCCGAGGTCCTCAATCCTTCGGAATTTCTCCTGAGCGGACGTCCCCATGATGTGGGCGGCAGTGTTGTGACCTGTTCCATGGAAGGCACAAGGCCTCTTCTGCTTGAGGTCCAGGCCCTGGTCTGCCATACAAATTACGGATATCCCAAGCGCCAGTCCACCGGAACGGATTTTAACCGCGTCAGCCTCCTGATGGCGGTCATCGAAAAGCGGCTGGGCGTACCCATGTCTCAGTACGATGCCTATATCAATCTGGCGGGAGGTATCCGCCAGACGGAACCTGCCCTGGACCTGGGGATCGTCATGGCAATCCTTTCCAGTTTCCGCAATGTTCCCGTCAACGACCATATGATCGTATTCGGGGAGGTTGGACTCAGCGGAGAAGTGCGTGCGGTCTCGATGGCGCAGATGCGCCTGCAGGAAGCTGCCAAAATGGGCTTTACGGTATGCGTGCTGCCTGCCAGCAATATGAGACGGCTCCAGATTCCGGAGGGGATGAAGGTCATCCCTGTCAGGTCGCTGGCGGAGCTGATCGACGTGCTGTAGAACCAATAAACTGCAGAATCAATGTACTGCAAAATGAATGTACGGCACGACCAATGTACTGCAGAACCAATGTACTGCAGAACCGATGTGCGGCAGAATCAATGTGCTGCAGATTCATGTACTGTAGAACCGATGTATTGTAAAACCAGAAAGGAATGGAAGAAATGGCTGTAAATCCACTGCAGATTATGAAACTGAAGACGCAGCTGAATGACTTCAGGAAACGTCATCCCGGCTTTACAAGATTTATCATGGCGATCAGGAGAAAAGGACTGCCGGAAGGTTCTGTTCTGGATGTAAAGATCACTACGCCGGACGGAGAGACGATGACAACGAATTTCCGTGTTGAGGCTGAGGATATTGAATTTGTCAGTATGATCAGTGAACTTGGATGAAAAAAGACCCCTGCAGTGCATCTGTGTTGGAAAACCAGATGGCTGCAGGGGTTTTTATGCATTTGCGCCCGCTTGACTCAGTGTTTATTTATCTGTCTTCAGTCAGCAGGAGTACCCGGCTGCGAAAAGCCGGCTGTTTAGCCAGCCTCTTTTTTGACCGGCAATGGATCAATAATTGTCCAATGGATCAATAATTGTCGGCGTGGAGCTCGAAATAGGCCTGAGGGTGATTGCAGACAGGACATACATCGGGAGCTGCGGGGCCGATGACGATGTGGCCGCAGTTGCCGCATTCCCAGATACGGTCGCCGTCTCTGGAGAAGACAAGGCCGCCCTGGATATTCTCGATGAGCTTGCGATAACGTGCTTCATGCTCTTTTTCGATTGCAGCGACCATCTCGAAGAGATTGGCGATCTCTGCAAAACCTTCTTCGCGTGCGTCTTTTGCGAAGCCGGGATACATTTCTGTCCACTCCTCGTGCTCGCCGTCTGCGGCAATCTCAAGGTTATCTACTGTGCTGTGAACACCTTCCAGGATCTTGTACCAGATCTTGGCATGCTCTTTTTCGTTTTCTGCTGTCTGCAGGAATATTTTGGCAATCTGCTCGTACCCGTCCTTTTTTGCCTTGGAAGCAAAATAGGTATATTTATTTCTTGCCTGGGACTCGCCGGCAAATGCGGCCATCAGATTGTCAAATGTCTTTGTACCGATCAGGTTTTTACCGAGGGATGCATAATAATCAGCTGCCATAAATAGCCTCCTTTACATAAGAAAAACATTTACATAAAGCTACTGAAAACTATAAATCTGGATAATGCCGGTCTGTGACAGCATTATCGTTTTCATACCTATCATAACACTGAGGGAATGGGTTAATAAATGCTAACTCATTGAATCCGCAATCTTAGTCTTTTTGGAGTCAAAAGAAGTGTGCTGTGTATGCTTAGCAGGGGATATCTGCGCCGCCGGGAGGCTGACCGCATAGGAGAAAGAAAAGACTTTCCCCGAATGAAAAATGGATGTATGATAGTAGTGATTGTTTGTTCGCTGTAAAAAGGATCACCTCAGGAGGTATGTTGATGATCAGAGAGAAAACGCAAACTGGTCCTTCGGAAACTTCAGGCGGCGCGATCGACAGACGGGCATTGTCTGAAAAGGGCAAGCTGGTTTATAAAGAACAGAAAAGATGGTTATTTCTGGGACTTCCCTTTACTTTTACGACATATTTGCTGTATGAAAACGATATTCAGATCAAATCCGGTTTCCTTTCATCTATGGAAAACGACTGTTACATGTACCGGGTGATCGATGTGCAGCTGCAGATCAGCTTTTTCCAGAGAATTTTCGGACTTGGGACAGTGATCTGTGTCACTTCCGATGCGACCAACAAGACGATCGTTCTCAAGAATATCCGCCATGCCAGGGAGATCAAAGACTTTATCTATCAGGCGTCGGAGGAAGCCAAGATCCGCAGAAGGACAGTGAATATGCAGAATATCGGTGTCTTCGAGGATCTTGACGGTGACGGAATACCGGATTGACCGCTCTGCGTGCAGAGGGAGATGATTGATGGTTTTTTATGACAAATTGTATGTGAGCCCCGAAATCCCGAATCCGCGGAAGGTCAGAAAAGATCTGATGCGCGGAAAGGGGCATCTTACCATATATGTCCTGCTTCTTGCCAGGGGACCCCAGGGAAGACCGCAGCTGGAAATCATGCACTGCGCGAATCTCCAGACGGCATATTACAAAGTACATCCGCCTTTTATTGTGGGGATTGCAGAGGGAAGGGCCGATGCGATCGACATGGTAAAAAGGATTACAGAAGAATCATTTAGAATGACAGGGCAGTGGAATGCGGCGCAGTATCTTGCGTCCCGGACTGCCTTTGAGAACCAAAGAGGAGAGTAGTGAGCGATGGCAGTTTTTTTAACTGTGCTGAAGGTCCTTGGGATCGTACTCCTTATATTGGCTGGACTGCTCTTGATCATCATGCTGCTCGTTCTGTTTGTTCCGATTCGTTATTCTTTTTCCGGCAGCATCGATGATCCGGAGGGGAGCAGCGAAGTGTTGCATCTGGATCTGAAAAAAGACGTTGCCTTTGAGGGAAGTGTCCGGTGGCTGTTGGGAGTCTTTTACGGAGGTCTTTCTGTAGGCGGCAAAGACGGAGATGACGAATTTATCCGCGTGGAGGTCCGCATCCTGGGGAAAAAGGTTCCGCTGGACAGGTTCCTGCGGAAAAAAGAGCCAGAAGAGGAGAAGAAAGAAGAGAAGCCCGGGGAACCTGAGAAAAAGAAGACACTGGATCAGAAGCTGGAGGAGATGCTCAACCGCATCGAAAAGCTGTACAACCGGCTGCAGGATGTCTTTCATGTACTCCAGTCAGAGTGCGGTACCCGCGCGAGAGAGGTGCTTTTCTTCAGGCTTCGGAAGATAGTCCGGAGTGTCATGCCCCGGGAATACGGTCTGACCGGTGTGCTGGGGCTGGGAGAT
>Ga0256405_10009179_pt1 | contig 13665 bp, 9 predicted proteins | sample RumenRJG_02DNA_FD_189096 | JGI IMG/M metagenome (GOLD analysis project Ga0256405, IMG submission 189096) | Bovine rumen microbial communities from Lethbridge, Alberta, Canada - RJG_02 | ecosystem: Host-associated > Mammals > Digestive system > Stomach > Rumen | place: Canada: Alberta | collected...
AGCAGCGGAACTGCTGAATAATATAAAATAATGGTTTTTGTTATTCGACACGTCGTGATGACGACTTGACATTTTATGATATTAGATTTAGGTTATTATTTATTAGGGCTCAGCGGAGCCCTTTTTTTAATCCCACCCCTCTTCATCATTGTTTTCCATATAACGACTCATGCCGTTATCATCCATATCATCCTCAGAGGCAGGATCAAAGCCACGCATATTATCTGGCTCCTTCTCCCTATGCCTATATGACGATGAAACTTCTACCTTTGGCGTAGTTTTATCTGGCACTACCTCTTTATTCACAAGAGTGGTATCTTCCATCAACTCCATTTGATGGATCGTAGCCGTGTCGATACCAATCCCATGACCTCCATCATAAGGCTCGTCAACCTGTCTCCTTTTACCATTGCCACATGCCAGGAACAGGACCACAATTATAATAATAGGTATATACTTCATAAACCACAACTTTACTTCAAACAATACTTGATGGCGACTGCGATCCAGAGAATAGCCAAAATCCAATTTTCAATCATAACGCTTATATTTTTAAGTTACACAGCGCAAATATAGTAACCACCTGTCCCAAAACGCAGGACACTACTCACTTATTTAATATCTTTTAAGAAATTTGCTTTATAATAGTTTATTTTTTCTTGGCATTTGTCTGCTAAGTGACAGCTTTTGCAATAACCTCCCCTTATAATCTCAGAGAAATGAGCTTTCAGAGAAGAGATGTATTCAGGATTCTCTGTAATGATGCCAGCTTCAAAGTTTCCTGGGGACAGAACACCTTGCCCCTGTCCAGCTCTTGTAATATTAGCTGATCCTACGTATGCTAACTTATCATCAATAATAATGACTTTAGCATGATTCCTTAAACAAAAACGAACATCGAACCGCTTAGGATTCATCCTCTTATAAACTTCCCCAAATTCTGTTAAGAAGGGAAATGAAGGTTTGGAACAGATTATCTGAACGGATTTTCCTTGTTTAGCTTTCTCCATAAGATATTTTATTAATGGAGTTCCGTCATTATAGTTCTTTCCTTGTTTTGCCGTTGGCTTCAGTTTAAAGCGCTTAAAATCTCCCGTCATTATCTTAATGGACGATTTCGCAGCTCGTATTCTTTCTATCACTTCCTGATAGTGATTCTCCATAATAAGACGAGTTTCACAAGGATTAATCTGCTTATCATCCGACTCTTTAGGGTTGTTATTCTGAATATCAAAATACTTCTCGACAGCGTCAACGTTTAGTCGCCAATGCCCTCTACGTGTTTTATGAGCTGGCAGGACACCAGTACTGGCGAGTTTTCGAATATCTTCGAGTGAGTGTCCCGTCAATTCTACCACATCCTTTACGTTGATATATTTTTTATTCGCCATTATTATAAGTAGTATAAATCAGTATAAACAATAATAGGTTTTAGTACTTGAGTAGATAAATAGCACTATTATCTGCATGTGTAAACTCAACATCCCTCCCAAAATCTTTGTATAGAAAATGTTCCAAAGCTTCTTCATCATACAACCATTTGTTATAATATTGATGAACATCTATCAAGTAATACAGGAAACGACCCTCTTTTTCCCATTTTGTAGATTTTCCTTTCATTATATTCTTCATTTCGTCAAGAGCCATTTCTATAGATATATAAGTTTTGAATAAATAGTTCCCTTGTTGCGTTCTATTAGCATAAAATACCCCACGTGAGCATAAAACAAAGTACGACATATCAGATATTTCATGTGTATCATCCACGTTCATAAGGATCGCTTCATACTTAAAATCAATAAATCTTTGGCATATTCCGATTTCTCGATGAGCAAATACCCCTGAAGCATACACTTCTAAAATACCTGCACCATCAAAATTATTTCGCTCAACGAATCGCTTCACAGCATGGGTCGTCAGCTTTATATAGTAAGGTTGGTTTGAACTAAGTCCTCGTAATAAATAGTAATCTTTTGTCCTTCCTTCGCCTTCTACGATGCAGCAAGCATAATAATACCAAGGGATTCTTTTCGTTTGGTTGATGACAATAGAAACAAACCACTTATTATAATTCTTACTAATTAAGTATTTGCTGCGAGCATCATCCTCCCTAACGAAGGCCCCACTCTTTTGAATTTCACACAGGGTTCTATCAGCAAGTTTCTTAGCCTGCTTTTTAACGTACTGGATGTCTTCTATTAATTCACCCAGTATTTGCTCTTCACTGCTGTTACTTAATATCATACCATGCTTTTAACTTTATAGAAGGCTATTGATCTCATCCAGCATGTTCTGATAATCCGTTACCTCATGATAACGAACTTTGCTGGTGGACATTTTATTAAAGAGCTTCTTAGCACATTCTATCTTCGACAGTTCTGCACCTTTTAAATCCATTGACAGCAAACTGCCTTTTGTCTCAGCCACAAAGAAGATGTGTTTTACTCCCATGTTATCATGGAATGCAACTGCCCAATCTGGAGCATAATGTCCTACAGGTGTTGGAATCTTAAATGTTCGTGGTAATCGTGCATAGACAGCTACTTCATTGGCAGCATCCATATCTTGAGCGAATTTACGTTCGCCCTTACTGTCAGTAAACACATAGTCCATAATATGCTTCTCTGCCTGATATGCTTTATCTGCACTTTGCCTATTCTTCTCATTGGTGAAGATACTCATATCGAACTTCTGCTCAGTGCGATTATATGAAATATGCTCCACTATCATCGTGGCTTTCTGGTCCTTAATCAAACGTATTACGTTACGTATAAACTCTTCTGGGTTATTCTTAAATAGGTAGAGTTTCGCAGTATTAATACCCTTTAGGATGCGAACCACAGTGCGACGAGTTAAAGTAGCGCCTCGCGCTATTTCGCCTACTAAGTCATAAGGCACATCACTGGTTGATACCTCACGCATTTCCTGAGTGCGAGTTCTCTGCTTGCCAGTAAAGTCCAAATCGTTCTCACCTTGTTCACCAGCAGTAACGACATATTTAAGCTGAGTTACTCGCAGGTTACTATCTATCGAGGCAATCGCTTTCTTAATCAATTCCTCACTATCATAGTGAACTGTATAAACATAGCGATGATTAATTTCTTCCCACAGGCGTTTGAACTCATCTTTGGCAGCATTATCATTCAAATGATCATTTACTACCTCAGCTTTCCCATTGGCATCCTCAATCATATCATCCAGTGCTGAAGGATCGAAGATTCCTTGTACCAGCTTGTGGATTTGGTCTCCCATCGGAGCCAGTTTTTTACTTAAAGGAGCCAACGTGCCATTTTTCAAATCCTCATGATAACTCTGCTGGATATTACCCTTATCGTCCACATAATCATTCTCAAAGAGGTAATTAATGATAGCAGTAGCTTCCATTTCGGATATTACATGCTCTTCTGAATCTATCATAAACTTGCGACCCTCGAAGAATGAAACAGATGCAACAGCTGGGCGTTCACGCAGAGCTTCGTGCGTTTCCTTCTGTAAAGCTGCAGCGAATGTGCTATAACTCTCATTGGCTATCACAGTCAAGCAATTAATATCATGCACAGCATCGCCTAAGAGTTCCTTATCCATTCTTGCGCCTTGCTGATCCACGCAGATACGTAATCCACGCCCCACCTCTTGACGTTTAGCTGTTGTAGATGCTGCATGGCGAAGCGTACAAATCTGGAATACATTGGGATTATCCCAACCTTCACGCAAAGCTGAGTGTGAGAAGATGAAACGTGTTGGCTCATCAAAACTCAACAAACGTTCTTTATCTTTCAGAATCAAGTCATAGGCAGAAATATCATTCGACGTATCTTCTCCACGACCTACTGTACTATTAATAGCCCTACCTTTCTTATCGATAGAGAAATAACCATTATGCACTTCACTGGCAGAGAAACGTTTCAAATAACGCTGATAGTCATCATCAAAGAGAGAAAGGTGCTCATTCAGATAATAATTATATTCATTCTCGAAAAAATTCCAAAGATCACCCTTCACTACTTCGCCCTGATCATCATAGCTTTTATAATTTGCCACCTCATCAATAAAGAATAGGGAAAGTGTTTTGATGCCTTGTTTAAACAGCATTTCCTCTTTCTCAAAGTGTGACTTGATTGTCTCTCGAATCTGTATGCTTTGAAGCTGCTTCTCTGAGACATCACCCATCACTTCACCCTTTCTCAACGAATCGCCATTCATAAAGTAAATGGTGTTTGTGAGAGGATTAATCTCTGTTATTACAAAGTCTTTGTATGCTGGTAATCCGCTTTTGTCGAATAGTGAATCATTCTGTTCAAAATTACATACCTGCCTTCTTGTAGCAGAAGCACCCTTTAACTCTATCTCTAGTTTTACCACTGGTGCATGATTCTTTGAAAGCACAATACTGTCAAAGTAGATATAGCTCTGATTACCCAATAGGTTCTGCAGAGTGATACCCTTAACCTGGATCTTCTTCACTAATCGCTGGCGGTAGGCATCCAGTGCATCAAGTGCATAAACACAGTTATGAGAAGTCTTATGTGTAGCTGAATAGTTTAGCATAAACAGAGGCCTAAAGCTCTTCAATGCCTTTTGAGTGGCTGCACCTTCCATTTTCTGAGGCTCATCCATAATAATGATAGGCCGATTAGCTGCTATCACATCAATAGGTCTGCGACTCTGGAAATCATCACGTCTTGTGTATATGATACGTGCTGTAGCATCACCCTTTCTGCCTTCCACATTCTTTTCTTCATTGAAAGAGGTATTGAAAGCCTGGGTGTTGATAATCATCACACGGATGTCAGTACTACTCGAAAAATCATCTATCTCATGAAGATTGCTACTATTATAAACGAAAGGAATAGCCTGCTTTCCATATAGTTCCTGAAAATGCTCTGTTAGCATCTGGAAACTCTTGGCAACACCCTCACGAATGGCAATACTTGGAACCACCACGATAAACTTACTCCAACCATATCGTTTATTCAACTCAAACATGGTTTTGATATAGACGTAAGTCTTACCAGTACCCGTTTCCATTTCTATATCCAGCGAACATGCACCTAATCCGTCAGGTTGACTCAACTTCGTGGATTTGGGGATATTATAAATAGCCTGTTGCTGCTGAATATTGGCCAATAACTGATGACTCTGGAGCTCTACTCCTGCATTGCGATAACCCACGTATTCATCCTCGAAAGTGATGGTACCACTTTCGCGCTTACCCAAATCGCGACGATATTCTGTACGAGTCTTCGATGGCTGTCCTGCAAACACATTCACTGTAGCCTCTACAGCATCCGTCTGATATTGTTGTATCTTGAACTTAAATTTCATATTTTTTATTTATGATGACAATCCGAATTTCCTTCTTAACACACTCAACATTAAACAAGTAGAGCATCTATATAGATTTATTCTCTCATCCCTTGTTAGGGATTCATGCGGAAGATGTTTCTTTTTATCAAGAAAATGTCTAGTTTCCTGACGATTATTAGAAAGGTCCATCAAATTTTTTATCGTAATACCCTGAAATGTATCAATAAGCTCTGGAAAATACTCTTCTATTCGTTTATCCGGTTTGCCATGATTATGCTGAAATGGATACATTGCATTAATAATCTCTAAGGCCTTGCCAATTAACATGAAAACATTAAAATTGTCAGATGTTAAAATAGAATAGTTTAAGAATAATAAGAATCTTACATCTTCTGGGAGGTTATCATATTTATCTAGCATAAGATGAAGATCTTTTAATGGAGTATTATTAATAGTTGAGAATCTACATATTCCCATAAATTCATATGAAACGTGAATTTTCTCCCCCTTTTCGGCTTTAATTTGTTCTAATACATTATTATAATCCGAACTCCATCCTTGAGGTGATGATTTTGGGTCAATGATATTTTGATCTTTTAAAAAATTCCTAAATTTTGGATAGTTTAATGATGGAATCCCACAAACAGGAATTAACGGAGTTATCAAATTAATAATATCCTGTCCTATAATAACATAATTATTCAACATCTCCTCTTTATAGAATGATGGCGAAGTAATAACTATATTATAATATGATCCACGATTATTTTTATCGTTATGCACATACTTATCGGACACAGTCCAGCCATCATATTCAAAAGAATAAGGCTCATAATTGTTTATACAAACATCAATTGAGTCTGTTATAAATGTCAGTTGATGACTCATAATATCTTTCTTACTGTATCGTTACTATATTCGCTCCAAATCTGCTCGAAATTATCGGCTACATTGTCAGTGGCTAGACTGCTATCTCGCATTACAAAGTAGAAGGGTTTCTTTTGAGCCACTTCTTTTATCATAGATTCATTCACGCCCTCATCGAAACATGCCATCAGATATCCATCATTCACACTCCATACTGTTTTTCCAGCAATGCTTGTTTTTTCTATCTTTGCAGATAGTTCAATACCAAGTTCTATCATTACTTGGAACAACAAATCTTCTTCAGTACGATCTCCCTTTATATTATCCTCAAACAAATCTTGCTGAGTAAATGCTTCTGGAGTGTAGAATACATCGCGCATGTTCGAACTATCCAATTTCAAAACACGGAATCCTGTATCAAGATCTTGCGTAGTTAATGGGCTAGTTTCTTTTATTTTCTTACCAGCACGGCGAATACGTTCTTTTCCTATCTCACAGATATTCTTATAGCCAGCATTATAAGCCTCACTATCTTCGGGGGTTGTCTCTGGTAATTGAACCATGATGTATTTTCTGTTTCCACCATCTTCAGCATTCAATTGCATGACAGCATGAGCAGTAGTCGCAGAGCCAGAATAGAAATCAAGAATAATAGAATCTTTTGATGTAGATAGTTTTGAGAAAAGCCTTGGAAGATCAATTGTCTTTGGATAAGAAAAAATATCTTGACTTCCAAATAAATCTTCAATCTCCTTTCTAGCATCCTGCGTGTCTGATATGTTTTTTAATATGGATTTAATAGAATAAGTATTCAGTTCTTTTTTAGAATACAATTTCCCATTATCCTTAAAAAAGAATTCTACGACTTTTTGCCCCTTCGAATCATATACTTCCTTACCAGATATCCAATCCAATATCATATTCTTCATTGTCCAGCCCGCAGATAATGTAACAGGTTGATCCAAAAAACCATTCTTGAATACCATCTTCCCCATTATTCTCAATGTTTCAGAACCTTCCAATGTACCCTCCATTATTTTATCCTCGCCTTCATATCTTATACCTGCAGGGAAATCTATTGTTGATTCCGGGTGTCGTTTGTCTATTTTTTTATTACATCTTTCAATTGAATACTCTACATCATCGCTAAGTCTATTAAAACGACCAACAACATTAATATTTCTTGCATAACAAAGAATATATTCATGCGCTCTGGCTATTAGACCTGCATTAATTCCTCTTGGTAGAGGCCATATAAATGGCCCTGACAAATTCATTTTGCCAAAAACTTCATCGCAAATTTTTCGCAAATTTTCAATTTCATTATCATCAATAGAAATAAAAATAACGCCATCATCGCTCAATAAGTCTTTAGCTACTTTTAAACGAGGATAAATCATATTAAGCCAATCGGTATGGAAACGCCCATTACTTTCTGTATTTTGAACAAGCTGTTTCCCTTCTTCATCAAACTGTCCACTATTATGAATATAATCCTGCCTATCCTGGTTGAATTCGTCATTATATATAAAGTCTTTACCAGTATTGTATGGAGGGTCAATATATATCATCTTAATCTTCCCCAAATAATTCTGGCGCAAAAGCTTCAAAACTTCAAGATTATCACCCTCAATATAAAGGTTCTGCGTATTATCAAAGTCAACACTTTCCTCACGACATGGGCGAAGTGTATCTGTAGTAGGTGCATTAGCCAAACGAATAGCATTTCGCTTGTCTGGCCAAGTAAACTGATACCGTTCTTCTGGTCCTTCCACAATATTCTGTGATAGTTCCTGCCTGAGCTGATCAAAATCAATAGCCATTTGAGGATGACCATTCTCATCCAACGTTTCAGTTAAACAATTAGGAAAGAGTTCCCCTATTTTCTTAATATTCTCATCCACCACGTTCGTGGTTTGCATTTTCAACTTTTCCATATTATAATTGTTCTTTTAGTTTCAATAATTGTTGATGCAATTCATATTTCTTACGAGTTTGCTTTTCGAGGCGACAACGCTTTTCGAGAACTTCAATTTGCTTGTGAAGTTTCTCGCGTTCCTCTCTTTCAATGATTTGTTGCTCTAATGTCTCTTCTGCATCATTGCTTAATCCACCGATTTCTGCTACGATATTATTCCAAACATCATCCAGACTTAAGCCCTTAATGGGGATTGTAGCATCGGAAGCAAGTATCCACTCTGATTGCTGAAGGCGCGTATGGAATATGCAGAGCTGGATATTGTTATCATACTCTATGGCAAAGACCATTTTCTGAGGGATGAGTTTATTCAGTATCAGAATATTCTTGGAATCATAATCCTTATGTTTAAGTTGTATCTGGAGTACATAAAACTCTTTCACCTCTTGACCTTCATGAAGGGCAGGAATCTTTGAAGGAGATACGTAAGCAACAATAGCCATTTTACTGATATCTGCATCAAAACGGTCACGCTCAGCCGATTTGAGATTGAACTTCTCAAATACAGCCTTTTTGTATAATGGCTTATTTATGATGCAATTATCAGGAAGTCCGTACATAGGCTATTTAATCACTAAGAAACAAATTAGTTCAAAATCGTCTAAGCCTACAAAGCGTTCTTCAAAGAGTTCGCCTGCAAAACCGTCTAAGAAACTATCAATGTTTGATTGCTCCTTCACTGATATGATGGAGTTAATGGCTTTACTCAACAAATCTGAGTATTTATCCATCTTCAAACCATCGCGCGTTTCTTTATTGAATTGACTACAGAGTTTCACATCTGGCTTGGTTATTTGTTTACAAAGCAGGCGCATTTTATCAAGTAGATCTTTGGGATGCAGATGATCTACAATAACCTCTCCCTCATCAGAGATATAAACCATATAGAAGGGATGCAATTGGTTTTTGTGGTCGATATTTACCCCAGCTGTTCGATTCTTCAGCACAAATACAGTTCCAGCCTGGGCTTGCTCAGATGCAGGAACAACTGCATGCAAGCCAAAGGGTGTATGCTCCACATCGTGATTGCCATTCATGTACTCCAGCAAATCAAGACGGAATTCATTCAGGCCTAAGTCCATGATGCTGACGCCACTATTCATCTCTTCCAAATCTACCACATCTTCTTGTAAGCGTTGTAACTGCTGGCGACGATATTCAAGATCATCTTTTTCCTCTGGCGACAATAAGTTATCATCACCTGTAGCAGTCATCACCGTTACCTTCATACGTGCCTCTACTCTACCCTTCAGATTGATATATTCATCAAGGGTCATATCAGGCCAGTAGTTCACTAACTGAATCTGAGCATTCTTGGAGCCAATTCGGTCTATACGTCCAAAACGCTGGATGATACGTACAGGATTCCAATGAATATCATAGTTTATCAGATAATCGCAGTCTTGCAGGTTCTGTCCTTCAGAAATACAGTCTGTAGCTATCAGTACATCAATATCCTCATGCAGATGTGGATAAATGGCTTCACGCTCCTTAGATATTGGTGAGAAAAGTGTCAGCACCTTATTGAAGTCAAGTTTCTCACGCAATTTCATGGTACTACGAGCCTCAACGTTACCTGTTACCAAAGCCACATTTAGACCATACTCTGACTTAATCTTATCTGCCAGACAATTATATATGTATTCCGCAGTATCGGAGAAGGCTGTAAATATCAATACCTTCTTATTATTGCCATTGATGGGATTGGCAAACTTATGTTTCAAATCTGCAACAAGCTGCTGCAATTTTGAATCGTGCTCAGGCGTGATGCTCTCCAGCATAGTCAACAATAGCCTGATAGTTGCCAGATCGCTCTCTATTTCCTTCTGCCAAGATATATAGTCCATATCCTCCAAGAGAATACGGTTTTTCTTCTTACCTATCGTGAAGTCCTGCTCGTCCTCATCTACATCTGCACTTTCATAGTCATCTACAGAGACTCGAGTCTCACCTTTCTTGAATCTCTCAATAGCATTGAGGGTTTCATCCATATATTCGCTTATTCGATTCAAAGTCAGACGGAATGAGTTTACTGAAGATTCCAAACGCTTCAAAAGCTGCATATTCATAAGGCGCTGAATACCTCGCTCTCGATCTTCAATGCTCAATCGATGTCCTGTGGTACTCTCTTCTTCCTGATATTTATACAACTGGCTATCCAGAATAAACGCAGATGGCGCATAAATGGCCAGATGAAGCGACTGTAACTCTTCAAATATTTCGTTATAATTGATGGCAGAATCAAGATCTGTCAGATGAGGTTGGCGTGATATAGGCTTTAAACGCTCTGGGAATTTACCAATATCAGTGGTATCATAATACTGCTGAATATGCTTACGACTTCGAGCAATAGTTACAGCATCCAGAAGTTTGAAGAAATCGAAATCGAGCATCCTTAATAAGCGCTCTGTGGTACGCTCTTCTGGTGGGAAATTAGCCCAAGTGTTATAGGCTGTCTGTGCCTGACGGAAGATATCTTCTATTCCTCTATCAGTAGGGAGTAACTCATCAAATTCCTTTGCCTTACCCTCATAAGCCAACTGAAGCTGGTTCTTCAAATCGCCAAAACGATTATTAACAGGGGTAGCAGAAAGCATTAAAACCTTTGTTTTAACACCTGCTTTTACAACCTTATTCATCAACCGCAGGTAGCGATTTTCACGAGGATTCTCGCCATTCTCGTCAGTAGAAATCTTTCCGCCATTGCGGAAATTATGGCTTTCATCGATAACTACTAGATCGTAATTACCCCAATTGACATTTTCCAATTTCATTTCATTACTATATCCTTCCTCACGACTAAGGTCAGTGTGATAGAGAATATCGTAATTCATTCGATCTTTGGCGAGTGGATTATTCACATAATTCTTGCGATAGGTGTTCCAGTTCTCATAAAGTTTCTTTGGGCAAAGAACTAATATCCTATCATTTCTCTCTTGGTAGTACTTCATAACTGCCAAAGCAGAGAAGGTTTTACCAAGTCCTACGCTATCTGCAAGAATACAGCCCTTATATTTCTCTAACTTATTGATGACAGCCAAAGCAGCATCACGCTGAAAATTATAGAGTTTATCCCAGATTACAGAATTCTTAAATCCTGTTCCTTCTTTAGGTAATTCATCCTCACTGATATCCTCTAAGAACTCATGGAAGATGTTGTATAGAGCTACGAAATACAGGGAGTTTGGCGCATTCTCTTTATAGGCATTACTGATGCTATCGATGACTTCATCTGTAACTACCTGCAAGCGACTATTATCATTCCACAATTGGTTAAACAAGTCAATGTATGCCTGAGACATGGGTGCCTCTGCTTTCTGAATCATAGTATAGGCGTTATTGCCTTTCTCACAACCTAAGTCAACAGTTGTGAATCCACTGATAGGAGAATAGCTGGTATCATCAAGATTGATGAAGCCCATCATCTGCTCATTCGTAGTATTCGATTTGAAGCAGGCTTTTGACTTTATCCATTCAGCACATTCGCGAGCTATAGCCTTCTGCGTCAGTTCATTGCGCAACTTTACCTCAAATTCAGAACCATATAGCGTACGCTCTCGATCCAGACGAGGAATATAAAACTCACGCTGTTGCTTAGAGACTTTCTCTGTCGTAAATGTAGGCGAGGTGAATATGAAACGTAGTTCCTTGATATCTTTGAGAACTTCTTTCAGTTCCTGGAAAGCATAGATGGAAAAACAAGATGCAGCAATTGACAACTTGCTTCCAGATTTCATCTGGTTCAGCAAATCATCACGAAGCGTCTTATTGATATTGTTAATCAGTTCCATCTACATCCCATGATTTTTGATCACTTCTTCATCTGACGAACATCATAGGGGATATCGATGTAAACCAATGATACATCGCCCTCGTATTTACTTCTCTTTTGATCTCTTTCTTTTTTCATATCGTTTAAAAATATAATAAAATAGAGCCAGCACGATGCGTATTCACTCCAGTATAGGAGAGCGAATACTCCAAGCCCAATGCTTGAATCTTGGTAATCTCCACAGATTCAGCAGGCATGAGGCCAGACACAATACTGCCAACCTCGATTTTCAGTGTTTGATCGGTCATGTGGTAGGGACTAATCAATATTTATAGTTCACAACGCAAGAAACAAAAGAAGCGCACCCGCCGTTCATATTCCGAAGCTCAGGCGTCCCTACCACAGTTACCTCACTCATTGAAATATGCACAAACGGATACGCCCATACAGGCGTATCGTCTCCGTTTGCGATTCAATGAGTGTTTGTCGATTGTCATTGGTAGGGACCTTCGAGCTTGCGAATCACTTCCGAATCAGATACAATATCTTTTTCGACCCACGATGTAAATACACAGCAGCTTTCGCCACGATGCATTTGCAAAAGTAAGAAATAAATTGGAAATAAAGAAAGAAAAGGGCGAAAAGTTTGAAAATAACGTAGGAATGACGATTTTTCTTCAAAAATATTTGGTAGATTGCTCGTATCTTTGACTCAAAAATGAGTCGAAGATAGGCTGCATCTCAAAAAAACTCAAAAAAAATTTGGTTTTTTATTCGATTTGCACTATCTTTGCAACGTCAAATGTATGTTTGACTATCCGGGTAGAATCCCGAGAGGGTAAGACTTCACCGCCCCTGCCCATTTAGAAAGCCGCTTTTTAGCGGCTTTTTCTTTTGTTATACCTCATCATAAAATCTCTAATGAAGTTAGGATTCAATGCAAAGTTCCTCTTGACAACAATTTGGCGACCTCCTTTAAACACCAACTGAGTGCAAAGGTACTAAATAAATGGGAAATAAAGAAAAAAAGGGCGAAAAAGTTGCAAAATTGCGAGATTATTCGTATCTTCGCACCAAACTCTCGAAGTTAGCGACTCTCTCGAAAAATGGAAGAGGTTGTCGCAAAATGCGACAACCTCTTCTTCTTACTTTGCTATGATTAGACTGGATTTCCGTCGGTTGTCCTTGGGACGCACGGCGAAGTGGATCCAATGGCTGCCTGAACTGTTACGTTCTATGTAGAGCTCATCGAAATCGCGCTTGGTGCCATCTGAGATATCCAAGAGGATGGAGGCATAGCGGATGGCTTGTTCGAATCCTGCTACACGGATATCCACTGCACAGCCTGTCAGGTGGTTGCTCGTGGGAGAGCCTCCTACCCTCTTATTTACCTCTGGGGAACGATAGCCTGAGTTAATGACCAGCGGTGCTTCCTGCTGGGGACAGTCCCCAGAATAAAGGGTGTTATAACTATACCGCAGATCCTCGAGCCAATTCTCACAGAGATTCTTCAGGTTCTCAATGGCTTCCTGACTAGGGGTATCCTTTGCGAGTTCACCTAAAGTGAAGTGCTCGCTCAACTTCATGTTCTTATTCATACTTACTTCCTGCATCATCTTCAATTTATTCATGCTACGGTGATACGGCGATACGGCGTCAGACCATCGCGAGGCCCGTCTTCTTGAAGACCGCCTTGGTGGTGCCGTTCTCTACAAATTCGCCCGCTTTCTCCACCAGATGA
>Ga0256405_10009180_pt1 | contig 13664 bp, 6 predicted proteins | sample RumenRJG_02DNA_FD_189096 | JGI IMG/M metagenome (GOLD analysis project Ga0256405, IMG submission 189096) | Bovine rumen microbial communities from Lethbridge, Alberta, Canada - RJG_02 | ecosystem: Host-associated > Mammals > Digestive system > Stomach > Rumen | place: Canada: Alberta | collected...
CTATGAAGATTAATATCTATATGAAATCGCATGATAATTCCGCGATTACTTATAGTGTCAAAGTATGGGCGAACAATGGCGATTATTTCTCTGTCGCCCATTCCTTCCCAAGACTTGTTTATGATGCGTTTGAGAGAGAAGGAATTACTATCCCCTTCAATCAACTCGATGTGCATTTTGATGGAGATAATAAATAATATATGTTATCGACATTTTTGCTCTCATTTTTATCGGTTTTCCTTGCAGTGCCTAATGCCAGTAGTGGGTTAAGTAATATTTCATCTACCCATAATATCATTAATTATGCAGATGACGATGATGAAGATGATGACGATTATTATCACGGATATACATATCAAGTTTTCAAAGAGGGAGATAACATCATTTATTCCTTTGATTCTCGTGAATTAGGAGCGAGGATTGATAAATTATTCTGCGCACCTGCAGGATACAAATATTTCATAAAATTAAGTCCAGAACAAGCCTTGGAAATCTCTGAACAAATGGATTTCCTTGGCGATGATTTAAATATGACCAACATCATCTTGAAATATGAGATTAATGGTTCAATGGTCAGCTATAGTGATGCCTATTTCCCCTGCGATGGCACCATCGAAGGAATGGCGAACAATTTAAGTTATATCATTGATGGTTCCTCTTTATTGGAGATGTCAACAATTGATTTTGACGCCAAAATTGCGTCGATTATCGAAGTAAAAATTGACACGAATATCTTCATTAGATTCTATGGAGAAGCAATTGAAATTCATCCTTTTGACGAAACTGATTTTGTCAATTTAACAATACTTCACGTCGATAATAGTCATAGTCGCCCAGAAGCGAGATTTGGAGCGACAGTGATTGAGGATTTCTTCGATGAAACCCCTAACTATAATCCTTATGGTTATAAGACCGATACTACTTTACCTTATTATGATGATGTTAAGGGTGAAGATGGATATGTCGCTAGTTATAAGCTTACCTTAATCGGTTATGATTCTATTCCTTTGGGCGATCTCGGCAATGGTACATATAGTTCCAATAAAGGAATAGTTATTTCCATTCCTGATGAGCCAATGTATGTTAAAGCTCAACTGAAGTTTACCTCTAGTGGTAAAGAATATACTTTCTATTCAAAAAGTATCACGATTGAAGATCTTAATATTCATGTTTTAATCGATGATTATGAAAACCGCGCTAATGTGCCCAGTAATAGTGATCATATCTTTAAAATTAATAGTGAAAAACTTTATATAAATGAAATAGATTCCTTAAAAACCTCTTTAGAAATCATTCCTGATCGTTTATATGATGAAAAACATGGTTACGAATTATATGGAGACGCTACTCTTCCTACAACAGGTGATCCTGATAAATATTATTACGAGCCCAGCGAATTAGAAAAAGATTTATACAATTCTGGTCATATAGAAGAACTAAATGGCATGTCTTATCAAGGGACATATAAGATTTGGGATGAAGATGAACAAAAATATGTTCCTTTTGGTGGTGTCCATGTCTTCGAATTTGATTTCACTCCCGAAGAATTCGCGGAATTAAGTGAAGAAGAAATTAAAGATTGTTTTGAAGGCATCGCCTCCATTCCCTTTGCGGGACGTTGGAAATTCAAAGTGAGCATGACTATCTCCTATCCTTCTTTGAAGGAAGAAGAATATTCTTATGTCTATTATTTCTCCGATTCACAAATGTTGGAAGCGGTGGATACCGATTCTTTAGGCATTCATATCAACATCAATGTTCCTGATTCCTTTAACTTAATTAGTGGTGCCGGAGAAATTGATATTATTCCCGAAGTTTCGGAAACATTTGCCACAAAAGATTTTTATTACGATTGGGAAATGTCGAGAAAAGGCGTTATAGAAATGACCGAAGACTTTAGTGGCAAAGTCACCATTAATCCGATTAATCCTGGTCTTGTGGTTTTAAAAGTAGTGTGTGAATCCCAATATTTCTCTGAATTAACCAAATTGATTAATATCCGCGTATTAGATGGTGTTTATGACTCCGCGAAAGTGGTGGCTCCAGATGGTTTCCACTATGCAAATAACGACTTAACTCTTTCATTAGATGTTAGAGGCTTTACTCGCTTCTTGAATCTCAATGTTAAATGGAGTGTTGTCGATAAGAAAGGTAAAGATCTTGCAGAAACAAAATATGTCGATAATAAAGATGCGACATTAACTTTAGTTAAACCGGAAAGCAATGACTACACCGTTAAAGCATCATATGAAGGTATCTTATTAGATAAAGTTACCCTAGAAGTTAGAAAGTTCAATATGGATGCTTTCTTAGCGACACATATTTGGTGGATTGTCTTAATTACTATCGGGTTATGTGTCTTATTATTCTTCTTTAATAAATTAACGAAGATTGGACGTACTACCGTGCAACATATTGAACGCGTATATGGTACTTTCTGTTCTTACCTCTCCGATGATAAATTAACAAAGAACGAGCTCAAACATATTTGCCGTGATATTTCTCGATGCTTACATCGATGCGAAGATTTGAATATTGAAGCCTTCAACCAATATGAGAAATCGATCCGTTATTTAAGAAAATCTTTAAATGATGCAAAGACTTTATATGCTGATTGGGATAAGACTTCTTTAGAAGAAAGAGGCGTCTATACAGAAAGACTAAACGCTGATTTATCTAAGGCTTTGATTGTCGCTAAAGAGATTGAAAGCGCCAAACAATTAGTGGATCAATATCATTTCGAGGCTAATCATCATAATTACGAAACTCTCGATGACGGCAAGAAAAAACGCAAATAGAATTTCTAAAATAAGATAATGACGAGTAGTAAATTGCTCGTCTTTTCTATTTACATATTTACTAAGTTAATTTAATAAATTAAAATAAATTAATAAAGGAGGTCTTCCTATGAAAAGAACATTAGTTTATTTTCTTTTTGCTACATTAGCAGTTACCGCTATTACTGGATGTAAAAAACAGGAAAAAGATAATTTCCAAACTAAAGAAGACGCTATGATCTCTTTAGCGAAGAAAAAAGTTGTTCCTTATGATGAGGGAGAAAAGATAGTTTATAAAACATTCGATGGTCAAGAATTAAAAACTATCAATACAAAAGAATCTTATTCTTATGATGGTGAAATTCCTACCAAACATAGCGATGATCGTTATTACTATGATTTCGCTGGTTGGGATGTCACTTATAACGCGAAAGAAAAAGCCACAATCGCTAAAGCGAAATATGAGAAAACCTTAAGGGAATATGAAGTTCGCTTTATGAATAGCGATGGCGAAGTGATTAATACTCAAATGGTTAAATATGGTCAAAAACCTGTTGCACCAGAGGGATTTGTCGCTAATGAAACTATTAAAGAAGTTTTCCAAAATACTACATATCGTCAAAAAGCGATGACTAGAGGTGGTAGTGTTTACACCGATGGTTTAATCTTCGAAGTTTTAGATGGTAAGAGTGAATTCGCCGTCATCAATTATTATGGTGAAGATGAACATGTCGATATCCCATCTATCTATAGTGGTCTTCCCGTGACTACTATTGCTGCGGATGCTTTCCTTAATGCCCCACACGTTAAAACAATTGCTATCCCTAATTCTATTACTAATATCGAACCTTATGCTTTCCGCGGTATGGAATCATTTGAATCCTTTATCCTCGAAGAAGGTAATACGGTTTATGCTTTAGATTCCACAGGCGCTATTTATTACAATGAATATTGGCACCAAGGACAAGAAGATGAAGAGATTTATCCTCACCTTTTATATGTTCCTAGTGGAAAAGTTGACTTGTTAGAAATTAGCGAGAATTATTTCTCTATCGAAGATGGCGCTTTAGATCACACCAACGCGACAATCTTAAAAGTGTCAGCGAGTGCTTTCCTATATTGCAATTATATTTTCGGTGAAAATGAGAACAACAATGTCAAACAAATAATTTTTACCAGTGGTTATATCGGAGAAAGAAAATGTGAAAACATGACCAATTTATATTCTGTCACTATCTATGCTGAACCAGAAGATGCTGAAGAATATACATTTGGTGATTATATTGGACGTGCTGCTTTTAGAGGTTGTACCAATCTAAGAGGTATTTCCATTCCTTCGCAAATTAAATCTCTTGGAGAAGAAGCTTTTAAAGGCTGCTCTTCTTTAGAAGATGTGACCTTAAGTTTCGGAGATTTAGCTATCAATAACATCTGCAAAGATTGTTTTACCGGATGTGATAAAATTAGAGGCTATTTATATCAAGGTGTGGTTTTCTTAGGAAATGAGACCCATAAATATCAAGTTCCGGTGAGAGTGACTGCTGATTTAGAACAAGAATTTGTCGTTCCTGCAGACACATTAATCATTCCTGATTATTTATTTGAAAAGAACCAAACATTGACTGATGTTAACTTTGAACAATGTGAACGTCTAGTTTCCATCGGTGAAAAAGCTTTCTATCAATGTTCAGTTTTAGATTTATATACAGAAAGACATTATTTACCAGCGACTTTAGAAGAAGTTGGTTATAAAGCCTTTACTGGTACGAAATATGATCCTGAAGCTAGTGGTTCTTCTTGGTTATATATTAAAGATAATGGAGATTATAAATATTGCTGCGTCAATTTATTGAAGAACTGCACTGAATTCACATTAAGCAAACTATGTAAATTTATTGATCCATATGCTTTAAGAAATGGTTTTGGCACCGTTTTGCTCGGCAGTGAAGGCAATAGCAAATATGAAGTATATAAAAGCAAAATTTTAACTTATAGTTATCACATTGTGCGTGTCGCTAGAGATGTAACAATTGTTAACACTAACAGTTTTAATTTAGGCCAATATCCTTACTTAGCAGATATTGAACCATATTGTTGTTACGAACTTTCATTGGTTAGTTTCGGATTATTATCTTCAAACGAAACTAGAGATTATTTCATTAGTCGTATCGGCGAATACGCTTTCGCTTACTGCCGATTAAGCAATACTTTGAAATTTAATGGTAATTTGGAATATGTTGGTGAAAAAGCTTTCTATAATGGTATTAACGCAAACGTAACTTTAAAGATTTATAATAAGCTATCTTTTGCCGGCGATTGTGCTTTTGTTGCTAGTTATCGCTTTACTTTAAAATTCCAAGGTAGTCAAATTCCTGAAACATGGGATAAAAACTTTGATGGTCAACAGGGGGGAAATACCAGCAATACCTACCTGTTTAACCAAACTATGTAGGAGGTGGCATTATGAAAAACAGATTTTATGTAATTTTATCAATCGCTGTCTTATCAGTTACCTCATTAATCGGTTGTGGAAATAAAAAGAGTGGTGGTGGTTCTACCGAAACTCCCACAAGCGAATCTAGTGTCACAGAAAAATTTACTGTTACATTCAAAAACTTTGATGAATTAGTTTTATACGCTACCGAAGTGGAAAAGGGACAAACTGCTGTCTATCAAGGTGAGGTTCCAACTAAACCCGCTACAGCTATGAACGAATTCGTCTTCTCAGGTTGGGATCATGATTTAACCAATGTTACCGAATCATTTACCACCTATGCCCAATACAATCAAATCGCTCGTAAATATACTATTACTTTCAAGAATTATGATGGCACAGTATTACAAAATACGAGAGAAGATTATGGCACGATGCCTGCTTATAAAGGTGTAACACCTACTAAACCATCCGATGCTGTCGCGGTTTACACCTTCTCAGGTTGGGATCCCGAAATCACTTACGTTAAAGCGGATGCCGTCTATACCGCTGTTTATAACGCAAGTTATTCTCCTACTTATCGTACCACTGGTTTAGTCTATCAAATCCATGGTTATAACGAATATTATTCCGTTATCGGTTATTTCGGTAACGATGTCAATGTCGCTATTCCTCAAGTCTTTGATGGAATCCCGGTGAAAGGTATCAAAGCCGGTGCTTTCTCTGACCATGATAAGTTAGAAACCATCTTCATTCCTAGCACCATCAATAATATTGAAGAACACGCTTTCGATAATTGTCCTGCTATCACCCACATTACAGTCGGTGAAGGCAATACGACATATCATATCGATGATAATGGCGATTTAGGTAGTATGAACACTTTAGTCTATACTTTGCCAAGTCATAAAGGTTCTTATGAAGTGAATAATAGATATGTTCATGTTTTATCCGGTGCTTTCTCTTGCAGCGGTATTAATACTTTGAATATCTCTGCTGATTCCTTCGATACTCTTCCAGAATTATTCGCGGTTGATGCTGCTCATATGCCATCCGCTCTTAAGAGTTTAATCATTAAAGGTGGTAACATTAACGATGAACAATTTATGGATTGCGCTTATCTTGAATCGATTTCCTTATTAAATTTAGACACTTATTCTCCAGTCACTAGAGTGGGACATCGCGCTTTCAAGAATTGTACCGCTTTAAAATCTTTATCATTCTCTGATGAAATCCAATTCATCGGTGATGAAGCCTTTATGGGTTGTACGCAAATGGAAAGACTTAATATTGGCACTTCTGAAAATGTTCAATTATCTCATGTTGGTAGAGATGCATTCCAAAATTTACCAAATGTAAGAATGTATGATGACTATTCTGGTATTCGCACATTAGGTAATAGTGTGTGTAAAGACATTATCGCTATGGAACCAACTTCTAAATCAATTACCGAAGCGAATATTTCTGAACATATCGTCGCGTTAAATTCTGGCCTTTTCAAAGATTGTACAGAATTAAAAACTGTCAACTTATTAGGCAATAAATTAAGCGCGATCGGTGCCCAAGCATTCATGAATTGTGCGAAATTACAAAACCTCTATTTCGATATGGATAACGGTGGTTTAGATAATGTTAGTTACATTCCTTATGATGCTTTCAGCGGTTGTTCACAATTATTCAGCGGTAATACTTCTGTGAGTGACAAGAGTAGTGGCAAGGCCTTCTACTTGTTACAAGGCGCGACTGGCACCACTAATATCGGTGCGGATATCTTAGGTATTGATATTAACGCTTTCGCTAATAAAACCGCTTCTTCTAAGATTGCTTTAGATGAGAATAATAAAACATTTGTTGTTGATAACAATGTCTTAAGAGATATGTTTGGTAATGTTGTTAACGCTTTCTTCAATGATGTGGAAACCGATGCTTATGTCGGTGGAGAGATTACCTATAATTCCGCCTTTGCTTATCAACATCTCAATTCCTTAGTGATTGATGAAGGTGTCAAAACCATTTCTGCTAATACTTTCCATGATGCCGTTATTCCCGAAACAAAAATTGAACTTCCTAGATCTTTAGAAAAGATTGGAAATAGTGCTTTCAATAATTTTAATAATTCTGGTAGTGCTAATAACTCTTTGTATTTCTACACAAAAGAGAATTTAAGAATCATTGAAGCAAATGCTTTCTACGGAAATCGTTCTATTTATTTCTTTACCCCGTTCGCGGAAAATCAACCTGGATGGGCATCAGGTTTCGATAATATCAGTAGTTATAGATATTTCACAATCAACTATTCTTATGGTGCTTAATTATTAATAATTAATTCTTAAGGTGGTACACGAAAATGTATCACCTTTTTTTGATGGTGGAATCTTCTTAAAAAATTTAAAAAAGCACGAGTATATCTCGTGGTTTACTAATTTTGTTTACTACAATTATATTTCAAAATCTAAATCGATTTTGTAGAATTAGATTATTAGAGAACAAAATAGGGGAGGTTTCATTATGGAAGAAATCTTTGAACAAGTACGTTCTTATATCACAGAATATGGATTTAAACTCTTACTCGCAGTCTGTATTGCAGTCGTGGGTTTTGTTATCGCCTGGTTTATCGGGTTCTTAATCAAGAAGATATTCTTAAAGACTCGTGTCGATGGAGCCATATTAACATTTATCGTTTCTATCTTAAGAATCTTGATTGTCGTTCTTGCTGTTTTAGCAGGTGCGTCAGTCTTAGAATTATCGACCAGTGGTCTTATCGTTTCCTTAAGTACTATTGCCCTTGCCATTGGCTTAGCCTTAAAGGATTCATTCTCCAACTTAGCGAACGGCATCTTAATCATCGTTAATAAACCCTTTAGACGTGGTGACTATGTCTCCATTAATGGTATTGAAGGTAAAGTCCATAATATCAAACTATTAACTGTCGAATTAATTACCTTTGCTAATGTGAAGATTGTTCTCCCCAATAGTACTGTTCTTAATGGTAATGTTATCAACTATTCATCTTTAGCCATTAGACGTGTCGATATGGAATTCTCTGTCGCCTATGGTAGTGATATGGATAAAGTAGAAGAGACATTAAGAAAGATTGCTCAAGAACATCCTCAAGTTCTCAAATCTATGAAGATTAATATCTATATGAAATCGCATGATAATTCCGCGATTACTTATAGTGTCAAAGTATGGGCGAACAATGGCGATTATTTCTCTGTCGCCCATTCCTTCCCAAGACTTGTTTATGATGCCTTTGAGAGAGAAGGAATTACTATCCCCTTCAATCAACTCGATGTGCATTTTGATAACGCTGTTAAAGAAATCCCTGCTCCCAAAGATCTTGATTAATAGGAGGTGCTTATATGTTTAAAAAACGTCTAACATTATTAGCCTCATTAATAATCCTTCCCGTTCTCACTCTCGGAGGAATTAAATCTTTTGTTCCAGCTTATGCGGAAGATGAAGAACCGGAAGTCGTGGAAAAAGAATACGCTTATACAGAAAGCGGTTCTAAAGAAGAAGGAAATATTTATCGTACCTATTTAACGTCGGAATTATCTCCGAAATTAGTTAAATCATTTAAAGCTCCTTATGGTTTTAATGTCAAATTATCCATAGAAGATGAAGTTTTAGATGATCTCATGAACGAGATGGTCGAATTAGGTTTAGATAATGGCCCCGCGATTATGCCTGCTTATTATTACCATTATTTCGGCAGTCGTATCTTCGTAGATGTGGGCTATTTCACCGGTGATGATACCGAAGGAAATAAACAACAATTTAAAGAAGATTTAGAATCTCTTATATTGTTCTCTGTTGAAGAATTGACTACATCAGTGGAACTACAATTTGAGATGAATATCGAATTCGCCACCAACTGGGATGGCGAAAGAGGTAACGCAACATTCACTATTTATAGTGATGTCTATACTTTTGAGCCCTATAAAGAAACTGATTTCGTGAAGATTGACACTTTCTATTATGAAGCGGAAGAAGGTAACGACATCCGCGTTGATATCGGTGGCCAACCAATGGAAGGTTTATTAGCTAGTGATCCTTATGATTTTACCGAACCAAATCCTGATGGTTTCGTTTTAGATAATGATGAATATGAAATCACCATTATGGCTAGCGGTATCCCTCTTGGAGATTATTCTGTAGAAATGTCCTTCCCCATTACTCCGTTCGATGTCAATGCGAGAATACGTTTTAAGAGTGATGGTGTGCAATATGTCTTTTATTCCGAAACTATCACTCTAGCAGATCCACATGCTGATATATTAGTGGATGGTTATCCTGATAGAGATGAAATCGTCAAAGATAGTGAACACGAATTCTCCTTCCATGTCGATTATTTCGATTTAAGCGAGATGGATGGTGGTTCTATTTCTATTGATTTATATCCTTATCACTTAGAAGCCAATGAGGATATCCCTGTTCTTTGGGATGAAGAAGCCGCTAAACCGGGTGAAGAAGGTAAAGTTTACTATATTCCCAGTGAAGAAGAAAAAACTTCTCATACCTTAAATAATAATCTAGATGAACCAGCACCTGGAAGATATGTGACATGGGGTTATGATCATTTGTCCGAATCCAATAATTGGATCTATTATTCTTATGATATCCTCAACACCGGTTCCTATTCTTGGGATGATGAAGAAAATGCACCATTTGACGGAGATTTAGCAAAAGCATTTTCCATTATAAAATCTGTTCCTTATATCGGTACTTGGGGATTCTGGTATCAAGCTCATTTCGAAGATGGCATAAATAGATTCTTTTTAGAGACTGTTAGAGATAAATTCATCAAAGTCGTCGCTACTGAACCAAAGACTGATAAAATCATCTTAGATGTCGATGATAATGTTAATTTAGTCGCTGGTGCGGGATCCTTTACTATCGTTCCAACAATTGAAACGGAAAGAACTAATGATGTGCAATATTATTTCTCTTATGGCGTCGATAAAGAAGGTGTTATCGAAGTTGAACAAGATGAAAATGGTGTATTAACCATTAATCCTATCAACCACGGTCTAGTGCAACTCACTATTTATGAAGAATGCCGTTATTATTCCGCGATTAGTAAAACTATCACTCTTCGAGTGTTAGATACTGTCTTCGATGTTTCTAAATTAGAAATCCCTGATGAATTCCATTACGCAGGTAAAGATTTAACCGCTACTATAAGCGTGAGAGGTTTTACTAGTATTCGTAACCTCGATATCGAATGGATTGTTTTAGGTAAAGATGGTAACGCCATCCCTGAAGATAAATATACAATTAATAACGATGCTTCTATGACCATTCAAAAAGCGGAAAGAAATGACTATACCATTACCGCTTGTTATGAAGGTATCGAATTAGGTTCCCAAGTAGTGGAAGTGCGAAAGATTAATATTAACCAATTCTTACGTGCGAATATTTGGTGGATCGTCTTAATTACCATCTTCTTAGTGGCCTTATTCTTCTTCTTTAGAAATCTCCTAAAGAGAGGCAAAACCACAGTGCAAAACATCCAAAAAGCTTATGATGTTTATTGTGCTTGCTTATCTGATGATAAACTCACATTAACAGAATTAAAACGCATTAAACGTGAGATATCTAGATGCCTACATCGTTGCGAAGATTTAAATATCGAAGCTCTTAACCAATATGAGAAATCTATTCGTTATTTAAGGAAATCCTTAAATGATACCAAACCATTAGTGAAGAATTGGGAAACTATTTCTCTAGAGGATAAGAATGTGATTATTGATAGGCTCGATAAAGATTTATCGAAAGCCCTTAACGTCGCTCGAGAAATTGAAAATGCTAAAGATTTAATCGAGCAATATCACAATAAAGCCAATCGCAGTAATTACGAGGTTTTGCAAGAAGAAAAACCTGATAAGAAATCTCGTAAGAAAGACAATAAAGATAATTAATAATTTTTTAAAAACATAAGGTGGTACATCTTTGTAGATTTATCACCTTATTTTAGTTATAAATGATTAACTATATCTTTTTAATTTGTTAAAATTAATATATAAAGAGGTATTTTTTATGAAGAAAAGTATTTTGATATCTTTGATAATTACTTCAATGTTTTTATCTGGATGCTCTAATGGAGGTAAGAAAGAATCTTCTCCTGTTCCTGATACTTCCACAAGTGAAAGCGAACATTCTGAGAGTCAATCTAGTGAACCAGCTCAATTATTTACTCTTAGTTTTGACGCGAACGGTGGAACTGGGGAAATGGATCCTATGCAATTTGCTGAAGATTCAAGGATTAAGTTACCTGCAATGGCATTTACTTACGCTGAGCATTCCTTTGAAGGCTGGGCTTTAAGTGCACTTGGTGAGGTCGAATACGAAGATGAAGCTGGTTTTGTTGTTCCTGATCATGATGTGACTTTATTCGCTAAATGGGCTGAGGTTCAAAAACATACATTAACATTTGACGGTAATGGTGGTGCTGGTTCTATGGAACCACTCACAAAAGCGGTAGGAAGCGAATTTGCTTTACCAGCTAATTCATTCACTTATTATCGTCATAGTTTTGTTGGTTGGGCTTTAAGCGAAGAAGGCGAAGTTGCTTATGCTAATGAAGCTTCTTTCACTATGCCTGATGAAGATACTACCTTATATGCTATTTGGGAAATTGAAAGCGGATATTTAGAAGTCACTTTTGATGCTGGTGAAGGCGAATTTGCTAACGGCAAAAAGATTGAAAAACAAATAAGATTGCAAGGAGGAGCTTTTGATGTTTATTATTTCGCACCAACCGCCAAATATAATAATAAGGTGAGTATTGGTTGGGCTTTAAACGGCCAAGAAGTTTATAGCGTTATTTTAAATGAAGCTTATACATTTACCGCTATTTACGAAGAATATGATGTCGAACAATTAGCAGCCGAATTAGTTTTTGATTATAGTGCTTTATCCACAAATGGTAATAGCCTTGATTTATCATTTACTATCAGCGCTGGTATTGAACAGGTTGCTCAGATTGATTGGGGCGATAATAGTGAATTAACCGAAATATCAAGAACAGACAATAGTTCTAGATATGATGTTAGAGTCAGTCACGATTATTCTGAATTTACTTCTTCAAGCGAAGCCGTTACAGTTAAAATTTATGGTTGGATTAACGATTTATATTGTCCTCAAGGTGAAGGCGCCTATACCGCTAAAGCGAGTCTTGTAAGCGTCAAAACTTATGATTCTATTACTAGAATTCCTTATAGTGCGTTTAGAAACTTTATGTTATTAAAGTCTTTTGAAAATACAAATGTCAGATTAATCGAAGCTTATGCTTTTGCGGGAACATGGGAATCATCAACTGATACAACAACTATGAACCCCATCGAATCATTTGATTTTTCTCATGTGGTTAGTATCGGTCAAAGAGCGTTCTCTTATAGTAGTCTTAAAGAGGTCAATCTTCCTAAAACAATAACCGAAATCGGTAATTGTGCTTTTGACCATTCCTATGATTTATTAACTGCTACTTTTGCTAGCGATTGCCCAATGAAAATTTTGAATGAAACATTCATTGGCTGCACTAGTTTAAAAAGCTTGCAGCTTCCTAATACCGTGGAAGAACTAAACAATGTTTGCCAAGGTTGCAATGCTTTAGAAACAGTAAATATTCCCGAGACCGTAAAAATTATTGGGAGTTATTGTTTCAATCGCTGCAATCTTCACACATTAGAACTTCCTAATGGATTAGAGGAAATTGGTTATAGCGCATTCGCTGGACTAAAGGCAACATCTTTATATATCCCACTTTCTGTTAAAGTTATATATTCTTTTGCTTTTACAGGAAGTAACATTGCGAATTGTGTCGTTATTCCTAATGGTGTCAAAACAATGGGTGAGTGTGTCTTTAGTGATGGCAATTCTGATAGTTTACGTCTAGCGGTTCCTTTCTCTTCCGATAATGTTCCAGAAGGCTTTAATGAAAAATGGAATTACGCGACCAGGATCGGAAGTAGTACAGAGACACTTAATACGCTTTATGACTATAAGATTTTTATACGTTCAACTGAAGGTCAAACATTGAGAGTTCCCGCTCGTTCTCTCGCGGTGCTTGTCTATTATTACAATCCTTCTGATAAAAGTACGGAAATCTTAGTTAGAAGAGGCAATGATGTCACTGCAACTATTCAAATTGGTCTCCTTAAAATGGATGGTTCCACTCAAAGCGCTACTAACACTTTAACTTATAATTTAGGAAAACCACTTGCGAGAGGTTATTTAGTTATTGCAATAATGAACTCCGCAGGAACTGTTCCTGCTACAATTGGCTTTCTTGTAAGATATTCCTAATACTTTATTTATTTAAATAAATAAAAAGGCTCTCTAAATTCTAACGGGGTTTAACGGGGTCCCGTGAGCAAAACTCCCAAAAACTCTACATTCTAAGGTGGTATATCCGCGAAGGTATATCACCTTTGATTTTTATAGGACAA
>Ga0256405_10009181_pt1 | contig 13664 bp, 12 predicted proteins | sample RumenRJG_02DNA_FD_189096 | JGI IMG/M metagenome (GOLD analysis project Ga0256405, IMG submission 189096) | Bovine rumen microbial communities from Lethbridge, Alberta, Canada - RJG_02 | ecosystem: Host-associated > Mammals > Digestive system > Stomach > Rumen | place: Canada: Alberta...
CCGGGCGGGGGGCTTCCTGGCCACCGGGAACAACGGGGGCTACCTGGTCTCCTACCTGAAGGGCTTTTTTCTCACCCCCATCCACCAGGAGCACAGCATCGCCATCGACCTGTCCCCCTTCGCCCTCCTCGTCCTGCTCTTTGCCGGGGCGGTGGTGCTGTGGCGGCTGGGATTTATCCCCCGGGGGAAGCTGCGGCGGCTCCTGCTCTTCATGGGGGCCTGCCTGGTAATCATCTACGCTTCGGTGACCCTGGGACAGCTCACCATGTTCTACGACGAGACCCAGTACCTGGACCCCGTCCAGGCAGCGAAGCTCATGACCCGCTACTGCGCCCCGGCGGACCTGGGGCTGCTCATGCTCCTGGCGGGCTTTGCCTCGGGGAGGGCCCCCGGGGCCACGGTTCCGGCGGGGGGAGACCGGCGGACCCGGATCGTCTGTCTGGTGACGGCGGCCATTCTCCTCACCTGTACCGCCTGGAACGACATCGGCCGGCGGTTCGTCTACGATCCCCTGGACGAGCAGCGGATCGCGCTGCGGACGGAATATGAGACCAGGTTCCGCCCCTTCGCGGACCGGGTCTCCGGCCTTCCTCTGGACGCCCCCGGGGTGCGGGTCCTCCTGGTGACCCGGGAGACCGCTGTGAACCCCATCGTGGTCAACCAGGTCTCCCCGGTGTCCATGGACTGGCTGATGCTGTGGGGCGACCCGGCGGGGGACCTGGAGCGGCTCAAGACCCAGGCGGCGGCGTGCCACGACACCTATTTGTATCTCCAAGAGGGGGACGAGGCCTTCCGAGGGGTCCTGGCTGCCGAGACCGGCGTGACTCCGGACCTGGAGACCCTGTATCCCCTCTCCCTGGACGGGGCGGGCCGCCTGACCCTGTCCCCGGCGGAATGACCGCCCAATCCCATACCCCGTGAAAGAAGGTGGATCGTCATGGCCCTGCCCCGGCTGAACTGGAGGGACCCGGTTTTCTGGACCACGGCCCTCCGCCTGGCCCTGCCCGTGGCGGTCCAGAACCTTCTCATCAGCTCCTTCGCCCTGGTGGATACCCTCATGGTGGGCCAGCTTGGGGATGTGCCCCTGTCGGCCATCGGCATGGCCACCCAGTGGGCGTGGTTTCTCAATATCTGCCAGTTCGGCTTCTGCTCCGGGGCCACCCTGTTTTACGCCCAGTACTGGGGGGTAAAAGACGTGAAGGGCATCCACCGGGTCTACGGCACCGCCATGACCGCCGTGATGGCCATTTCCCTGGTCTTCACCTGCATCTGCGTCTTCGCCCCGGTGCCCGCCATGCGGATCTTCAACCGCACCCCCGAGGTGGTGGCCCAGGGGGCGGCCTATCTCCGGGTGGCGGGCCTGTCCTACATCGCCCAGATGGCGGTGAGCATGATCGGGGCGGTCCTCCGGTCCACGGGCCGGGTGAAGCTGCCCATGTTCACCGCCGTGCTCACCACCGCCCTGAACATCACCTTGGACTACGGCCTCATCTTCGGCAAGCTGGGCCTGCCTAGAATGGGCATCGTGGGGGCGGCCTGGGCCACGGTCATCGCCTCCTGGGCGGGGCTGGCCTTTGTGCTGGCGGTCTCGGCGGTCCAGCGGAACATCCTCTACGGCCCGGTGAGGGAGTTCTTCGACTTCCGCCGGGACAGGCTGGAGGAGTACCTGCGAAAGTCCTTCCCCGTGGTGGTCAACGAGGTGGCCTGGGGCCTGGGCACCGTGGTGCTGAACCTGGTCTACTCCAACCTGGGCTATGAGTACTTCGCGGCGGTGACCATCGTGCGGACCTTCGAAAATCTGGCCTTCGCCCTCCTCATCGGCCTGTGCTCCGCCTGCGCCATCATGGTGGGCAACTCCGTGGGGGCGGGGAGCATCGGCCACGGGGTGGCCCACGCCCGGCGGTTCGTCATCCTCCAGCCCGCCTGCGGCATCGCCCTGGGGGCTGTGCTCATCCTCTTCCGCCACCCCATGATCCACCTCTTCAACACCGGGGGCGCCCTGTCCGAGCTGACCTACTCCAGCGCGGTGATCATCCTCATCCTCTACAGCGGCCACATGATCACCCGGAACCTGCCCTACATCACCATCGTGGGCATCTACCGGGCGGGGGGCGACACCTCCACCGGGGTCAAGTATGACATGGGCTGCCTGTGGCTCCTGTCCATCCCCACCACCGTGATCTGCGCCTATGTCCTCCGCCTGCCCTTCCCGGTGGTCTACGCCCTGATGCTCATGTCGGAGGACTACGTCAAGACCTTCCTGTGTTTGCGGCACTTCTACTCCTGGCGGTGGCTCATGCCCGTCACCGAGGAGGGGAGGCAGGCCCTGACCCGGTGGAAGGAAGAATCCCATATTTCATAAAGGGAGGTCACAGCCATGGACCTGACCGGACGGCATTACACCTGGTTCCAGAACAGCGAATGTGAATACTTTCCCTGCCACGACGACGTGGCGGATTTCAACTGCCTCTTCTGCTACTGTCCTCTCTACCGGATGAAGGACTGCGGGGGCGGCTACGTCATGCGCAACGGCATCAAGGACTGCTCCTTCTGCCTCCTCCCCCACAACGGGGCCGAGGGCTACGCCTACGTGCTGGCCAAGCTCCGGGAGGCCAACGCCTTTGAGAAAGAGGGCGATTGAGATGCGGGAGAGAACCGACGCCGGACGGGGGAGGACTGCGGCCTTTATCCTCCTCTTCCTGGTCCTGGGGGCCCTGCTGGGAGCGGGGTCAAAATTCCTGGATACCCAGGCTGTCAACGACCTGCCCCAGCTCTTCCAGACCCTGGACGTGACCAACTTCCTGGGCCGCTCCGCTGTGTGGATCACCCTGGCGGTGTTCATCGCCTGTCTGAGCGGGTCCCCCTTCCGGGCGGCCTGGTACGTCTTCGCCTTTTTCCTGGGAATGGTGGGGGCCTACTACCTCTACTCCAGGTTCGGAGCGGGCTTTTTCCCCCGATCTTATGCCATGATCTGGTTCGGACTGACCCTGGCCTCCCCCTTCCTGGCCCTCCTGTGCTGGTACGCCAAGGGGGAGGGGATCCTGGGCATCGTCCTGAGCGCCTGTATCCTGGCGGTGCTCATCGATCTGACCTTTTCCTACGGGGCCTTCTACGTGGACCCGGTGAGCCCCCTGGAGCTGGTCCTTCTGGCAGCCACCCTTCTGCTGCTGCGGCGGAAGCAGATGGTGTCCATGGTGGTCCTGGCGGTGGCTCTCGCCATTGCGATCCACGGGGTGCCCTTCCCTTGGACAGGTCTTTCTTGACCCCATACGAACAAAACAAGGCCCCGGTCAGCGTTATGCTGGCCGGGGCCTTTGTCATGTCCAAAACAGTCGGAACAAACCGTCAGGGGAGCAGCGTTTCCGCGTCCACCGGCTCCCCGTCACGCCGGATCTCAAAGTGACAGTGGGGCCCGGTGGACCGTCCCGTGGAGCCTACCAGGGCCACAGGCTGACCCTGGTCCACCCAGTCCCCCTCCTGGGCCAGGAAGGCCGAGCAGTGGGCGTAGCGGGTCACATAGCCGCTGCCGTGGTCCACCTGGATCAGGTTGCCGTAGGAGCCCTTCTCCCCGGCGAAGCACACCGTCCCCGGGGCGGCGGCTAAAATCTCCGTTCCCAGGGGCGCGGCAATGTCCGTCCCCCGGTGGAAGTCGTCGGTCCCGAAGATGTGCCTTGCCCCGAAGGGGGAGGTCACCGTCCCCTGACAGGGCCACTGGAAGGCCGGCGGCATTCTCTTTGCTGCTGTTTCCGCCAGGGTCATGCGGACCTCCTCCTCCGCCTGTTCCAGGCTGTCCAGCAGGCGCTCCGGCAGGGCGTCCGGGTCGGGGGAGAGGAGGAGGTCTGCCGTCCGCTCCTCCGCCGCCGCCACCGCCTGGACCCGGACCTCCGTCTGGCTGACCCGGGCCGGGGGGAGGGTATCGGGGGCCAGAAAGGAGACCAGCAGCCAGACGGAGACCACCAGGGCCGCCGCTGTCGCCAGCCCCGTCAGGGCCGCCAGGGCCAGGGTCGAGGGCTGCCGCCCTCCGCCCGTCTTGTCCATCCGGGCGATGGTTTCCAGAAGGTCCTCCGGTGTGAGGGGTGCTGTGCCGGTGGGGGCTGTCATCGGTCGTTTCAAGTGTGCTCCTTTCCCGCAGACGAATGATTACAAATTAGTTACAATCTGATGATACGGGCGGGGGAACCATCCGTCAAGGGGATGAAAAAGGGGCCTGGACACTAGTTTTGGCGAGGAGGCGGGAGGGCTGTCGCCCGCCGCGGGATGCCTCCGATTTCGGGACAGAAAAAGCCCCCGCGCGGGGGCGCGGAGGCTGGGGTGTCTATGGGGTCAGTCGATCACCCGGATGGTGGTGATGACGGGCTGGTCGTCGGGGGCGATGGCGCCGTTGTCGTCCAGGGCCTTGGGGGCCACGTCGCGCTCAATGGCGTCCACTACGTCCATGCCGTCGGTGACATGGCCGAAGGCGGCGTACTGGCCGTCCAGGAAGGAACTGTCCTGGTGGACGATGAAGAACTGGCTGCTGCCGCTGTCGGGGGCCTGGGCCCGGGCCATGGAGATGACGCCCCGGACGTGGCTGATGTCGTTGGGCACGCCGTTGGCCTCGAACTCTCCCTTGATGCTCTGGGCGGCGCCGCCCTGGCCGCCCTGGATCATGAAGCCGTCCATGATCCGGTGGAAGGTCAGGCCGTCATAGTAGCCGCTCTCCGCCAGGGAGAGGAAGTTGGTCACAGAGATGGGGGCGGTGTCGGCGTCCAGCTCCAGGGCGATGGTGCCGTAGTCCTGGACCTCGATCTCCGCGTGGTGGGTGCCGCTGAGGAGCTCCGCCTCGGCGGAATCGGCGTCGCTGCCGCCGCAGGCGCACAGGGCCAGGACCAGCAGCAGGACAAGGGGCAAGAGCTTTTTCATGTTGGGTTCCTCCTTCATGTTTGTTCCAAACACAACCCCAGAGAGGCGCGGCCTCTCTGGGGTGAGCTGTTTTATGGGCAAAGCAGGGTCAAATCTTCTCCGCGATCCGGCGGCCCATCTCGGCGGTGCCCACCAGGGTCTCGGAGCCGGTGTACAGGTCGGGGGTGCGGATGTTGTCCGCCAGCACAGCCCGGACGGCGTTCTCCACGGCGTCGGCCTCGGCGGACAGGCCCAGGGTGTACCGCAGCAGCATCCCCACGGAGAGGATGGTGGCGGCGGGGTTGGCCTTGTCCTGGCCGGCGATGTCCGGGGCGGAGCCGTGGATGGGCTCGTACATCCCGAAGTTCCCTGTGGCGAGAGAGGCCGAGGGCAGCATCCCGATGGAGCCGGTGATCTGGCTGGCCTCGTCGGAGAGGATGTCCCCGAAGATGTTGCTGGTGACGATGACGTCAAACTGCCGGGGGTTCCGGACCAGTTGCATGGCGGCGTTATCCACATACAGGTGGTCCAGCTTGACCTCGGGATAGTTCTTGGCCACCTCAGTGACCACCCTTCTCCACAGGCGGGAGGAGTCCAGCACGTTGGCCTTGTCCACGCTGGTGACGTGCTTGTTCCGCTTCATGGCCATGTCGAAGGCCACCTTGGCGATGCGGCGGACCTCGCCCTCAGAGTACATCTCCACGTCATAGGCGGCGGGGCCCATGTCGGTTTCCCTGGTGCCGCGCTCCCCGAAGTAGATGCCGCCGGTGAGCTCCCGGACCACCAGGATATCCAGGCCCCCTTCCAGAATTTCCGCCTTCAGGGGGGAGGCGTCGGCCAGCTCCGGGAAGATCATGGCGGGCCGCAGGTTGGCGAAAAGGCCCAGTTCCTTCCGGATGCCCAGCAGGGCCCGCTCGGGACGCTGGTCCCCGGGAAGACCGTCCCACTTGGGACCGCCTACGGCGCCCAGCAGCACCGCGTCTGCGGCCTTGCACACGTCGATGGTCTCCTGGGGCAGGCAGTTGCCCGTGGCGTCGATGGCCGCGCCGCCGGCCAGAACGGTCTGGCAGGTAAAGGTGTGGCCGAACCTGTCGCCCACTTTATGCAGCACCAGCAGGGCCTGCTCGATGATGTCCGGCCCGATGCCGTCGCCGGGGATGACCGCTATTTTGTATTCCATGGCTCAGCCCTCCTGTCTGGACTTGATGGAGGCCATGAGCCCCCCGGCCTGGATGATCTCCTTGATGAACTCCGGGAAGGGGTTGGCCTGATAGGTCTCGTTTTTGGTGACGTTGGTGATGACGCCGGTGTCAAAGTCGATGGCAACCTCGTCCCCGGCCTCGATCTTCTCGCTGGCCTCGGGGCATTCTAAAATCGCCAGGCCGATGTTGATGGCGTTGCGGTAGAAGATCCGGGCGAAGGTTTTGGCAATGACGCAGGAGATGCCGGATTCCTTGATGACCATGGGGGCGTGCTCCCGGGAGGAGCCGCAGCCGAAGTTGAAGCCTCCCACCATCACGTCGCCGCCCTTGACTACCTTGACGAACTCGGTGTCGATGTCCTCCATGCAGTGGGTGGCCAGTTCCTTTTTGTCCGCGATGTTCAGATAGCGGGCGGGGATGATCACGTCGGTATCGACGTTGTCGCCGTACTTGTGGACGAATCCTTTTGCGTTCATGGTATTCCCTCCCTATTACAGCTTGCGCGGGTCCGCGATCTTGCCGGCGATGGCGGAGGCCGCCGCCACGGCAGGGCTCGCCAGATAGATTTCCGAGGTGATGCCGCCCATGCGGCCCACGAAATTCCGGTTGGTGGTGGCTACGCACTTTTCGCCGTTGGCCATGACCCCCATGTGTCCCCCCAGACAGGGGCCGCAGGTGGGGGTGGACACGGCGCAGCCGGCGTCGATGAAGGTGGTCATGTAGCCCTTTTCGATGCAGTCCTTAAAGATCTGCTGGGTGGCGGGCATGACGATGCACCGGACGTTGGGGTCCACCTTCCGGCCCTTCAAAATCTCGGCGGCGATGGCCATGTCCTCCAGCCGCCCGTTGGTGCAGGAGCCGATGATGACCTGGTCGATGGCGATATCGCCCACGTCGGAGATGGGGTGGGCGTTCTCCGGCAGGTGGGGGAAGGAGACCGTGGGCTCCACGGTGTTCAGGTCGATCTCCACGGTGCGGGTATACTCCGCGTCGGGGTCGGCGGCGTAGGCGGTCCAGGGGCGGTCCACCCGGCCCTTCATGTAGGCCTCGGTGATCTCGTCCACGGGGAAGATGCCGTTCTTGGCCCCGGCCTCGATGGACATGTTGGCGATGCACAGCCGGTCGTCTATGGACAGGGACTTGACGCCCTCGCCGGTGTATTCCAGGCTCTGGTACAGGGCCCCGTCCACGCCGATGAGGCCGATGAGGTGGAGGATCACGTCCTTGCCGCTGACCATGGGCTGGAGCTTTCCGGTGAGTTTGACCTGGATGGCCTCAGGGACCTTGAACCAGGTCTCGCCGGTGGCCATGCCGGCGGCCATGTCGGTGGAGCCCACACCGGTGGAGAAGGCCCCCAGGGCGCCGTAGGTGCAGGTGTGGGAGTCGGCCCCGATGATACATTCCCCAGCGCACACCAGGCCCTTTTCCGGCAGGAGGGCGTGCTCCACGCCCATCTGGCCCACGTCGTAGAAGTTGTCGATGTCGAAGCGGTGAGCGAAGGTCCGGCACTGGAGGCACTGCTCCGCGGCCTTGATGTCCTTGTTGGGGGTGAAGTGGTCCATGACCATGGAAATTTTGCTCTTGTCGAAGACCCCGGTGAAGCCCTGGGCCTCAAACTCCCGGATGGCCACGGGGGAGGTGATGTCGTTGCCCAGGACCATGTCCAGCTTGGCCCGGATGAGCTGCCCGGCCTTGACCTCGGGGAGCCCGGCGTGGGCGGCTAATATCTTCTGCGTCATTGTCATGCCCATAGGGTGTGCCTCCTTTTCTCAGACGGTGGGAATGAACTGCTTGACCTTGTTCTCGCGGTTGATGGCGGTGATGAGGGCGTGGACCGAGGCCATGGTGATGTCGTTGTCCACCCCGACGCCCCAGTAACGGCGGCCCTCGTCGTCGGCGATGACCACGTAGGCCGAGGCCTGGGCGTCGGAGTCGCCCCGGAGGGCGTGCTCCTCATAGTCGATGAACTGATACTTGATGTTGGGGTTGGCGATCTTCAGCAGGTTGCTGACGGCGTCTAGAGGGCCGTTGCCCCGGGCACTGAGGTAGAAGGTCTTCCCTGCGATGATGAGAGTGGCGTCGGCCACGGTAGAGCCGCCCTCCCGGATCCAGGTGACGTCCTCCAGGGCGATGGGCTCGTCCTTGTTCTGATACTCGTGGCAGAAGGCCACCAGGATCTCGTCGGGGGTGAGCTCCTTGTGGGCGTGGTCGGAAATATCCTTGATGAAGTAGCCCACCTCGGCGGCCATCTCTTTGGGGAGGGAGTAGCCGAAGTTGTGCTCCAGCACGTAGGAGATGCCGCCCTTGCCGGACTGGCTGTTGATGCGGATGACGTCGGTCTCGTACTCCCGGTTCACGTCGTGGGGGTCCAGGGGGAGGTAGGGGACGGTCCAGCGGTGCTCGCCGGTCTCCTCCCGGAACTTCATGCCCTTGGAAATGGCGTCCTGGTGGGAGCCGGAGAAGGCGGCGAAGACCAGGTGGCCGGAGTAGGGCTGGCGATAGCCCACGTGCATGCCGGTGATCTTCTCATAGAACTCCACGATGGCGGGCATATCGGAGAAGTCCAGATTGGGGTCCACCCCGTGGGTGAAGAGGTTCATGGCCAGGGTGATGATGTCCACGTTGCCCGTCCGCTCGCCGTTGCCGAAGAGGGTGCCCTCGATGCGGTCGCCCCCGGCCAGGAGGGCCAGCTCCGCGGCGGCCACGGCGGTGCCCCGGTCGTTGTGGGGGTGGATGGACAGGATGACGTTCTCCCGGTTATGGAGGTGCTTGCTCATGTACTCGATCTGGGAGGCGTAGACGTGGGGCATGGACATCTCCACGGTGGAGGGCAGGTTGATGATGACCTTCCGGTCCGGCCGGGGCTGCCACACGTCGATGACGGCGTTGCAGATGCGCTCGGCGAACTCGATCTCCGTGCCGGTGAAGCTCTCGGGGGAGTACTCGAAGCGGAAGTTGGTTTCGGGCATCTTGGCGGCGTAGTCGTCAAAGAGCTTGGCCCCGGAGACGGCGATCTCCACGATCTCGTCCTCGCTCATGCGGAAGACCTGCTGCCGCTGGGCGAAGGAGGTGGAGTTGTACAGGTGGACCACCACGTTCTTCACGCCCTTGATGGACTCGAAGGTCTTCTTGATGATGTGGGGCCGGGACTGGGTGAGGACCTGGATGGTCACGTCGTCGGGGACCAGGCCCTCCTGGATGATGGTCCGCAGGAAGGTGTACTCGGTCTCCGAGGCGGCGGGGAAGCCCACCTCGATCTCCTTGAAGCCCAGCTTCAGCAGGAGCTTGTAAAACTCGATCTTCTCCTCCAGGCTCATGGGGGTGATGAGGGCCTGGTTGCCGTCCCGCAGGTCCACGCTGCACCAGTCGGGGGCCTGGGTCAGGCGCTCCTTCTTCACCCAGTCGTTGGAGGGCTCGGGGGGAAGATAGTATCCGGGGCGATACTTGTCAAAATTCTTCATAGCACGGTCATTCCTTTCGATTCCGACGGAGGTACAAAAAAGACCTCCGTCTCCTTTCACTAAGAGACGAAGGCTGCAGCAGCATCCGCGGTACCACTCTTATTGACGCCCGGGGGCGCCCGCTCAAGAAACGCACTCGGGGGTGAGACGCCAGGACCCGCCATACGGCCTTTCACCAACGCGGCCGCTCTCTGGGATGGAGGATGATCCGACTTATTCCCGTCATCATGCAACGATATTTACAGATTAAAGATAGAATAGCGGAAACGGGGGCGGTTTGTCAATGAAAACCGACGGAAAAACTGCACAAAACCACCCCGGGATCGCCACGATTTTTTTGCGTCCGAAAAGAGCGCGCAAATAAAGTTTCTCTTTACTTTAGCGTAGTAGCGTGCTACTATACTAAACAGACAGAAACCGGCGGTTGACGTTTTCCGAAAACCGCTGTACTATATTACAGTTATTTCACGAAAGGGGCAAGACCCATGGACTTTGACTGGAGCATCCTCCGCAGCGGGGAGCAGACCATCTATCGCCTGCGGGGCCTGTATGAGAAGTACGGCTACCGCCGGTTCAAAATGAGCAAATTCGAGGCATACGACCTCTATGTACGCAACAAGGACTTCCTGGTCAGCGACCGGATGATCACCTTCACCGACGCCCGGGGGACCCTCATGGCCCTCAAGCCCGACGTCACCCTCTCCATCCTGAAGAACACCCGGCCCGAGGAGCCCGGCCCCCGGAAGGTCTACTACAACGAGAACGTCTACCGCACCGACAAGAGCGGCGAGACCTTCCAGGAAATCATGCAGACCGGCCTGGAGTGCATCGGGGATCTGGACCTCTACCACATCTACGAGGTCATCGCCCTGGCGGTGGGGAGTCTTGCCTCCATCCACCCGGCCTACATCCTGAACATCTCCCACATGGGGCTGGTCTCCGGCTTCATGGAGGCGGCGGGGGTGGACCCGGCGGACTACGGCGAGGTCCTCTCAGCGGTCCGGGAGAAGAACATGGCCGCCCTGGCCGCCTTCTGCAGGGACCGGGGCCTCAGCGGCACTGTCCAGTCCCTGCTGGAGAAGCTGGTGACCACCTACGGCCCCATGGACACGGTGCTGGGGGAGCTGGCCCCTCTGTGCGTGGGAGGCAAAAAGACCCGGGAGGCCTGGGAGGAGCTCCGGGCCCTGTGCGACCTGCTGAAGGCCAACGGCCTGGAGAGCCGGGTCTACCTGGACTTCTCCGTGGAGGGGGATATGCGCTACTACAGCGGCATCGTCTTCCGGGGCTTTCTCCAGGGTCTGGCCGCCGGGGTCCTCTCCGGCGGGCAGTACGACGGCATGGCGGAGAAGATGGGGAAAAAGTGCGGAGCCATCGGCTTTGCCATCTACCTCAACGAGCTGGAGCGCCTGGGCCCTGCCGGAACAGGGCTGGACGCCGACGTGCTGGTGCTCTACAACGAGGGTACCGACCTGGGAGAGCTCACCCGGCAGGTGGACCAGCTCACCGGCAGCGGCAGGCGGGTCCTGGCAAGGAGGTCCGCCGATGGCCTCACCGTGGGCGAGACCATGGACCTGAGAGCGTAAGGAGGGAAAGACCGTGAACGAGTTTCTGAACGTGGCCCTGCCCAAGGGGCGGCTGGGGGAGCGGGTGTACAAGATGTTCGCCCAGGCGGGTTTTCCCTGCGACGAGCTGCTGGACCCCAAGCGCAAGCTGATCTTTGAGAACCCTGAGGCCGGGGTGCGGTATTTCTGGGTGAAGCCCTCCGATGTGCCGGTGTACGTGGAGCGGGGGGCCGCCGACGTCGGTGTTGCCGGGAAGGACATCCTTCTGGAGTACCAGCCGGACATCTACGAGCTTCTGGACCTGAACGTGGGCAAGTGCCGGATGTGCGTGGCCGCCCCCAACGGCTTTCGGGACGACCCGGACAGGACCCTTCGGGTGGCTACGGAGTTCCCCCGGATCGCCCGGACCTACTATGGGGCCAGGAGCCGGGACATCGACATCATCCGGCTCCACGGGTCCATCGAGATCGCCCCCATTCTGGACCTGACCGACGTGATCGTGGACATTGTGGAGACGGGCACCACCCTGCGGGAGAACGACCTGTCTCCCATCGAGACCATCGTGCCCATCAGCGCCCGTCTGATTTCCAATAAAGTGAGCTTCCAGTTCAAGCATGAGTCCATCCAGCGGCTTTACGACGATCTGAAGGCCCAGGTAGAAGCCAAGGCAAAGGAGGAAGCGGCAAAATGATCCGTATTTTGAGGGAATCCGAGACCAAACGGGAGGCCATCTTCGCCCGGGAGGACCCGGTGGCAAATGTGGAAGAACCCGTCCGGGCCATCCTGGAGGACGTGGAGAAGAACGGCGACGAGGCACTGAAGCGATACACCAAGGAATTTGACGGCGCGGACATCTCCACCGTACAGGTGGGCATGGGCGACGTGGAGGAGGGCTTCCGCCGGGCGGACCCCGTGCTGGTGGAGATCCTCTTCCGGGCGGTGGACCGCATCGCGGACTTCCACCGGCGGCAGGTCCGCAACAGCTTTTTGGTCAACGAGGAGGACGGCATCGTTCTGGGCCAGAAGGTCCTTCCCCTGGAGCGGGTGGGCCTCTACGTCCCCGGCGGCACCGCCGCCTATCCCTCCAGCGTCCTCATGAACGCCATCCCCGCCAAGATCGCCGGGGTGAAGGAGATCTGCATGGTGACGCCCCCCGGCAAGGACGGGAAGATCCCCCCCAACATCCTGGCTGCCGCCAAGGTCTGCGGCGTGGACAAGGTCTTCCGGGTGGGCGGGGCCCAGGCCATCGCCGCCCTGGCCTACGGCACCGAGTCCGTGCCCAAGGTGGACAAAATCGTGGGCCCCGGCAACCAGTATGTGGCCGAAGCCAAGAAGCAGGTCTTTGGCAAGGTGGGCATCGACATGGTGGCGGGCCCCAGTGAAATTCTCGTCATCGCCGACGAGAAGTGCGACCCCCGGATCGTGGCCGCAGACATGCTCAGCCAGGCCGAGCACGACAAGAACGCCTCGGCGGTGCTCATCACCGACAGCCAGGCCCTGGCCGAGGCGGTCCAGGCGGCCCTGGAGGAGCAAATTCCCCAGCTCAAGCGGGCGGAGATCGCCCGGGCCTCCATCGACAGCAACGGCAAGATCATCGTGGCGGACACCCTGCTCACCGGCATCGACATTGCCAACGAGATCGCCCCGGAGCACCTGGAGCTCTGCGTGGACGAGCCCTTCTCCTATCTGGATAAGATCAAAAACGCCGGGTCCATCTTCATGGGCCGGAACTGCCCCGAGGCGCTGGGAGACTACTTTGCCGGGCCCAACCACACCCTGCCCACCAGCGGCACCGCCCGGTTCTCCAGCCCCCTGTCGGTGGACGACTTCGTGAAAAAGAGCCAGTTCATCTACTACACCCGGGACGCCCTGGGCCGGGCCCAGGAGACCGTGTCCCACTTCGCCAAGCGGGAGGGCCTCACCGGCCACGCCCGGAGCGTAGATATCCGCTTCGACCCGGCTATCGTGGGAGAGGACAAGAAATGAGCGCATTCCTTCACAGCAGATTCTCCGCCCTGGAGGCCTACACCCCCGGGGAGCAGCCCCGGGACAAGCGGTACATCAAGCTCAACACCAACGAGTCCCCCTATCCGCCCTCCCCGGCGGTGCTGGCGGCCCTGACGGAACAGGAGGTGGCCGACCTGCGGCTCTACTCCGACCCCGAGGGCGCCGCCCTGCGGGCCAAGCTGGCGAAGCTCTACGGCTGCGGACCGGAGAACGTCTTCCTGTCCAACGGGTCGGATGACATCCTAAACTTCGCCTTCATGGCCTTTTCCGAGGACGGGGCGGTGTTCCCCTCCTTGACCTACAGCTTTTACCCCGTCTTCTGCGACCTCCACGGTGTGGATTACAGGACCGTGGACTTAAACGAGGACTTCACCGTGCCGGTGGAGCGGTTGAAGAACACCGGGCGGCTTACCGTCCTGGCCAACCCCAACGCCCCCACGGGCGTCGCCCTCCCTTTGAAGGAGGTGGAGGCCATCATCGCCGCCAACCCGGACCATGTGGTGGTCATTGACGAGGCCTATGTGGACTTCGGCGGCCAGAGCGCGGCGGGG
>Ga0256405_10009182_pt1 | contig 13663 bp, 16 predicted proteins | sample RumenRJG_02DNA_FD_189096 | JGI IMG/M metagenome (GOLD analysis project Ga0256405, IMG submission 189096) | Bovine rumen microbial communities from Lethbridge, Alberta, Canada - RJG_02 | ecosystem: Host-associated > Mammals > Digestive system > Stomach > Rumen | place: Canada: Alberta...
CATTCTCATAGACTGTCTGAGAAAATACCAGAGACTCTCGCAGACTCCTTTAGAATCCACGAGAGCCCCTGTTCATTTTCTCATGTTAGGTGGCGCTGGACAAGCCGTCCCTACAATTGACGCTTACTCCGTTACAGTAGATGATTTGCTTTGTGATAGTATTATCCATGCTAGGGCACAAATCAACAGAGATATCGAACAGATTCTTAATCAATGTGATGATTACGAAATTAGGGTTGTGAAAGAAGTTGCACAGTCAGTTTTGAAAGCTTTACAGAACAATGCTACATTGAGAGAAGGGATGGGCTCATAATCACTACACACCCTTTACAGTATTGACAAGGCGTTGTCCCAGTCCAGCCAGTTTGGCTGTTTTGGGACAGCGCCTTGTCTTGCTATCTGGTTTGACTTGCTAAAGGTAATATCTCCTCCTACAATGCTTATTATGAATGAACACAGGTAGTAATTACGCAAGCTAGATGCTGGAATACCGATTAACACTTTAATAAATCGACTTCTTTAACCCCAAGTACAGAAGAGACGAGATGACGAATAAAGTGAGATAATCTGACTCGATGATAAACTCGGGAAAAAATTTTGAACACTAGATTTACATTCTCTCCATACATCTTCTCTTTCTAGTATGCGAAATTAAGATGTCCGGGAACTTTGGCGTGGACAACCAGAGTTTTCGTTAAGTCCAGGTGATGTCTTAATCGCAATAATTTTAGAAATGAGGTATAATATGGCTTATTCGTCTACTGCAATGCCAAAGGCTCTTCTACTGTATACTGGGCCTAGTTCTGACAATGTGTATGTCGACTATCCAACGTACACAAACAATGATTTAGACCAACTCTTCCTTGCGACAAAAGAATTTGTCATCTGCACTGGCAATGTATGCTATAATTACGACATCAGCGGCAATCAAATTATTACAAGTAGCCTCATTGAAGCAATCACTAGTGCGGATATTCAGTACGCAAATACTCTAAGCAATGTTAAGAACGATTACCACTCAATGCTTAATAATATTCAGTATGTTTGCACTCTCGCTGCAAACATTAGCAACCAGATTGATCTGGCTGATAAGATTATCGACAGGGATTCCAATGCTGTCATCTGGTTTTCGTTCCCCCACATTCCTTTTGAAGCCTGCGCTCAGCATTATACGACGCCTTTTACTGCCATGGTAAATAATATCAAAAGCCAGATTGGGACTACTAGATGGAATAATAATATCCGCGGCTTTTATTGGGGGACAGAACAGGTCAATGCCTACTACACTAAGTTTGACGCTTCTTCAGTCAACTACGCCTTCAACAATAGGCATGTTAAGCTAATGAAGGATATGAGTGATTTAATTCATGGTTATGGAAAGCAGTTTATGTGGATCCCTTATTTAACCACTGATACAAGTACTTCTCCAGCATATTCGATTATCAGAACTGGCTACGTCGCAAATAAAACAAATATCTTCAATTATGTTCTCGTACAGCCTGGTTACTATTTCCACGCCGAGAAATTAGCGCAGCTAAACCTCGCAAAGACTTGCGCCCAGTATAACAAACTCTATAATAATAGCGGCGGTGTGACTGGCGGAACTAAAACCAGCTCAACAAAAATTGGTGTTGAAATGGAGATTGATTCGAACATCACAGGCACTAACTGGCAAGGATATAATGATAGGTATTATGAGTATACTCTGCGGTTTAACCCTCTGAAAACCAATATTCCAGTTTGCTACTACGCTGGCGACAAAAATTCCACTATGAATTCTACTGTCAAGGGTTATATCACAACTTTTTATAATTACTGAGAGATACTTCTTTCAGCGAAGATTTTGATTATCACGAAAGGCAGAGGCAAAGGGACGATCAAAAATGAGTAGGAGGGAGATGATTACTCCCTCCTCTCATCGCACTGTACTTACCGTTTGATATACAGCGCATCTAAAGCAAACAGCTTGAGCAGACACGGATGCAAGGAGAGAATATAGAATTCTTAGCGCGTGAGTCTTTCATTTGATCATCTCCTGCATAGGGATTACTCAATCAGACTGTCAGGCAGACAGGGCCTGTCGGTTAGAATGAGTCTCGCCAGAGTAAATAGTACAAGCTACACTAATGTACGGAAAGATCCAATACTTCAACCTGCGAAAATCGAACCTATATTATGAGGTCGGTTGACGGTTTGCTCGATCGAGCGTGGAAGTTTATACAAAGCTCTGCCAGACGATTGCCCACTCATTGTAGCTTTGGTATGGGCCTTGTCACAAGCAGTATTTCTATGCTGCTAGAGGGGTCAAATCAATAGTTGCAAGCAATGCCCGTGCGTACGCACACAGGCGAAACCGTCCGATTACCGCTCTCGCGGTGTCGGACGGTTTCCGCATGTTGGGGCGATTCCCACCCCTTGATTGTGCCTTGCGGCACAGCTGCGTGATTTCTTCAAAATCGCTGGGACGGACTACTTACCGCAGCTCCGTCTCTTTCTTGTTCTGAGCATTTCACTCTTTCTCTTCCGTTCCGAGAATCCGGTCAATGTTGGCTTTTGTAAATACCGCCGAGAACCCGCCAGCTGCACGGACTTTTCCTGCCGCCCTGCCGGAGAAAACCTGCCACCTTGCCGGAGACGCCTGCCACTAAACCTACAACGGGTATAAACTGTGGGAAGCACACGGGTTATCCGTGTGACTTCAACACAGGAGGTCCATGCGTATGATGGACTACAGAGAAATCCTGCGACTGCGAAGTCTGGGATTCAGTCAGCGGCAGTTGGAACGGGAGAAGATTGTGGGCAGGGAGAAATCCAAGGAGATTTTTCAAGCTGCCGACAGGGCTGGCATTCACTGGCCTCTGGACGACGACGTTACAAACGAAGAACTGGAACTGTTGCTTTTCCCCGGCAAGTACAGCACAGTCAGTATGTACATGGAGCCGGATTACCCGTATATTCATCGGGAGCTTGCGAAGCACGGCGTCACGCTGACGTTTACGCTCCCGGACGCGGGCAGGAGTACCCCCAACGCTTTGTTCCGCGGGTATCTCCAGACAGACGGTTACTCCGGCTACCACGGCTTGGAAGGGGTAACGCACGTCGGCTGCTGGGCGCACGCCCGCCGAAAACTCGACGAGGCGTGCAGAGCGGTGCCCAAGGGGAAACGCTCGCCCACAGCCGAGCAAGGCGTGGCCTACTGCACCCAACTTTTCGAGCTGGAAAAGGAATTTAAAGATCTCTCGCCGGAAGAGCGGAAGAAACAGCGGCTGAAACGGGAAAAGCCCGTTCTGGACGCAATGTTGGCATGGGCAAATACACGCAACGCCGCTCCGAAGTCCGCGCTGGGGAAAGCCCTCACCTATCTGAAGAACCAGTGGCCGTATCTGAACAACTATCTGCTCGACGGCAGAATTGAGCTGAGCAACAACCGGGCCGAACGCAGCATCGAGCCCTTTGTGATCTCCCGGAAGAACTTCCTGTTTGCGAACACGGCAAGAGGAGCAAAGAGCAGCGCTGTGATCTTCAGCCTGATTGAGACGGCGAAGGAGAACGGACTTGATCCGTACCGCTACCTGACATGGTTGTTTGCCGAAGCGCCGCGGCTGTCCCAAACCGATTCGGATTGGGCGTCCAAGCTGCTGCCATGGAACGCGCCTGAGAACTGCCGACCAGCAAAATAATTCTGTTCCCTTGAGCCTGCGAGCAGCAGGCTCATTTTTTATGCCCGTTTGCCGCTTACCCTGCATCTCCCGGGCTGGGGCCTATCTCAAGCCCATTCTTGTTCAGATTGCAAATGCTGCCATCAAGTCCGACAAGCATCCCGAGTTCAAGGAACGCTACCGCAGATTGAAGGCTCGCCGTAGACACAAAAAAGCGATCATTGCCATTAGCTGGATGCTCCTGACCGCTATCTGGAACATCCTCTCAAAGGTGGAACCTTATTCTGCCGCCGGTTATCTTACCGACAAACTGACGGAACATTCTGTTGTTATTACCAAAGCGCAGGGATTGGAACTTCTCAGAAAAAGAGGTTACATCTTCAAGGATGATTTAGCTGCTGAACTGGGTTGATTCCTTCCGTATCCTGTTTTTTGAGCCGCCATCCGGGGGCTCTTGTTGTTATGCACTCCCTTCGGGCTGGCGCGCTGACTATCTTGTTTCAAACTTCCTCCCGATCTGTTGTTATTGCGTTACATCGCACTCCGGCGCGCATTCACAAAGGCGATACCTCACTACTCTAATTCCATTCTCATCCATTTCCGGATTTTTCTGCTCCAGCAACTCTCTGTGCATATCGTCAATCGTTTTCTGACTGGTTCGAATGCCGTTATTCACGTTCCAAGAGCCGTCTTTTTTCTCCTTACCGAAAGAGAAATCCACCAGCATACGCTCCACGAAGAATGGTATCCAGGGATAATCACCGCGTCCGCTGTGAATAAAGCCGTTCGCCCAGCGATACAGTCTTTCAATATTCTCCAGCTTGACGGGCAGGTCAATCTCGTTCCTGTGATTACGGATTTCCTTGAACAGCAGCGACATATCCAGTGGGACAAGCTGCCCATCGGCATCCAAGAAAGCAAGGACGCCAAAGGATCGCCGAAGCCTGAGTTCAATCAGCAGGCGGATCGTGCCAATAGACGCGGACGTCTCTCGGTCGCTAAAGGCATGAAGCGACGTTTTTCCATAAAGCTCCTGGCGCAGGACCTGATGCAGCATCATGGTATGGATGAACTTAGAGCGGCAGGCACTGTATAATGCAGGCATCTGGCAACCGGTTTCCTTCGGAACCGCCCGTCGCTTTTCCGCCGTCTTGTGGAGTGCACAAAGGTCTTCGACACCCAGAAGCAGTTCATGCAGGATATCAAAATAATTTCGTACCAGAAATCTCGTCTGCTCGTTCTGATCTGCAGCTTTGAGGACTTCCAGCAACTGATCCGTGAATATATACCGCACGGTAAACATAATTGCCGCAAAGCTGCATGCATAATAATTATCGTTTTCTGCTTTTTTCGCAAACTCTTTTTCTGACACAGCTATCATGCCTTCGATAATTTCTTCGCTACCTCTGTTCGGGGCAGACTTGAACTTGAGCCCTTCCTTTAAACGGTCTTCCAGTGCTTTGAAATTGTCGCGCATCAACCATTCAAGATAGGTGGTAAACCGGACGATCCTCGTCGTTATGCCGGGCATGATATCAATAAAAAGGAAATCATGAAACTCTATCTGGTCCACGGGTACCTCGACGGCATTTTTCATGATTTCCTCCTCGCTGCTGTACAGCCTCATCTGGACCTCTCGGATCTCCAGATAACGGTCCAACGTAATCAAAGCGAAATTGTCAAAATCATCCTGACGGATCAGCAGATAGACCGCATCGGTTAAGCTTCCGATAAACATTCTGTCATTTTGGCCGCCACCCCCGTCCGATCCGGGCTCAAACAGCCACAAGGGCTGACCCACGGTTTTGTGAAAAAGAACATACCTCGCCTGCGGATCCATGTTCTCCTGATCCAGCCTCTCGGTAAGTTCAATCAGCTTAACAGCACTCAAAAAATCGTAGGCGTATGTCGTGGGGAACACTTCCAGCTTATGACCGTCGGCAGGGTCATAACCGATCCAAATTGTTCCGCACCCGGCATCCGTTCCGGTTCGCACATCATCCTCGCCGAGGCAGACCATCCAAGATTTGCTCAGGCCTATAATGAACTCCCCGACCGCGTTCTGTGGCGCGGTGCATAGCCCGGCGATGTAATCTCCCACTTCCCCGCGAATCCGTTCCGCTTTCGCAGCTTCCGCAGGATCATAGATGACAATGCATAAATATCCGCAGCTTTTGAGTCGCTTCATTGCTTCCACGCTCCCGGTTGTCAGACCGGAACCCTCGCCTGTCAGCCCGCGTAGCGTTACAAAGAAGGCCTTTCGGGTGCCGTCCTGCTCCGCAGTGTCAGCCTCGGGCCGGTTTTGCGCCTGCTTCGTCTCGTTTATTGTGTCCATCAATATATTTCCCCTCAAAATAGATTTTCTAGCATAGTATGTGGTTCGCGGAATCCGATGCGCTGCCGCCGGAGTTGATATCAGTTTATCCTTTTTTTGGGCATCCTGTCAAGCTGTCTCGGGTCGTTCAATTCCTGATACAGGTCGTCGATATGCTCCGCAACCATTTTCTTGGTCAGCTTGCTGTAATCCACCTTCAGCAGTTCCTCGATCAGTTCTGTGGAAAAGCGGTAACGAATCGCCTTCGCCGGCACGCCACCTACAATGGCATAGGGCGGCACATCTTTTGTCACAACCGACCCGGCGGCAACGATTGCGCCTTAGCCGATGTGGACACCGGAGGGAATAATTGCATTCTGTCCGATCCAAACATCGTCATCCACAACAATGTCACCTTTTGATAATGCTTCCGTCAGTTGTCCGTGCAAAACCATTGCTTTAAGCGGAAAGCCCGAAATACTGTCAGTTGAGCGATCTCCCGCAAGATTGAAAACAATCCCGGAAGTGATTGAACAGAATGAGCCAATTGTCAAATGCCGATGGTCTGCGAATGCGAGAACAGTCAGCGAACCATATGTATAGTTCCCGACCGAAACCGCAGAAAAGTTAGTTTCATTTTCTTCCTGGTCGCAATCTAGCAGCAGATCCTTCGGGCGAATGTCGATATGTTCTGCACCCATGAGGTTGCCCCTTCCGCTCTGTCTATGGGCGAAGTGCCGCTTGATATCGACGTTACACCGTTTTGACAACTCCAAGGCCTTCAAAGAGGGCGTATCCCGCACATATAATGGGTTTGACGGATACACTCGGAGAGCGATTACGTCCTCTTTGGCTGGCTTCGACCACAATGACCTTCATCTTTGGGGGATTAGGCTGATAGCCCAGTTCTACTGCAATGACACAGCAAAGATCCCTGTAGCAGAGTTTGTATTGATGTCCACCGAACGACCTGATTACATCTTCGATCTTGCCCATAAGCTAAAACCACCTTTCAAAAATTGGGTGATTTCAGACTATATAGATTCGACAATTTCTACAACAAATTGGATAAAATTGGACAAAGTCGACAGAATTAGCAAAAATTAGACAAGATTAGCAGTCGACTGGCAGGTGCCTCCGGCGAGGTGGCAGGTTTTCTCCGATAAAGTGGCAGGAAATCCCCGTGCAGATGGACGGATGCCGCCGATTTTTACAGCTTTGGCCGTCAGCAGGGCCTTCATTTCTTCGCGGGCCTTTCGGTAATCGGCGTAGGGCGCTTATTTCTCTGTCAGCAACGCGGCGTACTCAGCGTTTATCGCTTTGACCGTGGGGAGTTTCTTTAACCCGAGAGAGTCAAAATGATTCTTTGCCGTTTTGTGGAGAAGGATGTCACTATAATGTTCTGCAAGAAACATTTTAGCGTACCCCGCCTTGCGATAGGCGACATAGGTGTCACGGGTCCTGGCGTAATTTATGATCTGCGTCCACAGAACAGCGAGCTCTGCCATGCGAGTTTCCGCTGCCTAAATCCTGCCGGACAGCTCATTGAATCTCACCGAGGCATCGTCACCCTGTTCCGTCAGAGCAGCATACTCCATCAGGTCATGCACCTGCAAGTAGATCACGGTCTGAGCCATCCGTTTAAGGTTGAACATCCTGGCCCAATTTGTGTAACCGGCCCCCTCGCCCTGGGCCAGTTTTTGCTGAATGTCAATTAGGAGTTGGTTTGCACGCTGGGGCCGTTTTCTTTTATTCGGGAGTCCGATCCATGAAGAAAAGTAAGCGACAATGCTGTTGTCGTAGAGGTCTCGGATCACAGAGAGGTAAAGGAATCCTTGCCCTGTGCGGATGTAAGAAATATCTGTTACCCACTTCTGGTTTGGCCGATCTGCAACAAAATTACGGTTGAGAAGATTCGGATAGCGGTGGAGCGCTTCTCCATACTTCACATATCGTTTTCTCCTAACGACAGAAAGCAAACTATACTTATTCATCACTCGAAGCACAGTTTTAGGATTATGATGGATTCCGTGCCTTTCCAGCCAGATATGGACCCTGCGGTAGCCGTAGATACTCCTACATTCAGCCTGGCATTCACGAATCTTCTCGGCCAGAGGCAGATCCTTTGCCGGAACCTCCATTCGTTTTACATACCCATAGTAGCCACTGCGAGAGACTTTGAAAAAGCGACACATCTCGATCATGCTGTACTTTTCTCGGTGGTGGTAGATTACTTTGTATTTGACGCTGGCCTTCACTCCTTTCCGTTGCGCGAGAGAAAATCCCGCAGTAATTCGTTTTCCATCTTTAAGCGCCGGTTCTCCTTTTCATAATCTTCTATTGTTTTGTTCTTTTTGGGACGGCCTTTGGGTAAAGGTGCTGCCTGCCGGAGCTTAGTCTCTGGCCGTAGTCCGCACCAGCTTTGTATTGCATAGCGACTGACTCCGTATTTCCGGCTCAACTCCCTTTGACTGCTTCCTTCTTTCAGTTCTTTTACAACCGCTTCCCGCATTCCTTCTGGATATTTCTTCATTCCTTTCTTCCCCGACATACAAACACCCCCTGATGTAGTTATTCTCCTACATCAGGGGGCTTTTGTCTATTGTCCGTTTTTACTGGTTCAGTTCAAAACAGAGGCTTTCAGCATTCACACACGCCATAGTGTGTGGCATGGATTTAATGATTCTGTCAAAAACTGAGAAAACGAATGATAGCCATTATTTCTGGACTGGTTGGTACAGTTACGCTCAAGCTTGCCGCTCCGGCGCCTATGCCTGAGCACTTCACCATTTTCGAAGCACCAGAGGAACACCTCTTTGCTTTGCTATATCACGCAGCTCTTGTTCCGCAAAGGCTGCTTTTCCCCTTCGCTGCATGGCTTTGGCTTTTTGTGCCGCATGGTCCAAAACCGCAGTCAGGTCATCAACGGCAAGCATATTCACCGCAAGGCAGAAAAACACATCTTTTGTTCCGTCATCGTACTCAGACAGCAATCGCTCAAGGATCTTCTTTTTGGCGCGCTGTTCCTCAAGGTACGCTTCGATGCCCATTTCTTTTGCCTTGGCAAGATCCTTTTTCTGATTCCGATGGGAGATCAGGGAATCATGCTTATCTATGCCGTCATATCGTTTGCAGGGATACTCTTCACACTGATAACAGTATTCCACATTTCCGTGTCGGACGCTGCACGGTGCGATGGGACAGGATGGATAACAGGGGCTGTCTGTAAAACAGCCGCCGCAGTCGCCGCGAATGAACATCGGGCACAACCCGCAGTTGAGTCCGCACAGGGAGAACAGGCTGTCGGAGCGCTGGAATTCTTGTCTCATCACAGCGTCCTTTTCCCCCTGCGAACAGCCGCCATTCTGTCCATATCCCCATGCCGGATCTCATGGTCCAATGCAGCAACGATCTTATCCTTCCTTTGCAGGAAATTCGGTCCCGTCAGGTTCCTGCCGGATACGGTATGGTGGGTAATGAAGGTGCAGTCGCAGGTCAGGTGCTCCACGAAGGTCTTCAGCTCAAGGAGCATTTCCATCTCGGACAGCGGCGTAAACTCGCCTTTCTTTGCGTCCTCCAGAAGGGGCGTTCCGGGGAAGAGCACCAATCCGCCAGTGCCCACCAGCATGGGATTGCACTGGCTGAAAATCTCCGCCGAGTGAACGGCGTGGTCCATACTGTGTTCCTTCCCCGCAACGCCGTTGAGGAAGGACATCCAAAAGTCCACTCCCGCCTCTGTCAGTTTGGCGCACTGCTCAATGATATCCTCTGCGTGATAACCCTTGTTGATGCGCTCCAGCGTCCAGTCGTCGCCGCTCTCCACGCCGAGAGAGATTTCCCGCAGGCCCATCTCCTTGAGGCTCCTGAGCTGCTCCACGGATTTATTTCGGATGTCCGTGACCCGTGTGGCTGCATAGATATACTCCATTTTCGGGAGATACCGGTTGATCTTCTCCAGGATGGGTGCCAGCTTATCATAGGTCAGAGCCAAAGGATTTGCGCTGAGCAGCTGGATGGTTCTGGCATCCGGTACGACTTCTGCCAGTTCCTGCAAGTCCTCTTCGATCCACTCCATGGGCTGGACCCGGAAGGGTACGCCCTGATACATGGTGCAGAACTTGCAGGTGTTGTGGGTGCAGCCCTGGGTGATCTGCAGAAGGGGGAAAGTGGGCCAATAGGGATTTCGATATACGGTATCCGTAAAATGCACGCTGTTCTCCCTCCTTAGCAGTCGTACCCGCGGGCCAGTTCGTTTACAATATCCTCGCAGGAATCGATGGACCGGATCAGACTGGCCGCGCTGGAAACGGTGTTGATCCCGGCATCCAGGTCGCCCTTGAACATCCCGAGATAGAAGCTGCCGGTGGAGGGGCTAAGATTGCCCTTCTGATTCTCCGCAACGGCTTGCTTTGCGACCTTGTGGGGCGTGCTTCTCCACTTCAGATAACCGCCCGCCTCTGTCAGGACGATCAGATCGTCGGCTCCGGTGGCCAGGATGTCCTCTTTGACCGTCTGGGCCGCCCGGCACTCCTCAGAGAGGATAAATCTCGTTCCTGCATAGGCTCCCTCCGCACCCACGCAGGCGCTGGCACGGGCCATGGCCTCGTTTACGATGCCTCCGGCCGCCAGCACGGGGATGGAAACCGCCTGGGCCATAAGGGCGGTCATCACCATGGTTCCGGTGGCTTCCGAGGGCATTCCGCCTCCCTCATCGCAGCCGGTGGCCACAAGGATATCCACTCCTGCGGCTTCCGCCGCCTTGGCCGAGGCAACGGTGGGGGACATATCACGGTAGATGATCTTGAAGCCGGCTGTTTTCCATTCCTTGATTTGCGCCGGGTCGATGGCTCCAATGACGGCCAGCACGGGTACGCCTTCCTCCTTGCAGACCTGGATCGTCGCCTTCGAGAAGCCCGCCCCGTCAAAGGCGGCGGTCATGACGTTCATCCCGAAGGGCTTGCTCGTCAGTTCCTTTGTTCTGCGGATGACCTTTCGCATCTCCTCAGCAGTCTCCTCCGGGGTGTTTTTCCCCGTTTCAAATCCTGCGTTAAAGCCGAGGATCCCCAGCCCGCCGGCGTTGGAGACCGCCGCCGCCAGTTCCGGGGAGGTGATCCAGGTCATGGGGGCCTGCACCACGGGCTTCGTAATTCCGAGAATCTCACATACTCTGTTCATGTTCCCTGCCTCCTTATCACAGTTCGTAAACAAATTCTTCCATTGGACGGCGCTGGTAGTGCCAGGCGTTGGCTTTTGCGCGGCTGTTCGGATAGCCGAGCCCCAGCATCATCACCGGGATCATGTGGTCCGGCAGGCCGAAGGTATCGGCCACGGTCTTGGAATCGAAGCCTCTGACCCAGATGCTGTGGACCCCCAGCGCCTCGGCCTCATACATCATGGTGGTGGCCGCGATGCTGGCGTCCTGCTCCCCCGAATTGTAGTTCCGGTAATAGCGGTCGCCGGGGTTGGTCCAGACCTCCCGCAGGTCGTAGCACACCAGGACCACCAGGGGCGCGTTGTAATGAAAGGGCGTGACTTTTTTCAGCTTCGCCATTGCTTCGGCGCTGCGGATCAGGAAAAACTTCTGGGGCTGGTAGTTGCAGGCGGTGGGGACGATCCGCCCCGCCTCTAAAATCCGGTCCAGCTTCTACTGCTCCACCGGGCGGCTGTCAAAAAACCGCTCCGAGTATCTGTTTTTCGCAAGCTCCAGGAAATCCATACAGCCTGACTCCCTTCTTGTTTTTTTATTTGTATTATACGAAGGGGCCTTGCGCTTCGCCAGATACAGAAGTATAATTATGCCTGAATTTCATACAGAATTTTAATTCTGTATCAGGGGGGGATGGGGCATGGCTGAACGGACCAAGCTCTGGATCGCCGAAGCCATGAAACGGCTGATGGCAAAAACGACCCTGGATAAGATCCGGGTCACAGAGATCTGCAGGGAAGCGGAGATTGGACGCCCTGCCTTTTACTATCATTTTCGGGATAAATATGATCTTGTAGCGTGGATGTTTTATCACAAGGCCTATGGCACCGACGTGATTTCCGTCCATTCGGCAGCCAAAGCGATGCGCCAGATGAAGAACGATATGATCTTCTATAAGCGGGCCTATGAGGACCCGTCCCAAAACGCACTGTGGAGATATATGGTGGACTACTTTGCAAAGCGCTACACCGACGCGGCGAAGGAAAAGCTGGGAACCGACGTTCTGGATACGCAGTTGGCCTACAGCATTCGCTTCTATTGCATGGGCGCGGTGGGCATGACCCAGGAGTGGGTCATAAACGACAACATCACCTCCGCGGAGACCGTCGTCACCATGATGTTCAACTCCATGCCGGAAGCTCTGCGCAGGATATACTTCTCATGAGATCAAATGCGATCAGAGTGATTCTTCCTGCCTTCCGGATCCGCGTGTTGTAGATGCGCCACCTGTTTGGCTCCCTGGCCGGTGATCTTGGCGGCGACCTCAGCGCCCTCCAAGCTCATTCGCACGACCTGTTCCGCCGCGTCCCCTGAATAACTCATTGCTGTCTGCCTCCTTTCCTTGCTTGCGTTCCTGCTGATTCAGCAGATACTCCAGCTCTTCCCGTGTCCGGGCGGAGCGGAGAAGGATCTCGTCACATAATCTCACCCCCTTTCGGTGTTCCCGCAGCTTCTTTGTGATCTCTGCGACCTGGCCTTTCACCGCCTCCGCCGCGATGGGGTCATGCTGTCGATGCAGCCGGCGGACCTCATTTCTCAATTCAGCTCGTTTCTCTGTGAGCCCATCCATTGACTGGATCAGGCCCTCTCGATGGTTTAGCAGATCCTCGACGGTGCTGATTTTGCCCTCTACCAAAAGCCGGGCTTGTGCATCCAGCCGATCCAACTTGGCCAGGTCTTCACGCATGAAAAACGACACCCGCTGAACGGATGCCGGATGCTTCTCAATGATATGCAGTTCATAGCAGTAGCGAAGATAGAGCCGATACAGCTTCGGCTTTTGCCGATGATACTGCGGCGGCGGGTCCCGCTGTCGGTAATCGGCAACCTGTTCCTGTTCCGCTTCCGGAAAAGGTTCTGTCCTGCGAAGATTCTTCAGGATGCGCCGGTCGATCTCATCCAGGTCATAGCCCTGGCCCAGCTTATGGAAGCGGAAGAAGCCCTTGGCTCCAGGCGGTTTCAGGCTGGGGTATTCCAGCCAATCGCCGTTCTTTTTGAACAGCTTTAAGGTATATCCCATTTCCTCCAACTCGGTGAAGAACTCCTCGCGGGTCACACTGGCGGCGATGGCCCGGTCCATGTCTGCCCGGATCAGCCCCCGATTGGTGGGGCGACCCTCCTGCTCGGCCCGGTATTCGGCATAGTGTTTTCCATGCCCGGACGGGTTCTCAATGACGGATAAACGATATTTCCGGCAAAGCTCATCGGACAGATCCCGCATGGCCCGGTAGTCCTCGGGACGGTTGTCGAAGTGGTAGCCGTCCAGCCAGGAAACGGAGTTCAGGACAAAATGCGTATGGTAGTGTCCTGTATTACAGTGGGTCGCTATCACCACCTGGAATCGGTCTCCCCACAGCTTGGTGGCAAGCTCCACCCCGATGGCATGGGCGGTCTCGGCGTCCACCTCACCGGCCCGGAAGGACTGATACCCATGAAAACACTGCCGTCCGCCCAACTTGTCCCACAGCCTCTTGACCTCCATAA
>Ga0256405_10009183_pt1 | contig 13663 bp, 9 predicted proteins | sample RumenRJG_02DNA_FD_189096 | JGI IMG/M metagenome (GOLD analysis project Ga0256405, IMG submission 189096) | Bovine rumen microbial communities from Lethbridge, Alberta, Canada - RJG_02 | ecosystem: Host-associated > Mammals > Digestive system > Stomach > Rumen | place: Canada: Alberta | collected...
ATCAAAGTTTGCCAGCTTCACAATGCTTGCCAAAGGTGCTTATCCGGCTGAGATTATCAACCCCTTCCCGTTTGCCCTGCTCAGCAATGATGAGGTTAAGGGAGAGCTCCATGTAATGCCGGCATTCTCATGGCTATATAACATGTTCGCAATGGCCCGCAACAACTGGAAATACGCCACCCGCGATACCCGTGTGTTCAAGGTCCAGAACATTGAGTTTGATGCATACGCTCCCGATACCATGGAGGAGGCAATCGAGGCCCGCAAGTTGCTTGACAAGTGGACAGCCAAGGCCTGGCTTCGCAACGAGGGCAAGAGTCTGGAAGGTATGACCGATGAGGAGCTTACGGAAATCGGCAAGAACCTTTTGAATGGTAATCCTGACAAGATTAAGGACCTGGAGGTGCTGGGAGAGGATATGGAGAAATCGCACCGCAAAGTTGTTATCCTGCATCCTTACAAGGCCTATCACGCATACGGCGATATGCTGACATATTATGCTGTCCGTAATATCGTATCCTATCTGGAGGAGCATGAGAATGAGACTTTCCAGAGCATCAGCAACCGTTTTGACGGCGACCGCGCCCGTGTATGGTTCAATCTGGGCGGTCAGCTTATGTCTATGGAGGATGTAGACCAGCTCCGTTCCGATATCAAGGACGGTACCCTGAATACCTGGAAGGAGATTCACCATCGCTACAACGAGATTTGGAAGAAATATCCTATTGACAAGTTGCGTCATGCCTATATGTCACTTAAGCATATTCTGGGCGCCGATACTCTTACGGTCGATGACTGGAACAACGCCCTCAACAAGGGCATCGAGCTTCAGACCTACGTCTACAACCAGGTCTATGAGACACGTAAGAAAGACTATCAGAACAAGTTCCGCATGGCCACATTCCTTAGTGAAGATGAGGCTATGGCCGCTTGGGGCAAGCTTGATGACAACAGTTTCATACTGCAGCAGCGCAGGGAACTCAAAGAGTTCACGGAGAGAATACAGAACATAAAGAAAAGGCTTTTAACAGAGTAGCCGGAGCAAAATAGTACAAAAGGGGACAGTCCCCTTTTGTACTGTTTTGACTCTTTTTTCGGAGATTACATTTATAAACCCAATATTGTTAAATCATGAGACTGATTATTGAACCGGATTACGGTAAAATGTCAAAATGGGCTGCAAACTATGTAGCCAAGTGCATCAACGATGCAAAACCCACGGCCGAGAAGCCGTTCAAGCTGGGCTGCCCCACTGGTAGTTCACCTCTGGGAATGTACAAGGAGCTGATTGCCCTCAACAAGGCCGGCAAGGTATCATTCCAGAATGTCATCACATTCAACATGGACGAGTATGTGAACCTGCCCGAGGAGCATCCCGAGAGTTACCATTCATTCATGTGGAACAATTTCTTCAGCCACATCGACATCAAGAAGGAGAACGTGCATATCCTTAACGGTAACGCCAAGGACCTCAAGGCCGAGTGTGAGAATTATGAAAAAGCCATTCTGGCAGCCGGAGGCATTGACCTCTTCATGGGTGGCATCGGTCCCGACGGTCATATAGCTTTCAACGAGCCGGGTTCAAGCCTTCAGAGCCGCACCCGTCAGAAGACCCTCACAACCGATACCATCATCGCCAACTGCCGTTTCTTTGACAACGACGTGAACAAGGTTCCCAAGACCGCTCTTACCGTAGGTGTCGGTACCGTTATGGATGCCAAGCAGGTAATGATTATGGTAAACGGTCACAATAAGGCCCGCGCACTGCAGCACGGAGTAGAGGAGGGTGTCTGCCAGATGTGGACAATCAGCGCACTTCAGCTGCATCCGCACGCCATCATAGTGGCCGATGAAGCCGCCTGCGGTGAGCTCAAGGTTGATACCTACAAGTACTTCAAGGATATTGAGAAGGACAATCTTCTCTGATTCTTTTATTCATAGAGGGTGATGGAATGTTTTCTGTCACCCTCTTTTTTTGTATCTTCGCCGTCCCTACGGGGGCACATCGTTCCTTGGGAACGCCGTTATCCACTTCAGGGACACAACGCTCCGAGGCTACTCCGGAACTTTCCGGACCCTAAACGGCGAACGCCTCCCTTTTAGCCACCTGAAGGTGTCTAACGGTCGTTGAACGCAGCGCCGTTCTTAACGGGATCCTCCAAGTCCCTCCGCTTACGCCTCTCCACGATGGTCCCTAAAGTGGATAGTACGGCTACTGCAGATGGACACTTTTTGTTGTTTTTGGAATATCCGATACAAAGAATATATGGATTATAAGATTGCTGATGATGTGATGGCTTTTAGCCTGGAGCGGGATGAGGCTCTTCCTTTTTATGTGGTTCAGCCTCATCAGGTTCATGGTTGCGTAATCAGGGAGGTTACTGATCCTATGACCACTCGGGATGAGCTGGAGGGCGTGGATGCTCTGGTGACGGATGTTCCGGGGGTGGCTATTTCCGTACGGACGGCCGATTGCATTCCGGTTCTTCTTTATGATCCTGTGCATAAGGCGGTTGCCGCTGTTCATGACGGATGGCGGGGAACCGTACAGCACCTGAGTCGGAAGGTTGTCGATTTCATGCACGAGCGGTATGGTACTGAGGCTTCGGATTTGAAGGCGGTTATAGGGCCGGGTATCGGACCGGAGAGTTTTCAGGTGGGGCAGGAGGTGGCCGATGCTTTTGCCGCAGCCGGATTCCCTATGGATGAGATACTTGCGGATTGCGGTCCCAAGGCTCCTACGGCCGATAATCCCATGAACGGAGGTTTACATATTGATCTTTGGCGGGCAAATGAGTGGCTGCTGGAGGAGGCTGGAGTGATATCGGCCAATATTCAGGTGGCCGGCATCTGCACATATAAAAAATACGACCGTTTCTACTCTGCCCGTCGTGAGGGCACCGGGTGCGGCAGAAACATTAATGTAATTAAATTGAGAATTTAGAATTGAAAAAAAGCGGGCGAAAATAAATCCGCCCGCTTTTTCTCAACACTCAATTATGTCACTTCGTCCCATGATTCTTGTCGCGAAAGGCTACGGGTAGGCGAGCTTTGCTCGGGAATCTCGGGATAGAAAGTAAACTTTCTCTCCTCTCGCTGCTCCAAGAATTCTCTATTACTTCTCGCAATCGCAGCCAATGAGTTTCCAGAGGCCTGCGGCAAGTGCACCGCCGCAAAGAGGAGCAACGATGAATATCCAGAGCTGGCTCAGGGCTGCGCCGCCTGCAAAGATGGCGGGACCTATTGAACGGGCCGGGTTGACAGATGTGCCGGTATAGCGGATGCAGACCAGATGTACCAGAACCAGTGACAGACCGATAGCAAGGCCTGCAAAGTTACCGGCACCCTTCTTGGCATCGGTGGTACCCAGAACAACCAGTACGAATACGCAGGTGAATACCAACTCGGCAACAAAGCCTACGCCTGTTGATATGCCCTCCTGACAAACGTTCTCACCAAGTCCGCCGGGAGTGATGGCAAACAGGATGGCAGCACCGATGATGGCACCTATTACCTGAAAAATCATGTACATGCAGGCATCCTTACCGCTCATGCGGCCGGACATCCAGACACCTAATGTGATGGCGGGATTGATGTGGCAACCGGAAATTCCACCGATGGCGTATGCCATTGCCACAACGGCAAGACCGAATGCCAAAGCCGTTCCTACTACGCCGGGAACGCCAATACCGGCAGGTGTACAACCCAGGCTGACGGCAGCGCCGCAACCCATAAGAACCAGAACCATGGTTCCGATCATCTCAGCTAAGTACTTTTTCATAAATATCGCTTTTAATTAGTAAATAGTTAATCTAGCGCTAAAGTAGTAAAAAAAATTGAGAATGACGCAAAGGGGTCGTTTAGTTTTGCGTCATTTTTCCATCGCAAGGCTGATGCGCTGGCGTTCCAGATCCACGCTCAGCACCTTGACCATCACCTGTTGCTGAAGGGAGACCACTTGGGTGGGGTCCTTGATGAACTTGCCGGGTGCCAGCTGAGAGACGTGTATCAGGCCTTTTACATGTACGCCTATATCCACGAACGCGCCAAAATTGGTTATGTTGCTGATTATTCCGGGCAGTACCATATCGGCCTTGACATCTTCAATGGAGTGGACCTCGTTTGAGAACTCGAATTTCTTTAACGGGCCGCGCGGGTCACGTCCGGGTTTCTCCAATTCCTGCATGATGTCGGTCAGGGTGGGTATGCCCACCTTGTCGGTCACGTATTTGTTTATGTCAATTTTGGCGCGGAGTTCAGGGCTTTTCATCAGTTCCCGAACGGTGCACTTAAGGTCCTTGGCCATCTTTTCCACGATGGGGTAACTCTCGGGGTGCACGGCGCTGTTGTCCAGAGGCTGGTCGCTGTCCGGAACGCGCAGGAATCCGGCCGCCTGCTCAAACGCCTTGGCACCCAGACGCGGCACCTTGAGCAGCTCCTTGCGGTTGTGGAACGGCCCGTTCTCCGTACGGTAATCCACAATATTCTGCGCTAACTGAGGCCCCAGACCGCTTATATATGTAAGAAGGTGGGTGCTGGCTGTGTTCAGATTCACGCCCACGCGGTTCACACAACTTATTACGGTCTGGTCCAGCGAGTGCTTCAGGTCTGTCTGATTCACATCTTTCTGATACTGACCGACACCTATTGATGACGGGTCAATCTTGACCAGCTCTGCCAGCGGATCCATCAGTCGGCGTCCGATAGATACGGCACCGCGTACCGTCACGTCATAATCGGGGAACTCGTCACGCGCGGTCTTTGAGGCCGAGTAGATTGATGCTCCGTCCTCATTTACGCTGAATATCTGAACACCTGCGGGCAGCCTGAGGTGTTCAATAAACTCCTTGGTCTCACGCCCTGCAGTTCCGTTACCTATAGCTATTGCTTCTATCTTGTATTGCTCCACCAAAGCCTGTATTTTTGCGGCCGATTGGCGCGCCTCATTGTGCGGCGGATGGGGGTAAATGGTCTCGTTATGGAGCAGTGTTCCCTGCCTGTCCAGACACACTACCTTACAGCCGGTACGGAACCCCGGATCTATACCTAAAACGGCCTTCTGACCTAGTGGAGAAGTCATTAGTAGCTGCTCCAGGTTGCGTGCGAATATCCTTATTGCTTCAGCGTCGGCCAGGCTCTTCGAACTTGCTGCAAACTCGTTTTCAATGGATGGTTGCAATAGTCGGTAATACGAATCCTCAACGGCTTCATCTACCAGCTGTGACGCCTCGGATTTACCGCGCACATAGTGTCGGGAGAGTGAATCAACCGCCTTGTCATCCTCAATCTCAATTGATACGCGGAGCATTCCCTCGGCCTCGCCGCGGCGCATTGCCAGCAGACGGTGCGATGCACATCGGTTCAGGGGTTCGTTAAAGTCAAACCAGTCGCGGTACTTCTGGGCATCGGCCTCCTTGCTCTTGACCACCTTGCTGTATATGCGGGCGGTGCGGCGGTATGCGTTGCGCACCTGGTTGCGCGTGCCCTCATCAAGCGATACCTGCTCTGCTATTATGTCCATGGCGCCCTGGAGCGCGTCGTCAACTGAGGTTACCCCTTTCTCCTTATTTATATATTTGCCGGCCTCGCGCTCCAGCGGCACATACTGATTTTGCTTCATCACAAACTCCGCCAGCGGCTCCAGACCTTTCTCCCGGGCGGCATCGGCACGGGTCTTGCGGTGCGGCTTGTACGGGGCGTAGATATCCTCCAGCTCGGTTGCATCCCAGCAGTGCTCAATGCGCTCCTTAAGCTCCGGAGTCAGTTTGTCCTGACTTTCTATGGTGCCGATGACCGTCTCCTTGCGTCTGGCCAGCGCCTCCAGCCGCTCAAGCGCATCGCTCACCTCGGTCACCTGAACCTCATCCATTCCGCCGGTTGACTCCTTGCGGTATCGGCTGATGAACGGTATCGTGGCGCCGTTCTCCAACAGTTTCAGCGTGTTCTCCACCTGATTCTCGCGCAGGCCGGTCTCGCGTACTATTATGCTTATGTATTCCTTGTTCATATCAGTGCATTCTTTGAGTGCATTCTTTCAGCAAATATAGCACGTTTTCTGCAAATTCCGCGGGTTACCCGCTGACCTTATCCGCTGACCTTATCCGCTGACCTTAGGGAGCTGTAACGCAGGTGAAAACGATTTCTTCCCTAAGGTGGGTGGGGGGTGTGCGGTTGTTGATAATTTTTTTTTGCAGGTAATTCATAATATGCGGTGTGATTTTATAACTTTGCCTACGGAGCGTCAAAGAGGCGCTTTGCTGAAGTTGTGATACCTTGGAGAACACGCTTCGGGATTTGAAAATTTAAACCATTCATATTATGGCAAAGAAAGAGATTGAGGGTGCGTCAGGCCCTCAGAATGCTGGTTTGAGTGAAAAACTCAAGGCTTTGCAGGCTGCAACTGACAAGATTGAGAAGAGCTTCGGTAAGGGCTCTATCATGAAACTGGGTGATGAAAGCATTGAAAATGTGGACGTTATCTCCACTGGCTCCATCGGCCTCAACGCTGCGCTTGGCGTGGGCGGTTATCCCCGCGGCCGAATAATCGAGATTTACGGTCCGGAGTCATCGGGTAAGACCACTCTGGCCATTCATGCCATTGCCGAGGCTCAGAAGAACGGCGGAATTGCCGCATTCATCGATGCCGAGCATGCGTTTGACCGCTTCTACGCCGCCAAGTTGGGTGTGGATATCGACAACCTGTGGATTTCGCAGCCCGATAACGGCGAGCAGGCACTGGAGATTGCCGAGCAGCTGATCCGCTCATCTGCCATTGACATCATCGTCATAGACAGTGTGGCCGCACTTACCCCCAAGGCCGAAATCGAAGGCGATATGGGTGATAATAAGGTAGGTCTGCAGGCGCGTCTTATGAGCCAGGCCCTGCGTAAACTGACATCGACCATCAACAAGACCAACACTACCTGCATCTTTATCAATCAGTTACGTGAAAAAATCGGCGTGATGTTCGGCAATCCCGAGACTACAACCGGCGGTAACGCGCTCAAGTTCTACGCATCGGTCCGCCTGGATATCCGCCGCGTCACATCACTCAAGGACGGCGACGAGGTGGTTGGTAACCAGGTGCGCGTAAAGGTGGTAAAGAATAAGGTGGCACCTCCTTTCCGCAAGGCCGAGTTCGACATCATGTTCGGCGAGGGCATCAGCAAGAGCGGCGAGATTGTGGATCTGGGCGTTGAGTACGGCATCCTCAAGAAGAGCGGCTCATGGTTCAGCTACGGCGACACCCGCCTGGCACAGGGCCGCGACGCCACCAAGCAGCTCATGCAGGACAACCCCGAACTGGCCGAAGAACTGGAGCAGAAGATCATGGCAGCCATCCTGGGCAACCCCCAGGAGCCCGAGCCCGATGATGACTCCGAAATGATGCACGACTGATCCAATTGCAGTGTTCAACTTAAAAGCGATCCATCCCGGGTCGCTTTTTTTTGCTCGCTCGCCGTGGCTCACCTTAGGGAGAGAAATGGCTCTACGTACGTTGTGGCTCTCTAAGGTCAGGGGGTAACGCGGGAGCGGGTGCAGGAAATTCTGCCAAATCGTCACATCTGTCATGTCATCGGCCCCACAAACGCTGTGGCACACCATTTGTACATACCCTAGTGTCAAATTTTGAGTACAAACAAATAAAAAACATACAACTATGGGAAAAATTATTGGAATTGACCTTGGAACCACAAACTCGTGCGTTTCAGTATTTGAGGGTAACGAGCCTGTCGTAATCGCTAACAGCGAGGGCAAGCGTACAACCCCTTCAATCGTGGCTTTCGTTGACGGCGGCGAGCGTAAGATAGGTGACCCGGCTAAGCGTCAGGCTATCACCAACCCGCAGCGTACCGTGTTCTCAATCAAGCGTTTCATGGGTGAGAACTGGGATCAGGTGCAGAAAGAGGTTGCCCGCGTACCTTACAAGGTAGTCAAGGGTGACAACAACATGCCGCGTGTGGATATTGACGGACGTCTGTACACCGCTCAGGAGATCAGCGCCATGATTCTTCAGAAAATGAAGAAGACCGCCGAGGATTATCTGGGCCAGGAGGTTACAGAGGCTGTCATCACAGTGCCTGCATACTTCAGCGACTCACAGCGTCAGGCCACCAAGGAGGCCGGTCAGATAGCCGGTCTGGATGTAAAGCGTATCGTGAACGAGCCTACCGCTGCCGCTTTGGCATACGGTGTTGACAAGGCTAACAAGGATATGAAGATTGCCGTATTCGACCTGGGTGGCGGTACATTCGATATCTCCATCCTGGAGTTCGGCGGCGGTGTATTCGAGGTTCTTGCAACCAACGGTGATACCCACCTGGGTGGTGATGACTTTGATCAGGTAATCATCAACTGGCTGGTTGAGGAGTTCAAGAAGGACGAGGGTGCCGACCTGACTGCCGATCCTATGGCACTGCAGCGTCTTAAGGAAGCTGCCGAGAAGGCCAAGATTGAGCTGTCATCATCGACCAGCACTGAGATCAACCTGCCGTACATCATGCCGGTAGCAGGTGTTCCGCGTCACCTTGTAAAGACCCTGACACGTGCCAAGTTCGAGCAACTGGCCAACGGCCTGATCCAGGCTTGTCTGGAGCCCTGCCGCAAGGCTATGAGTGATGCCGGTCTGAGCAACTCCGATATCGACGAGGTAATCCTGGTAGGTGGTTCAAGCCGTATCCCAGCTGTGCAGAAGCTTGTTGAGGACTTCTTCGGCAAGGTTCCTTCAAAGGGCGTTAACCCCGATGAGGTAGTCGCCGTAGGCGCATCAATCCAGGGCGCCATCTTGAACAAGGAGGGTGGTGTAGGCGACATCGTCCTGCTGGATGTAACCCCGCTTACAATGGGTATCGAGACCATGGGCGGTGTTATGACCAAGCTGATTGATGCCAACACAACTATCCCGTGCAAGAAGAGTGAAATTTTCTCAACAGCTGCCGATAACCAGACAGCCGTAACCATTCACGTGCTGCAGGGCGAGCGTCCTATGGCATCACAGAACAAGTCCATCGGCCAGTTCAACCTGGAGGGCATAGCACCCGCACGCCGTGGCGTACCTCAGATAGAGGTTACTTTCGATATCGATGCCAACGGTATCCTTAAGGTATCGGCCAAGGATAAGGCTACAGGCAAGGAGCAGGCCATCCGCATAGAGGCCAGCTCAGGTCTTAGCAAGGAGGAGATTGAGCGCATGAAAGCAGAGGCCGAGGCCAACGCTGATGCCGATAAGAAAGAGCGCGAGAAGGTTGACAAGCTCAACCAGGCCGACTCAATGATATTCCAGACCGAGCAGCAGCTGCAGGATCTGGGCGACAAGATTCCGGCTGACAAGAAGGCTCCTATAGAGAGCGCCCTCAACGCCCTGAAGGATGCCCACAAGGCTCAGGATCTGGCCGCCATCGACAAGGCAATGGCCGAGCTCAACACCGCCTTCCAGGCAGCCAGCGCCCAGATGTACCAGCAGAGCGGCGCTCAGGGCCAGCCCGGTGCAGGCGCAGGCGCAGGTGCAGGTGCCCAGAGCGGTCCTCAGGGTGGCGCCCAGCAGGGTGGCAGCTCTCAGGACAATATCCAGGATGCAGATTTTGAGGAGGTCAAATAAGGCACATAAGTAAAGAAATCATTATCAAATGGCGTGTGACTTTGGTGAGTTACACGCCATTTGCTTTTTATGGACTCATGTTTTCTATGTGCTTATTATGCCTTATTTACGGCTTATTACCATCCAACAACATCAATCCTTTTAACGTCAGCAAATAGCGTTGACGGGGATGATGGGGATTGGCAGGATTGCCAATACCAAACGCGTTACATTCTCAGAAGAAGGTTGTATGTCGATTGAACTTGTACGGGTACTTGTATGGGTAGTTGTATGGGTGTCGTTCTCGTCATCCTTATACCCAATCAGCATATATCGTTCTTCAGATAGTCAGACACACGAAGCCCATCTACGTCTTGAAGTCCTATTGCAGTACGCCAAGCCGAAAACCGCTCACGTTTATGTGGCTCTGCCACACGTTCGTAAGCCTCAAAGTCAATGTATTTCTGCTTTTCGTTCATATTCTTTATTTTATTGTCTTGATATATCCCTCTTGGTCATATCCTTTGTGGTGCAAGTGGATGCTGTCTAATAGAGGATGTACTCTTTTGTCTTCAACCTTCATTTTACCGTATTGAGGCAACTGAGCATTATAGCGTTCTGTATTCCCATTCGAAATCCTTTGCTCAAAATCGTCTGGTATGAATAATGATGATTTATTGCCCAAGTGGTGGTAATACTCACTCTCATAAATGGCGATACCGGCTAAGTCCAAATCTCCAAAATGGACGTATTGATTAGGTATGGACTGTAACCATTTGATAAGATCTTTGTTTTGGTTTTGAGGATAACGAGACACGAAAAGTACGCGTCCATATCGCGCAAAGAGATATTTCTGCAATGCGACATATCGGAAATTCTCTGCATTCTCCACTCCAACTACGACAACATCCTGTGGAACAGTGAAATGCTGATAGTCGGCAATGAACAAGAAACAGCCTTCAGTGGGATGAATTATTATCTCTTGTCCGTTGAGGACAGCCGTAACAGGCTGATAGCTATTCACAAGAAACCCCGTGAAAGTTCTACGTGAAAGGAACTTACTGTCGCCAGTGGCAGCCACCAAAGAGGCTCTGCTGGCCTCTTCGTCAGAAAAGGCTCTCCGTGTTAGTTCCAGGTCGTAGATGTCGAACTGACTAGCAATATACTGGCGGAGAGACATTCCGTCTGTTGCCCTCAGACTCTTGCGGCTGCCGTGTGCTGTAGCCAGAAGGACACCGTCTTCCTGCATCTGTTCAAACCAGTCGCCCTTCAGGCTGCTGGCAGGCAGGACGTCGCCATTAGCCAGCCGAATCAGTTTCTCTATGAGTATGGCAGTCTTTTTCATCTTATTGTCAGCAGTGTTTTAACTACGGTATTGCTCTTCTCGTCTTTGCTGAGAGAATAGGTGTATTTGAACGCCTGAGCATTGTAGGTGGTGGGCGAGGAGTTGATGAGATTGATGTTGCGTACATTAGCAAACTTCAAGATACCTTCCACATTATTGGGGTGCAGTTTGCCAATTTCGTCCATCATGCAATGGAGCTTAAAGTCGCCAAATTTGCGGGATATTTTGCGCTTGAAGACGTTGATGAGCATGATGTTCACCATCGCTTTGACCAAGATGTCCGTACCGTCAGATCCTACGTTTGAAAGCTTCTCCACCCAGTTGGTGTCATTGTCATTCTCCTTGACCTTGAATTCCAGTTTGAAGGAGTCTGCCAGCGTTATCCGTTCGCGTTTCTGTTCAGCGTCCATCATTTCGATGAGTGTCATCAGTAGTTTGACAGCTTGTTCGTTGGTACGGTTCAAATTATCTTCATCGGAGAACAGATTCAGCTGTCCGATGTCATAACCATGCTCGTCATCAAAATGCTTTATGTTCAGCAATTGCTGCATTAGGCGATCATTACTCTCCACAGCACGCAATTCAATCTCCTTGATAACACCGGCAAAGTTATTCTCTCGGAAATCGCGGTTGATGTCGAGGATAGTTCTTTCGATGTCGTACTTGTGTTGGCTCAGGTCGCTAACGTCCTTAGCGATACGCTTGATGATAGTTGCATACTGACGACTGGTGCGCACACGATATTGTTCAATCTTATTGTTGCTAATGAATTCATTAAGTTCTGTAGCAAATTCCGTATAATCATTGTCGGAGTTGAACTCCGTCCGGAAGTAGAAAGTGTTCTGTGGTGAGAAATTACCCTTAAACCTAATGACAGCCTGTTTGAAATCCTCAAACTTACGTTGCTGAGATGTAATCTGGTCGCGCAGTTCTTCCAGAATGTCCGCCAGAGGCTTAACTGTTTCTATTTCGCCTGCTGCTGATAGATTAGGAGGACAGGATGGATTACCCATAAAAGCGCGAGCCTTTTCTATTGCTTCATTCAAATTCTTTTGTTCTTCTTGCAACGAGCGGAGCGTTGTTGAGAGAGAAGATATTTTCTCGTCATACTGCTGCTTACGCTTCTGAAATTTGTCTTGCAGGTCATCTATCTTCTGGCGCACTTGCTTGCGTTCCTCTTTTTTCTGCTGTTCATGCTCGAAATAATCACGAATGTCATTTTGCCAAGAAATGTATTCTGCGCGATGCTCGTCAATGAATTTCAGTTCATCGACAACTTGCTGAAGCTGACGCCGGATATCTGCCAACTGGTCCACGTCCACGCCAAGTCCTTTCAGCTCTGCATCCATCTGAGCCTGTAGTTCTCCTTTACGCAGAGTGGTATCATGCTCTTTTTTCTTCAGGTCCGCATGTATGCTTGCCTTTTGTCGGTCAGAGGCAGCCTGCAACTCTTTCTTTTGTTTGTCGAATGACGTGCGCAACTCTTGCAGCGCTTTATCGCGCTGAGTCGTTAACACCTCCATTTGTTTGTCAACTCTCTCGATTTCTTTTCTGACCTCTCCCTGTTTTTTCTGAAGCTGTTCCAACTCGCCATCGCGCCATTTCCTCAGTCTCTCTTCTGACGCAGTTTTCTCCTTCTGAATCATTTCAATGCGATGTGGAATCTGGTTATATTCTGCATCGAGATTCATCTTGTCCTTGCGTAGTTGTTTCAGCTGAGAACTGGGTTTGTGTTCCAGTTCTACAATGTCTTTTTCTAACTGCTGTTTGCGAAGTGTAATATTCTTTTCCAGTTCCTCCACTTTCTGTTCCAACGACGCTTTCTGGCACCTCAATTCATCGGGTGTCTTTATGGTCTTCTCGATATTGGATGTGTCAATCTTTACGCCATATATTGTGTCTGTAGATGTTGACTTGTGAGGGTTGAGTGAAGTATTATACAGTATGGCATCTTCGTCAAGTACCTTGCCGAGATTTTCCTCCCAACCATCAACATTCTCGCCTAACCATTCAATAAACGAACCCTTTTGGCGACCTAGCATGTCGTCGAGTTTCAGAATGTCGTCTGTAACCTGTTTGACGTCGTTCTCTATAGTTGCAACATCTTTATCACATGCCGTCTCCAAATCCTTACGTTGCAAAGCTACATCGCTAAGTATGCGGTCTATATCTTTCTGCTTGTCTGAAGACTCTTGAAACAATGTTAGTCGTTTCTCACCCAAAACCTTCAGCTTCCGCTCCTGCTCGTCCATCTCGTCTTTGTACGGATTAGACTGTTGGGCGCGCTGGTTTTGCAGTTTGATGTCATTCTCTGCTGTACGGGCATCGTCCAATAATCTCTGATTGTCTGTTAACTTCTGCTCATACAGACTTCTCGTGTTCTCTACTTTTCCATTGATTTCTGCCTGTAAGCGGCTTTCTACTTCTATACGCTGTCTGTCTAAGTCGTTGAGCTGTTTCTGGCATTGAAGATCATACTCACGCAATTGGTTGTCAACCTCCTGTATCAACGCATCATACTTGGATTTCACGCTTTGGTTCTTGTTTGTCAGGGCCTCTTCCTGATGCGTCAGACTCTGCTGTTGAATCTTCAGTTCACCTTCCTTCCTGATGCGTTCGGCAATCTTCTCTATACCGATTTCCGCATAGTGTTGGCGTTTTGTTTTCACCTGATCAAGGAAGAATTTTAGGGCTCCGTCCTCTTGATTGAGTTTTGCGGTCTCTGCTTTGTGTTTCCCTTC
>Ga0256405_10009185_pt1 | contig 13659 bp, 11 predicted proteins | sample RumenRJG_02DNA_FD_189096 | JGI IMG/M metagenome (GOLD analysis project Ga0256405, IMG submission 189096) | Bovine rumen microbial communities from Lethbridge, Alberta, Canada - RJG_02 | ecosystem: Host-associated > Mammals > Digestive system > Stomach > Rumen | place: Canada: Alberta...
TTCCTTGTTTCCATTACTTCTGTTGTTTGTTGATAATTGCAGGCACAAAGGTACTAAATTTCGCTGAAATTCAGTAAATTTCAACGGAAAGAGCAACTTCTCAGACTGACTTTTTACATTTATTATGGAATTTCACTATCCACCTGCGTTATGGCTGTAACCTTTAATAATGTATAAAAGACAATTGGAAACTTACTGCATTAAATAATTAAGTGCTATCTTTGTACAAGATTTAATGGCATATGGATATATTGATGATAACATTGTCGTTATTTGGATTGGGATGTTTGACCATTGGCACAGGAGCTGCGGTCAAAGACGCAGTTTCCAATTTGAGTGACAGGCAGGATTCTAAGCCTAATCCAATCGCAGTTCGTTATCTAAAGAAGTTCTTCAAGATTTTGGGTATATACATAGTCGTATATGCGATTCTTAATCTTCTTGTCATGCTGTTTTTTGTCATAAGCGGTCAGGAAGAAACAATGAACTCGATAAGAAGTACACTTATAAATTGTAACCTATTATTAGCTCTCCTTATAACTTGGGGCATTACAAAATACAAAATGAAGTTAGGGTAAGGGAAAATTATTGGAATTATTGTTGTATTTCAGAAAAAAATAGTACCTTTGTCCCCGATAAGCATCAAGAGCAGTGCCTGAAAGGGTGACTCGCCAACCGAGCTTTAACTTAGCCACGGTGGTCAGTACGATGCGGAAGATTATTATTCACTTCAAAAACAAAAAGTTATGCAACATCACATTTATTACATCAAGTATGCCCTGCAATTTGCTGACATGCAGATTCCCGAGTTAGTAATAGTATTCAATCATCAGGTCGGTAATACCTGCTGGACTGGCATGCGTGCCTACCACGATCAGGCACTCATTGAAGAGTTCCAACGTCGAGGCATTGATGTCTCAGCTGTCTATGATGGCAAGGCTATTGGTTTTGCACGTCCCGTCAGGTATAATCTTTCAAACAACCAATTAGAAACTCTCTGATAATGCTAGGATAGTACACTTATTCTTGCCGTCTGCTCTTGGCAAAGATTAGGGAGTATCAATCAGCCAAGCCCTCATTTTGTAATAAAAACGGCTCTCAAACGTTATAAATATAGGCGTATCCCGCCGAGGTTGGTAACATTAAGTTTTTGCCGACTATTTGGAACCTCAAACGAGCCTCGTTGTCTGAGAAGATGGCGAGGCTTCACGATTTTGGCCTGTTTATATCGATAAAATGAACGTTTTTCATTAAATTTCTCAAATTATTTAGCCTTTAAGTCTTTTTTTTAGAATAAAGTTCGTATCTTTGTAGCGATTATAATAGAAAGATATGGCTGCTAACAAAGATCTCAATCGCTTAAAAGTGATATTGGTAGAGAAAAAGAAATCCAACCTATGGTTATCCAAAGAGTTGGGATGTTCGCCTACAACCGTGTCGAAGTGGTGTACCAATTCGTCACAGCCCCCGTTGGAAATGTTAATGAAGATAACAAGATTACTTGATGTGGAACTAAAAGACCTTGTCAGGTATGAAGAATTGGATAAAAATTAAGAAGGAAGTTTGATGTATGAGTAAAGCAGAAAAAAAGTGCCGATGGAACTTTGCTCCTCGTGTAGGAGGTATTGACCAGGGACCGAATGAGGCTATGGGTGATATCTTTAAGAAGTTGCCTTATCAAGCCTTGGTCCGCGAAGCTATACAGAACTCACTAGATGCTGCAAAAAATGATGATGAACCCGTGATTGTAACATTTAAACGCTCTTCTGTAGATACGCATAATTATCCCATGTTATTCCAATTGAGCAAGCACATGAAAGCATGCATTTCATTTTGGAAAAACGATGATGCCAAGAAGCGATTTGAGCCGATGCTTGAATATATTGAAGCAGCTTGGAATTCTGATAAAATTCATTATCTTGAAATAAGTGATGAGAATACTACAGGAATGGCGTATCGTAAGGGTTCTACTTCAAGTCCTTTCTATGCTTTTGTTAAGAGTATAGGCAATTCTGTCAAGCAGAACACATCAAAAGGCGGTTCTCATGGATTTGGTAAGGCTGCATACTTTAACGCATCTAGAATCCGTACTGTACTTATCTCATCACTCACGGATAAGGGCCAATATGTTTTCGAAGGTGTTTCTGGCTTGTGTACGCATGAAATAGATGGCAAGAAACGAGAACATTATGGTTTCTATACAGATGCTTCATTTGGCGATTCTGAAGACCCAATTACCAACAAAGAGGACATTCCTGTTCGTTTTGTACGAAAGGAAATAGGCACATCTGCATTTGTTCTCGGTGTTGATTATAGTGACAGGGGGACCGAGCGCATGAAAAGAAGGATTCTGGAATCAGTAATAACTAATTTCTGGGGGGCCATTATTGACCGAAAACTTGAAATTCAGTTTGCAATTGACCAGAAATACACTCTCAATGCTGATAACATTTTCGATTGGGCTGAACGCTGTTTCCCAGAACCTGAAGATACAAAATCATATTTTTCAAATCCGCGTCCTTATATGGATACCTTTGCCAATGTTGACAAGGACTTCAACCATATGAGGTTTGAAAAATCGATGCCAACACTTGGCAAAGTAGAGCTCTATCTTACTAGAACAAAGAGTGGCTCTGATACCTTCATTATGATGCGTTCACCCCTAATGATGGTTAAGAGTCAACGTAATCGAACAAATTATGGATTCTATGGTGTTTTTGTTTGTCGTGACCCCAAAGGCAATGCTATTTTACGTACGATGGAAGATGCCAGTCACTCCGATTGGAACTACAGACAATGTGATGACAAGAACGACAGAGAGAAAGCCAAGAAAGCCGAAGAGGAAATCAAGGAGTTTCTTGACGAATGTATTGCCAAGGTGTTTAGAAATGGCAACGCCACCTCTTTAACATTTGGCGGTCTTGAAGAGTTCCTTACCATTCCTTCCAGTTTGGATGATGAAGAGGAATTCGGAGGGGAGACAGAATCCGAAAGCGGCGACGGAAATGGCGAACGCATGGATAATGAAAATACAGAACCCACAACAGACATAGAAGAAGATGCACCAGATACCACTCCTACAGATGATACTGGCGGAAATGTGGGAAAAGTTATAGTCTATGAAGGTACAAACGGCACCTCTTCCCCAGATGGTGGAGAAGGCGAAGGAGAATTTACTCCAAAATCCGGAGAAAGTGGTGGAGGTTCTGGTAATGGAGAGGGCCAAGGTCAAGGCGGTAATGGCAATGGAGGAAGTAGGGGTGGCTACGTTGGTTCAGATGATATCCCTGGCTATGCTCCAGGTGATGGCGAACCTTCTCGTCGTACGCGGCTAAATGTACGGTATCGTTCTTTTGCACAAGCAGCTTCAGGCGGTGGTTTCCTGCATCGATTAATAATTCATAGCAATCGCGCTTCTGATAATGCTATAATTCAAGTTTATTGTGCAGGAGAATTTAGCGATGAGGTAATCCCCATTAAATCAACAGATAAAGGAATCTGTTCTGAGAATGTTATAACTAATGTCAAACTGCAAGAAGGCCGCAACGTCATCAATATTACTTTTGATGACGACATGCGCCATAGCATAAGATTATACGTCAATGAGTAGAAATGCATCTTTACCATATCCCGTACTGAGCAGTTACGAGGATGACATAGTACCCCATCTCGATGCTAATAGTGTGCTTGTCACCCCAACACACGACCGGAAAAAATACTCATTTAGTATTCAGGTCCTATTAGAGAACGAAGATATATTAAGGTACATTGAAGAAGGCAAGGCAGAATATACATGTGAGGTGACATGCACAAGGACCTATTTGCGTAAATGTTACCATTCCCAATTTCCTGCCTTCACTATTGAACTTGGTCGAAAGGAAGTGATTGGTGATATTTGGTTCAAATGCTTCGTTACTGTAAAAGAAGATATTTTGGACTATCACAATAGTCAGTTTAATGAAGACTACGAGGATGCACTTTTTGACATGGATCCGGGTGACATGTTGGCTATCTTCCCTAGCATGAAGTATACTGCAAATCTGAAATACGACAAACTTTATAGTGCAGGCTCCTTCATGGTCGTTCAAGAGGACAAGAATAACTCTACAGTCTGGTTTGACGCAACTGGTGATAAAATTTTAGTATATTTGCCGACTCCTATGTTTGAACAATTCCAGTCGTTCTCTGGCAATCAGGATTTTAATGAGCTCTTTCATGCTTCAATAGTGTTTAATGCACTTTTCAAATGCATCTCTGAATATGATCCGAAGACACAGGAAAATTTACTATGGGTTTCCGCTATACGATATCGTATTAACACAGAAGACGCTCTTTCCGATTTCGATCTGGAAGATAAGACTCGCTCATACGAATTGGCTCAGGCGTTATTAGCAGACCCATATAAACGCTTGTTTAAAAAGCTTAGCGAACAAGAACAACAGCAAGATAAAGATAACTGATATGGCACTGCAAAAAGTATTCACACCAAGTTATACGCAATTTCTGAAGAATAATATTCAGGTTGAGAACTATCAGAAAGAATCATTCTCTTATGATGCTTCTCAAACAAGGAGTTTGTCTGGAGTTATACACCAGGAGGATTTATTGCAACGCCTCGATCCATCGGCAAGTGGAGACTATACGACTGCAATTGCAATATATGAAGCATTTGAAAAAATCAGCCCTGTTTTTGCCCAACAAGACGATTTGTGGACATATCTTGCCCATGTAGATTTGTTTGAATACGTCAAAGAAAGATGGGAAATTCCATCAGAGGGTACTAATGAAGAAAAGATTAACCATATTGAGCACCACTGGTTTAGAGATAAATTCCAATTCTCACGTACTACATTTGCGGGTTTTTGGTGGAATGTTCATCTGACTATTTCTCCAGAATTGGAAGACAAATATGAACTGACAAAGTATCTTTTTAAGAACACAGAATTCAGAACCAGTAGTTTTGGTGAACTACCGCTTATACGTTATGAAGGTTCTATGAAAGGTATACTTAGATTTGTACGAGACAATGAAAGCATATTCAGCACAGGCTTTAATGCAAAAGCCAGATATATAAGACATTTGTTCAACATATTAGGCGGCTATAAAAATATAGCAAGTCTCCCAAGTGAGTACTTCTATAGTGTTTTAGATAAAAGAAAGGATACAATTAAAGATATACATGATGCAAAAGCTGTCAAAGCAGGCGCATCAATATATAATGATTAATTATGATAAAGGTATTTGAAGGTTTTACGGGATATGGAGGAGCGTCCTTCGGACTGAAGCGTTCGGGCATCGACTATGAAGTAGTAGGAATGTCCGAAATAGATAAGTTTGCAAGTGAGCTTCTTGCTAAGAATTTCCCAACAATAAAGAATTGGGGCGATATTACCATTCTTGATCCAAAGGAGCTTCCAAAGTTCGACATGTTTACAGGAGGATTCCCCTGTCAACCATTTTCTTCTGCAGGGATGCAAATGGGCTTTTCTGACAAGTATGGACGTGGAACACTGATACAGCACATTGTTCGTATTTTGGATTATTGTCGTCCGGAATATGTTTTACTTGAAAATGTCAAAGGACTTACATCAAAGAAATTCAAACCGGTTTTTGATTATATAGTTACAGAATTTCGTAGGATGGGGTATCTTCGTGAAGACGAGGATTTGCACTATTCTGTTTTGAATACGAAAGACTATGGCATACCTCAAAATCGAGAGCGTATTTGGATATTTGCAAAACAGGGCGGATTGCCAGAAGGCTTTAGCCTAGAGCCGCCTAAGGTAAAGTTAAAAAAACGCCTTAAGGACTTTTTGGATATAACGCCACCTGCCTATTTGTATCTGACTGAAGCTCAGATTGAACATCTGAAAGAAAAACATCACGTTGACAGCTTTGTTGTTGAAGAGCCTCTGTGTTTCGATGTTTATAACAAGAAGATTAAGAGGGATGCTATAAGCATCACCATTACTCAGCCTGAGCATAATAGTCTCAGAGTGATAGAACCGCCAAAAGAGGACGGAAAGGAAATTGTCAGGAAGATGTCAGTTGACGAGCAATTCCGCCTTATGGGTTTTAAAAATGGAGAGTTGAAATATGATGGTTTATCCTATAGCCAAATGTCTAAACGCGCAGGCAATGGATGGGATGTAAACCTCGTAGGTAAATTAATAAAACACATTTTTAGCCAGTTATAATATGCGTCTGAAAGAAACTTCATTCACAATGAATGTGACGACAAATGGTTCGTCAACACCCGACTTTACGCAAGACATCGGACAGTCGAATTCTTATTTTATGGATTACGCAGGGTTCAATGACATCTGTGTAGCCATGTTGTATTACCAAGTTAAAGACATCGAAAATGTCACAGCGCCTTTAGGGAAGGGAGGAAAGCGTCAGTCTCTTGATAATATGGACAATTATTCATTGGAATTGGCGTCAATCTTTGATAATATTTATGTCAATAATGTTCATCTTGACAATCAGAAATTCATAATGTTTGTCATTAAAGAGCAACGTGAGACACATTGTGGTAGAAGACAATTGAAATTTAGCAAGGATGCTCGATACAAGGATCTTAACTATAATGAACAATGCATAGATGCAATAGGAGTTGCTCTGAATTGTCTTCCAACAGGCAGCTGGGTTGTTACCGATATTAATATTAGCAGAGAAAAAGATTCATCGCCTCGCTTGGATTTCACTGCTGTTGTAATGAATAGTAATGCGTCTGTTGATTTTAAGTCCACATCGCAAAGGACTTCGATTATTAGTAAAAGAAGACAATCACTTATAAATAATGGTTTGCTAACAAACAATAATAACATTGAACATCGGGTAGAGAAATCAATAGCAGACCTAATAACAGGCCACGATTCTGACGAATTAAGTCTTCATAGTTTACAGATGATAGCAAAAAGCATGTACGATAGAAGTGGAGATAGCGAAAAAGTACGCAGTTTGCTTCTGTTTGGAATTATGTACGCACCACATATTGAAGGGTATGCAAATAAGATATCCGAATATGTCAAAGCTGGTAGCTCATTTGGTACTGATATTACCAAAGGAAGAAATGTAGGGTTCTATTTGCGGTCAAAAATAGACCCGGCAGATGAGTATGTTGAATTTGACCCGCAAATCGTTCCGCTCCAGCAAATTTTCTTCGGTGCCCCAGGCACTTCCAAATCTACTCGGATAAAGAGTTTAATTGGTAACAAGGAACAACACAGAGTAACATTCCATCCTGATACGGACTATGCTTCTTTTGTTGGTTGTTATAAGCCATCAAAAGATGATAATGAGAATGTTATCACATACAAATTTGTTGCACAGCCATTCATAAACGCTTATGTCTCTGCTTGGAAAAAACTATATGATGATAATGAAGTCCACAAAGAAGTTTTCCTGGTCATAGAAGAAATAAACAGAGGCAATTGTGCTCAAATTTTTGGCGATCTGTTCCAATTATTGGATCGTAATAGTGAGGGATACAGCGATTATTCGATAGAGCCAGACAGTGACCTTTGCCGATTTCTTAAAACCGAATTCGCTGATAGTGGCATTCAAATTCAAGGCATAAAAGAAGGACGCATTATGAAGCTTCCTCCCAATCTCTTTATTTGGGCAACAATGAATACCAGTGACCAAAGTCTATTCCCCATAGACTCCGCATTCAAACGCCGCTGGGATTGGAAATATACACCTATCAAGAATGCAGAAAAGGGACACGTTATAGCACTCAGTGATCGTCAATATGACTGGTGGGAGTTTCTTGATGCTGTAAACAAGCGAATAGAAAAAGTGACAGAATCTGAAGACAAGCAATTGGGCTATTGGTTCGCTAAACCTGAAAAAGGTATTTCTATCAGTTCAGAAAAGTTTGTCTCAAAAGTGGTGTTTTACCTATGGAACGATGTGTTTAAAGATTATGGTCACGATGTAAATTCTCCATTCGTAATAAAGCAGGACGATGGTAAGAAGGTTGAATTGCGTTTCAAATCTTTCTTTGATGAAAATGGAGATGTGGATGAAGCCGTCCTCATACAATTCTTCTGGGGATTAAAACTCCAAACAAAAGCTGCAGCACCAACTCAAGCCGAAGAGAATAAAGAAGATGACGAAACTCCTACTTTAGAATCTCCAGCAGTAAAAGAAGCCATGGCTGATCAGGCCCCTGCTGAAGATGAGTCATCTGTAGATGCCTTTGAAGATAACGAGGAAGAATTGCCAGAGGCCAAAAGCATAGATGACTTCTTTAATAGTTAGTAGTTAGTTAATCCTTATGAAACTTATCATAGAAGACTACCCATACAAGGTCGAATGTGTAGAACGTATTCTGCAAAACATCGACGCCCTTCAAAATAAGGATGGCTTCGTTAGGGTAAGCTATGTGGGTTATTGCTATAACAATAGCATCAAGGATTGTGTGTTTTTTCTGCCAAAGGTTATTATTAATGAAGCTGAACCTCCTCGCGTACTTGGGAAATACCTGCCTGAAGATATAATTGATGTTTCTGCCAGCAAGATGGAAAAAGCAGACAAGGAGTTTATACATGGACTTTCGGCATGGATATATCGGGCTGTCAAGGAATATCAGCGGCTAAATCCTGAATCTGAGATAGTATATGAAAACACTTTCTCACGGATGGATGGTAGTAATACAAAGGTTTCGAGTACGCTTATTGACATTATTCTCTCAATTATAGATTTCAATCGTAGCGAAAAAGATTTCTTCATGTTCCATGTCCGCAACATACATAGTGGATTTAATCGCATTAATTGGAACAAAACGATTAGCAAAGAACAAGCATATTTGCAAAATGGGCGTCCTGTCTATTTGAATCTGATAAATCGTCACAAGGAGGTAAACTATGATGAGGAACTGATAGTTGTTTTCTATTCGATATTGAACTATATTCAGCAGATGTATGGTTTTAAAGTTTCAATAGACTTCAATTATGAGCTTATTACTGGCAACCAGTTCCAGCGTTATCTTCAGCATTATGGAAAGTTGCGGCTGCGCCAGATTAAATATCGCTATTTCTCAGACAGAGAGTTGATGATGTGGAAGCTCTGCTATGCTTTCTTTGAACTGTCAGAGATAATTTCATCTACTCGGCAGGAGAATGACTATTTGCTGGTAAAGAACTTCAATATCGTGTTTGAGGCAATGATTGACGAACTACTGTCGCAAAAAGAACTGAAAACAAGTGAACTCGCAGACCAGCCAGACGGAAAGATTGTAGACCATATTTTCCCATATGAGGGTGTAATGAACAATGGTGAGAAGATTTATTATATCGGTGACTCGAAATATTATAAGATAGAAAATGTACCAGGTAAGCGCTCGGTATATAAACAATACACTTATGCCCGCAATGTAATTCAATATAATATGGGGCTCTTCTTGGAACATCCAGAAAGAGCCGGGCAAGATTATCTCATTTACCGAGACGAGGCAACTGAAGGATATAACATTACACCAAACTTTTTTATCAGCGGTCTACTCAGTAAAGAGCTGTCATACAAGGATGCTGAATTGGAGTATCGACGTGATGAAGAACCAATGATGCACTTCAAAAACCGACTTTTTGATCGAGATACGCTCCTGCTACAGCATTATGATATCAACTTCTTATTCGTACTAGCCTTATATGGTGGAGGAAATAGTGGCGCGAAAGAGACTTTCCGAGACGAAGCACGCGAGCGGTTCCGCAAGCACTTTATCAGCTACCTTGAAAAGAGATACCAATTTTTCTCGCTCCAGCAGAAACCTGATATAGAAGGCGGAATGGAGGGAAGTATAAACAAGCATTTCCGGGACATCATAGGCAAAACATTCCGCCCATACAATGACAGAGACATTCTTTATCTTTCATGCGAAAAGAAAGAAGAGTATCACGAACAAAACCTGCAACTCATTTCACAACTGAGCGAAGATTTTATAGTACGTGACTATAAGCTGGGCACAGATCCTCGTCAGAACATCGAGCATTATACCGAGGTCATTACAAGTGCTATGCCCAAGGCTGATGGTAGCCATCGGAAGCTCAAATACGCTGATATGCCAGAAGAGGTATTCCTATTTGGCGGTTATCGCACAGATAAAAATCAGAAAGCATGGATTGACGAGCACAAACTATACAATGTACGTTACAATGTTACGCGTTCTGGTACAATTGGAGGTATTAAGGATGTAGCTGTGGCTGCGCGTTTTCTTGTCTTGTATGAAATAGGGGCGGATAATCATCCAGAGCCTCATGTGTATCTGATTGCATCGCACACAAGATATTCACAGGTCGTGATGCAGAAGATGGGGTATCCAGAGCCTCATGGTTCGTATCTTATATATCGCATATTTGCAGAGGTGCAGTTTGATGGTATAGACATCGATATTGTACTTGAAAGAGCAAGGGTAGAAGAAATGGAGCGTTTACGCCTAAATGGCGAACTGACTGAAGACTGGGAGAAGAATTGGATAGGTACACCTATATATTATAAGGGCAAGGATTTGATATGACAGAGGAGAAAATCATATATGCAACAATTTGCCAGACAGGAACAACTATCTTAAAAAACGGCAAAGAGACAAAGCTGCATCCCTACCAGCAGAAAGCGAAGAGTGACATCTTCAAGGCGTGGGATGAGGTGAATCATGTCATGCTGCAAATGCCTACAGGAACAGGTAAGACCTATCTTTTCTCCAGTATTATCCATGATATTAACGTTTGGAGTATGAAAACTCATACTCCAAACAAGATGTTAGTTATAGCACATCGCAGAGAACTTATTGATCAGATTGATAAGAGTCTGGGAGTTTTCCATGTGGCCCATTCTGTTTTAGCTGGTCCAAAAGCGCAACGTAATCTTTCTAATCCCGTTATTGTTTCATCCATTCAAACTATCACTCACCCTGCAAATGAGGGAGATGTAGAACGATTGAAATCAAGAATCCATTTTGTTATCATAGACGAGGCGCATCATGCAATGGCTAACACCTACAGAAAGCTCTGGAAGATGTTCCCTGAAGCCAGGTTCCTTGGCGTAACTGCAACTCCTTGGCGCATGAATCATTCCGGTTTTCGCCGCATCTTTGATAAGCTAATCCTTACACAATCAGTAAAGAAATTCATCAGTCAAGGATATCTTGCTCCATATAACTACTTCTCTCTGAAACCAAACAGTTGGGTGCAGGGGGCAATTAATGGTATTCATAAATTTGACAAGTGGGGAGATTACGATGAGCATGCCCTGATTGATACGATGGATTTGGGACATATTAGAGCTCAGCTTGTGAAGAGTTACCAGAAACATGCTTGGAAGAAGAAGGGTATCATCTACAGCATCAACAAACAGCATAGTGCAAATATCTGCAACGATTATCGTAGGCTCGGTGTTAGGATCGTTGATATCGACGATTCAACTCCGCCAGCATTGAGAAAACAATACGTGGATGAATTTAAGGAGGGGAAAATAGATATAATCGTTAATGTCAACATATTCTCTGAGGGTTTTGACTGTCCAGACATTGAGTTCATTCAATTAGCTCGTCCCACTCGTTCTCTTACAATGTATCTCCAACAGGTTGGAAGAGGATTAAGAATAACTGAAGGTAAGTCGAAATGTATTATTCTGGATAATGTTGGTATGTATTCACGTTTTGGTCTACCTGATGCTAATCGCCATTGGATGGCTCATTTTCGAGGTCAAGATGTTGATGAATCCCCCAAGAAAGGAAATGGATTTGGTTGGGGAAATGGTTATTATGACGAACCGGATCTGAGTGAAGGAGATGAAGAAATGCTGCTTGTTCAAGAGACGGAAGCAGGTATTGAATCTGATGATACTGATTATATTAAACCCATTAGCAATGAGGAAGAAATACCTGAACAGGAGGTCATTTCTGAAAGGATAAAACCAAAGCAGGCGCACCCCCAAGAACCATCTAGGAAACTAAAAAAAGTTTCGCCCATGAAGCCTACAATATTATTGGAGAGTAACCGCTTCCATGATGGATATAGTATTGTTGCTGACAATAACTTTTATTATATAAAAGTCCAGTCATCTGGTAACTGCTATTTCATTGCTCCAGTATTTAGAAAGCCATCCGAAACCGACGAGTTAATCGTAGAATCTATTGGGGATAGTTATATTGTCAAGCATCTGATTCCAGAGGCTGAGAAGGCAAAAGAACAGAAAATTGGTTCTATCTTAATTGATGAAGATGCAATAACATTCTTGAACGATTTTAATGGAAGAACAATTTCAACATCATTCAAAGTGACATAGAGCTATGGACAGACTCACCGCACAACAACGCCATCAAAACATGGCAGCCATCCGGTCGAAGGACACGAAACCGGAGATGATTGTGCGTCGTGGGCTATGGAAGCGTGGATTCAGATACAGGCTAAACCATAAGCGGTTGCCTGGGCATCCGGACCTCGTACTTAGGAAGTATCGTACCTGCATCTTTGTGAACGGCTGCTTTTGGCATGGTCATTTGGTAGATATACAGAAGCCTGAAAACTCTGAGTGCTGCAAGATTCCCAAGACTAACCGCGACTTCTGGGTGGCGAAGATTCTGAGAAATAAGGAGCGAGACAGAGAGGAACAGCGTACACTGGCTAAAATGGGATGGCACTGTATCACCATTTGGGAGTGTGAGCTGAAACCACAAAAGCGTGAAGAGACATTGGACTCCATCGCTTTTACTTTAAACCACATTTGGCTGCAAGACCACGGGGCAAAGAGTATTCCATATCCGAAGTTGGAAGAAGAGAACATGCAGATGCCGATGGCAGCAGAAGATATTGAAATGTTTGTGGATTTGTAAATACGTATGATGATATGGGAATTAGATTAAACAAAGTAACAAATCAATTGAATATAGGAATTCATACGATAGTGGAATTTCTAAAAAATCATCATATAGGTGAGATAAAAGACGATGCCAATCCAAATACCAAGATAACGGATGAACAATACAATGTGTTGGTTAAATATTTCAGCGTAGATAAGAAAGTAAAAGCTAAAGCAGATACTTTGTTTGATAAGATTTCAAACAACAATCAGGAAAGCAAAGGAGGGAAGGCAAAAAAGAAGAAAAAGAGAAAGAGTTCGACGCCCGTTGAAATTAGTATCGAGACCAAGCTCAAATGGGCCGAACAAAGAAAGAATAGGAGGTCATTAAGACCTAACCAAACTTTTGCAAGAAGTGACAACCCCGTAACTGCGCAAAGGAAAGACGTTAGAACCTTGAAAGAAATAAATAGGATTCACGACATTGATGAAGCGTTGTGGTGTTTTACATGGCCTACGCTTAAGTATAACAGAAGCGATGATTGGTATGTACAGGACTTAATAGGTCACAATGAAGAAATGATGTCCTATTATCATAACAAGATGAAAGGTTATTTTGGTCTGGAACATATTCTCCAGAAGAAATATGACAGGAAACCACAAGTTATCGATGTCAAAATAAAAGATGATTACGTTCCTAAAAATATTTCTACTGAGTCTGAATATAAAGAAGTTAGGCTTCCTCAACCCTTGGCAAGCATGGTCGTAAGACGTCTGACTAAGGTGTTGAAATGGAATACTCTTGAAAATTATAAAGATGGTGAGAGGGTGTTAGTGTTTGCTCTACCTTCAACA
>Ga0256405_10009186_pt1 | contig 13659 bp, 15 predicted proteins | sample RumenRJG_02DNA_FD_189096 | JGI IMG/M metagenome (GOLD analysis project Ga0256405, IMG submission 189096) | Bovine rumen microbial communities from Lethbridge, Alberta, Canada - RJG_02 | ecosystem: Host-associated > Mammals > Digestive system > Stomach > Rumen | place: Canada: Alberta...
GTCGGAAGACAAGGACAGGATATTATAATGGATAATGACACCGGAAAAACAGACGAGAATCTGATGCTACGTTGCGGTGTGAGGAAATACCCTTCTGAAAAATTCAATAAAGAGGAAGATATAAACTCTCTCAGTAAAATCATTTACAATTCTGAAGACCCTGCATTAGTCCAAATGAAATATGATAATACAGGTATTATAGACGGTAAATCTTATCGCTACGAATATGATAAGAGGGTAAAAGAACCAACGGGAGTAAACCCGAAATCAATGATTAATATTGCTGCGGAAAGTATTAATATATTTGGTGTAAACGACCAGAAGTTAAATGTTAGAAACAAAGACTTACCGGAATCTAAAAATACCCTCGACGTTGTTAGAAGAGAAAAACTTCAGGAATTATCTAAAGAATTGCATCAATTACCAAAAGGTGATTTACTTATGGAATATTTATATTTGATGGAACAAGCCATATTAAACCATAAGCACGCTTGGAATCAAGTACCTTGTGATAGAACGACATATGAAGTGTCGAATATGATAAATTATAATAAAAAAACAGAGATACTTTCGGATTACGTCAGAATATCTTAGGTAATTATATTATTTGCCTTTTAACAATTAAAACTATTTATAGAAACAATTATATACATATCATGATAGAACGTACTTATCTCGACAAATGCAACACTATAATAAAAGGGAGTAATGTCAACACAGGGATATCGCCTGTGCTTAGTTTAAACTATGGCGCATCCACGACACGCGCATTAATACATTTTGACCATTCTAAAATAAAAAAATTGTATGAATGTGGCGTTATGCCTGATATGTTAAAAATGAAGCATACTCTTAAGATAACTAATGCCGGTTCGCTTGATTTTACGCAAATCCACACAAAGGAGCAAGGCTTGAAGGCATCTGCTATAAAAAAGAGGGCCACTTCATTTGATGTTATATTTTTCCTTTTACCACAATTATGGGATCAAGGCAAGGGTTTTGATTATGTTTATACGGATTTCAATCGTGATTTTTATGATAGAAAAAGCCGTCATATAGGTAATAGGCTCGTTTCAACCGATGGAAGCAATTGGTATCAGGCAAGAAACGGTTACAAATGGCCCGAAAATGGCGTTTATTCGTTAGATACATTATCAAAGGAATATGATAACTATTCATCGGAAGAAGGCAGTAAAATAGTAATAGGACGACAGCATTTTGACATAGGAAATGAAAATATAGAATTTGATATAACAGAAATTTTCAATAAGTTTATAACCGGTGAAATCGAAAATTATGGTATCGGAATAGCATTTTCGCCTCTTTTGGAGAATATAGGAGATGTTAAGAGCGATCCTGAGAACAAAATTGAAAATTATATAGGCTTTTTGTCAAACAATACAAATCTATTTTTCGAGCCTTATGTAGAAACATTTTATGACGATTATATTTCTGATGACAGGGCGAATTTTGTTATTGATAAAAACAATAAATTGTATTTGTATTGTACCATAGGTGATAAATTGGAAGATTTAGATGAATTACCTTCATGTACGATTACAAATCAAAATGAGGATATTGTTTTTGACAACATGGAAGTAAAGAGATTTTCGAAGGGTGTTTATTATGTTGAATTAATGTGCGGTCATGGCAATTTTGAACCTGATACAATGTTGTATGATACTTGGGGTAATATAATCTATAATGGAGTAAAACTTGATGATGTTGAAATGGATTTTACTCTTAAGAAACCTTCATCATACTTTAAGATAGGTAAATCTATCATTGATGAGCCTGATTTTACGCCAAATATATATGGCATAAATTCAAATGAAGAAATTCAGAGAGGTGATATTCGAAAATTAACAGTTATAACAAGGGTCAATTATACTGTTCAGCAAGCCCAATCAGTGGATTCTATCGAGGCGAGGGTTTATATTCGTGACGGAGAAAGGGAATATGATGTAATACCATTTGAAAAATTGAATAAAACAATCAGTGAAAGTTATTTATTAGTTGATACATCAATGTTATTACCACAAAAATATTACGTTGATGTGAAAATTAATTATGGAATGCAATCAATTATACATCATGATATGCTACATTTTTCAATAACAGATAACCTAAATAATAAATTTGCTTAAAAAAATAGTCTCATGCTTATAGATATAGTCATTCCTTATGTGAATTATAAGGATAATGAGTGGTATAAAAGCTATGTAAAATATAAAAAAGAATGTAATCACTCATATTCTACAAATGTGAATAGATTCAGGGATTTTGGTACTTTAAGGTACGTTTTTAGAGGGATTGAAAAAAACATGCCGTTTATAAATAACGTTTTCCTTATTTTAGCATCAGAAAGTCAATGTCCCGAATGGGTGGACAAAGAAAAAGTCAAAATTGTCTACCACAAGGATTTTATACCTGAGGAATTTCTTCCGACATTTAATGCGAATACTATAGAGATGTTCCTTTGGAATATAAAAGAATTAGGCGAGTATTTTATATACTCAAATGACGATTTTTTTCCATTAAAAAAAAGTGTTGAAAGCGATTATTTTAGAGATAATAAACCGATAATAGAACTAATAAAACACTTACCTTCCAAAGGTAATATATGGAACGATGAATTATTAGGTTCTATAAGACTGGCTTCACATAATAATAAAATAGATTATATATTACAAACGAGACACGGCTTTAGCCCAATGATAAAGTCTAAAATGATTGATTTTTACGAAAAAAACAAAAAAGAAATAAATAAGTCTATTTCAAGATTTAGGGAGTCATATAACTTTACCGGTTATTTATGGGTATATGATAATTATGTGAATAAAAATTACGTAAATGGTAATATTGGCGAGAAATACTTATGCTTGAATAATAATATTAACAGATGTGTAAATGAGATATTGTCATCTAAAACGAAATGTTTGTGCCTCAACGATAATGTTGTTCGACTAATGCCTAACACGGAAGAGAAGTTACATACAGCATTTTTAAGGGTGTTCCCGCACAAATCTTCATATGAATTATTTGACTATAAAGTAAAAACATGTAAACTTCCTATTGATTATGCAAACGAGTTAAATGAGTTTCTATATTCTAAATTTTCTAATATTCATGTTAAACGAGATAAGCCAAAGAAAAAAAACAAATCGAATAGATTCATTATAAGGAGGATAGTGCAGTGAATGTTGCCTTATGTTGTATAGCCAAAAGTGAAAATAAATATATCAGAGAGTTTGTTGAGCATTATAAACTATTAGGATTTTCGAGCGTTTTTATCTATGACAACAATGATGTGAACGGAGAAAGGTTTGAAGATGTGATAAGCGACTATATCGAAAACGGATTTGTTAAAATAGTAAATTTCAGAGGCAAAAACAGGGCTATGTTTGATGCCTATAACGATTGTTACAGAAACAGGTGTAAGGGGTATGATTGGGTGTGTTTTTTTGACTGTGATGAATTTTTAACATTACAAAAAGATAACTCGATAGACAAATACTTATCAAGACCGTGTTTTGAAAATTATGATATGATAGCAGTGAATTGGGAATTATATGGCGACAATGATTTAGTCACATATGAAGACAAACCGATTCAACAACGCTTCACAAAGCCTATGGATAAAGACTTTTACATATTTCATGGAAAGTACGAGAACAGGCAGATAAAAACGATATTAAGAACAAATCTAAAAGGCGTTTATTTTGGAAATCCGCATTTTCCATTTGGAAATTATAGGTCATGTAATGCGAGTGGTAAATATTCTCAATTCGGTAAAAGAATAAGTGGTAAGGGGTATGATATTTTTTGGGATAAGCCTTTAGATTATGATTTGGCAAAATTAAAGCATTATAGAACGAAGACAGCAGAAGAATTTGCCGATAAAATATTACGTGGATACCCTGATATAGATAAGGCATCGAAAAGTTCGCAATTTTTACTATCTAAAGAATTTTTCTTTAAGCACAATAAGAAAACCGCAGAAAAAGAAAAGTTTTTCAAACACAATTCACCGGATAATAGTGATAGACACGAATCCACTCATTTGCAGATTAAAAATAGATTTATTATAAGGAATTTTGGCGGTATTTAACCGTCAATTTTTTCTTTATATTTTTGATATAAAATTTATTTTTTAATAAAAAAATGGGAGATAAGGATCTGGCTAACATTAGGAACATAGAATTTTGGATAAATGCGTTTAATGAACATTCGTCATTATATGGGATTGACTATGATGATGAAGAATTATGCAAAATAGTTGATAATTTAAAGAAATCAGCGTTAAAATTAAATGAACCTAATGTTAAAATTGATACAGTAGAGAAAAAAAACGATGTCATCAATGATATATACGGTTGTGTGTATAATAAATTATATATTTGGCAAAAAATGTTGTTGTATGACCTGAGTTATAAAGATGTTGTCATGAATTCTTCAAGAAGGCAGCACGGGGTTACAACCATTGCAATGATTTGGCTTATTCAACATTGTCTTGAACATAAAAATGTTAAAACCCTATACATTGGTTGTAAGTCACCTGATATAAAGCCTATTGAAAACATGCTTGGGGGTTATAAATTACCTATTAAGGAACAAACGCATGATTTCATAGAATTTGAAAACGGGTCGAATATAATGATCTGCGATAATCCTAATAAAGCATTAGATTTAAAGTTTCGTGCGACAGTATTTGACATGATACCTCAATCTGAATGGTATAAGGATTTAAACATATATAATAGTTTGGTTTTTAATAGTGATCACTGCTTATCATGTATTTCAAATGACTATATACCGTTTTTCCCGTTATATGAAAGGGTTGGTAATATTGATAAACGTTATGATGTAGATTATGGGTTGGATGAGGACTTAAGAATAATAAGGAAACAACTTAAGATATTATTTCTTAACAGGTATTTTCAATATCGCATTTCCGATTTAACTAATGATGCCGATGATAGGTGGATGTTTAGATACAATGATTATTTCTTTGATGGTGATAAAGAAGTAAAAAATGATAGCAATATAGAAAAATGTTAATGTAGTATGATAGAGTATGACGTCATTGTTGTTGGTGCCGGATTGTTTGGTTCTGTTATAGCATATAGAGCCAAAGAATTAGGTATGAGAGTGCTTGTATTGGAAAAAAGAAGCCACGTTGGAGGGAATATATATGATGAAAACAACGATGGCATCTTAGTTCATAAGTACGGTCCACATATATTCCATACTAATGACAAGAACGTGTGGAAGTTTGTAAATAAATTCGCAAATTTTAGACAATACAACCATAAGGTATTTGCTAAATTTGGTAATGATGTCTATACCTTACCGTTTAATCTGCATACATTTAAGCAAATCTACCCTGAAATGGTACCAACCCCATCATCTTTAAGTAAACTATTGGAAAACGAACATAAAATTGAATATTATGAAAACCCAAAAAACTTAGAAGAGAAATGTGTTAACCTAATAGGTAGAAAAATGTATGAAATACTTGTTAAAGGGTATACTGAAAAGCAATGGGGCTGCTCATCTGCTGATTTACCACCTGAAATAATAACAAGGATACCCGTAAGAAACAGTTTTGATAACTCTTATTTTAATGATATCTATCAAGGAATACCAGAAGAAGGGTTCACTAAAATGATAGTTAACATGCTAAATGGTATAGAAGTTAAAACATGCGTTGATTTTGATGAAAACAAGGATTTTTGGCTTAACAAATGTGCTGTATTGTATTATACAGGTGCTATTGATAAGTTTTGTAACTATAAATACGGTCCTTTAGGGTGGAGAAGCCTTAAGTTTGAAGAAAAAACCTTATATTTATCAAATTTCCAAGGTTGCCCGGTTTTAAACTACACTGAGGATATAGTTCCTTATACAAGGATTATCGAACATAAGCATTTTTATTGGGATAAAACCAAGGATATAAAAAAATCTATATTAACATATGAATATCCTGATAATTGGGAGATAGGAAAAGAAGCATATTATCCAATAAACAACAGTAAAAACGATAGTTTGTATGAGAAATATCTTGATTTCTGTTCTGAAGTGTGGCCTAAGGTCCGTTTTGGAGGGAGATTGGGTGGTTATTCTTATTTAGACATGGACGATACAATAAAATTAGCACTAAAACAATAAATATGGCGAAAAAAAGTGTAAAAAAAGATATAAAAGTTGGATTGTGTTGTATAGGTAAAATGGAAAATAACTATATAAGAGAGTTTATAGAACATTATAAAAATTTAGGCGTTGACCATGTATTTTTATATGACAACAATGATACCGACGGTGAAAATTTTGAAGATGTTATAGGCGATTACATAGAAAATGGCTATATTGAAGTAATAGATTTCAAGAATAGGAAAATATGCCAATTGGATGCTTACAATGATTGCTATAAAAACAGGTGTAACGGGTATGATTGGGTTTGTTTTTTTGATTGTGATGAATTTTTAGATTTAAGAAATGACAAATCATTAAAAAAATACCTTTCAAAAAAATGTTTTGATGATTTTGAGCAAATTCATATAAATTGGAAGGTTTTTTCAGATAATAACCTAATTCATTATGAAAACAAGCCGTTAAAAGAGAGATTTACAGAGCCGGCTCCTTTTGATGCTAAGAATCAATATAGTTTTCCTGAAAATTACCACATAAAAACAATTATTAGAACAAACACTGATAAAACATGCTTTTTTGAGAACCCGCATTATCTCTCAAATAATGAAAGGGAAACGAAAGTATGCGATTGTGATGGAAACAAGGCCGCAAATGGGGCTTTTATTGTTTTTAATGAAAATGGAAGCGCATTTTTAAACCACTATCAATTCAAAACATTAGAAGAATTTGTGTTTAACCGCGTAGTTAAGGGTGCGTGCGATTGTGGCGAAGAGCATATAAGAAAAAGAACAAGGATATGTAATTTTTTTAAGATAAATGAAAGAACAGAAGAGAAAAGAAAATTTCTTATAGAAAATAACATCCCATATCCCTATAAAGTTGGTATTGTTATACCGACAAAGGGTAAAGTGTATTTTTTGACTAAATTATTATATAGTATTATATATCATTCTAAATATGATACTGATCTTTTAAAGATTTATATAGCGGACACAGGAAGTGAACAGTCAGATAAGAATGAAATTATTAAAATACTTAATAGGATTAAATCTGAAAACGGAATAGATTCAATGCTTATTGAGTACGGGTTTTATAATTTCGCAAAAATAAATAATCACGTTGTGAACAACTATGTTGACAAGGACACTGATATTGTCTTATTCTGCAATAATGACATCGAATTGGTGAATGATGCCATTACAAAATGTGTAAACACGGTAGATAAGTATTATGATTCTATAGGAACGGTCGGTGCGAGGTTAATGTATTATAACAATACCATACAACACTGTGGCGTTATATTTAAATGCGATGACAATATAACCGGCGTTGGCCATGTGTTGCAGGATAAAATATGGACAATAAGCCAAAAAGAAAATGAAGACGACATAATCATCGATTCTTTCGGAAATACGGCAGCGTTTATGATGGTTAAATATAAAGACTTTATCAGTTATGGTGGTTTTCCTGAAAAATATGAAAAATGTTTTGAGGATGCGGAACTTAACTTAGCCATGTTTTTAGATGGCAGAAAAAACTATACAAACGCAAGTGCGGTATGTTGGCATTTTGAAAGTTTATCAAGGGGTAAAAGTATGTCAGAAAACGATAAGAACGTGTTATTCACAAAAATTCTCGAAAATCGCAATAAAATAAATGATTTCAAAATTAAAATTGTGGATAAAAAATGAGAAAAAAGGCTATATTAATTACAGGCGTAGCCGGTTTGTTGGGAAGTAACATGTCGGATTGGCTTATAAAAAATAAGGGAGAATATGCTATTGTTGGTATCGACAATTTAATGCCCGGAGGTGGATACATCGAAAATATTGATACAAAACATGTCCATTTTTATAAAAGGGATTTGTCACATGAAGATATTTCCGATATATTTGAAAACTATGACGTTGAATATGTTTTCCATTTTGCAGCGTATGCGGCAGAAGGTTTATCCCCGTTCATGAGGATGTTTAATTGGGAAAATAATTCAGTCTCAACGGCAAACATTATAAACCAATGCATAAAATATCATGTTAAGCGCTTAATATACACATCATCGATGTCAGTTTATGGGCATGGAAAAAACGACGGCTCAAAATTCGATGAAAACGACACACCTAATCCAATTGACCCATACGGTATATCAAAATATGCCTGCGAAATGGATATTAAAGTAGCAGGAATTCAGCATGGACTTGATTACTGCATAATCCGTCCGCATAACATATTCGGAGAACGGCAAAATATATGGGATAAATATAGAAACGTTTTAGGCATATGGATGTATCAGATTCTACATAATGAACCAATGCTAATTTATGGTGATGGAGAACAAACAAGAGCATTTACTTATGTTGATGATAACCTGCCATGCATATGGGAAGCCGCTATTTCCGAAAAAGCATCTAAACAAATTATAAACTTAGGCGGGATAAAGCCTTATACAATAAATGAATCTGCGAAAATATTGTGTGATATAAGCGGATATAATAAAGTAGTTCACATGGAACCCAGATTTGAGGTTAAATATGCTGTCCCAACACATGAAAAATCGGTTGAAATTTTAGGCTTCGAGCATAAAACAGATTTGGAAATCGGGTTGTCTAAAATGTGGAGTTGGGCACAAAAACAACCTGATAGAAATAGGTTCGTTTGGGAAAATTATGAGATAGAGGACGGCTTATACTCTTATTGGAGATAATTTTGGATATGATAAACATATACATATACACACACAAACCATTTAAACCGCCTTTCAGGGCTTCTAATGAGTTTAAAATATTAACTGATGATAAATCTGTCAAGTCGGATATGAAAGTGCTGTATGAGCAAGATTTTAACGATAATTTGATGAATTTGTCAAAATTTTATGGTGAAGGTAGCGGTATATATTGCCTGTATAAGTCAGATAATCTACCGGAGTATATAGGCTTTTGCCATTATAGTAGATATTTTGATTTTAAAATAGATGAAATTAAACTTTTGCTAAGTGAAAATGAAATTTTAGTGCATAAACCTGTAAGGTTACTAAGAAACAACAGGGGTTTTTATGGTATGTGCCATAATATTGATGATTATAACGTTATAGGTGATATCATAAATGAATTTTACCATGAATATTATGAATCTTTTTGTAAATTTAATAAGAATTCGATGATATACCCTTGCAACATGTTTATAATGAAAAGGGAGGATTTTATCGAATATGGGAGGTTTGTTTTTGGTGTGCTATCTAAATTCTGTGAAACTAAGGGTTTTTATTCAGATAAAGATGTAAAAACGTATATTATAAATAATAAGAAAAAATATATAAAATATTTTAGTCCAAATAATAAGGTAGAATATCAACAGAGGTTAGGCGGATTTTTATTAGAAAGACTTAGTAATGTGTTTTACATGAAACATTTTAAATCAATCACAGGGATACCTGTAAGAGTAGTTAAGCAATGAGGCAAGTAACTAAGAATAAAACCATCAGTAAACCAATTAAAAGAAAAAAAACGGTATCAGGAAGAAAAAGAAGTCATCCGGAATACGGAACTTCGAAATTGGAGGAGTTTTTTGCTGAAAATTTCCTTGATAAATTGAAATTGGAGTATAAATACCAATACAAAGCGGAAGATATCGGTAGATATTATGATTTTGCAGTATTCACAAAAACTGCAGGTAGCATGATCCTTATAGAGGTTGATGGTGATTTCTACCATTCGAATCCGAATTTGGTAAAGGAAGATAAAATGAATCCGATGCAGAAGCATAATAAACGCGTAGATAAAATAAAGGATGATTGGGCCGCACTTCACAGCATACCTCTCATAAGAATTTGGGAAGAAGATATTAGAAAATCGCCTGAAAAAGTGATGAAGTTGTTAAAAGAAAGGTTTTATATAGAAGATGATAAAGCAGTAAAGAAAACTGAGAAAAATAAACGGCACGTCAATAAATTAAAAAAAATATGAATATTAAATTATTTTTACCATATTACAACCCTGATTTCAATGAATTTGATGTGAGTAGCGATCCTTACATATCAAATGAGGATTATTTTAGGCATATGCAAGAAGAAATCAATAAAAACGGCCAAATGGTCAGTGATTATTTAAACTATGGAAAGCAGGGAGATACCTATTATGTATCTGATGATTTTGGAAACAGTGAAACAAAAAGTGCCAAACTTAATTTTTCCTTTTGCGAAGGAAGTCTACTTAACCAAAACGGACAAGAAGAAAGTGTTGACAGTTTTATAGACAACTATGTAAAGAAAAATGTTTGTTTATATATTCTCAAACTCGATTTTGATACCATGACTGAAGAATTTGAAGAAGATATCAGGGAATGGGAAACCGAGCATAATAAAATTACAAGCAGAAAAGACAAAACTGATGAATGGAAGGATGAAAATGATCCTAAAATTACATTAAGGATATCATTTTTTAATAAAGCAAATGAAGAAAAATGCGCTCAATTGCAGAATTGCAGGCTTTTAGAAAAATGTGAATACAATATTTATATTATAGCAGTAGAAAAAATAGTTCTGACTGAAGGAATAATTTAGGCAATTAAAATTAGTTATCGATAAAATGGAAAGAAAGAATATTTTGACCGAAGAAGAGGAAAAGCAGCTGAAGATGGCTTTGGCTACCAACGAAATGTATGAAAAAACAAAAGAAGAAGCGAAACTTAGGGGTGATACAAAAACTATTGAGCAGGTAGAACTTGCGCAAAAGGATATTTTAGCCCAACTTGAGAAACTTGGGTATAATAATGAAGCCAATAAAGAGAAGCAAGCAAATTTACAAAGTAAAAAATCAAGTGGTACATCACTTGCCAGTAAAAAAAATAATTACGGTAAAAGCATTTATGAACGGCTTGCAGAGGAAAAGGAAAGGGAAAAGGAGAAAAAAATAGAAAAAATAGAAAGCATGGATATTAAACCTGAGCCAATTGGGACCGAATCTAATTCAGATGAAATAATTCCTAATATTTCCCAATCTATGTACAATGACATCGACCCCGACACTCAGTATGATCTTCTACCGCTTCCAAGTAACGGAGAATGCTATAGAAATAAAATCAGCAGGGTTCCCGTTGGATATTTAACAGCCTATGATGAAAATCTGCTTTTAAGCCCAAATTTGTATAGGGACGGATTGGTTATAGATTTTCTGTTAAAAAACAAAATACTTAACGAAGATATTAACCCTGACGAATTGGTAAAAGGTGATGTTGACGCTATTATCTTATGGCTTAGGGCTACAAGTTATGGTATAGATTATCCCGTAACAGTAACAGACCCGGATTCAGGTGAAAAATTCGACGCTATCGTTGACTTAAGCAAGTTTAAGCCAAAGGAGTTTAAACTTAAAGGCGATGAAAACGGATATTTTACATATATATTGCCACATACTAAAGCCGAAGTAAAGTTTAGATACCTTACACGTAAGGATGAAAGAGATTTGGACACGCTTTCAAGAATTGAAAATAAGGCAATGAGGTCTCAAGACATAAAAGAAATGTCCAAAAAATTGAAAAATTTAATGGAAAGCGATAAAATGCTTGATATTAAAGATAAACAGTATTTTCTTGAAGTTACAAGGAAAATGGAAAAATGGGCCTCTGATATAGATAAAACAGGTGATACACTCGAATTTAACAAGTTTATCACGAATACACTTGAAATGCAAATCATGGCAATAAATGGAAATTATGATAAAGAGTATATTAGAGAAAAAATAATGAAAATGCCGGCATCCGATTCAATTAAACTTAGGACATATATATTGGAAAATGAACCTGGTATTGATTTTAGAGTGACAATACAAAAACCTGAGAATCTCGGAGGTGGTTCTTTTGAAACCTTTCTTGAGTGGGGCGACTTTGTTTTCTGGAGTATTGCCTGAATATGAATCACAACTGAAAGAAGAACTTTACGGGTGTTTTAAATTCATAGGTATACCGCTTGATGTTTTATATAAAATGCCGGTTAGGGACAGAAAATACTTCATATTAAGACATAACAAGTATATTGAAGAAGAAAATAGTAAATTAAACAAGACTAACAGGATAGATGGTTCGGCTATAAATAATTTTAGCCAAATGGATCAATCAATGCAAAAAGCGTTGAATAGATAAAAATAACCGCACTAAATAATTGTTTTTTAGTGCGGTTTTATATTTATTATTAAAATAATGCATTATTAATATAATTTTATGGAAAATAGAGTCGTAAGATTAACCGAGCAAGATATTAACCAGATAATTAAGGAATCCGTTGAAAAAATTATCAACGAAAACATGGAGCAGGAAACTTTAGGGGGCAGAATAATGGCCGGCGTAAATGGGGCTATTGGTAGAGACATCAATGGCGTACAACGCGGCGGAAAGGGTGCCGGACTTAGCCAATTAGGGAGGCGCTTGAGAGCTTTTAAGAAAAATTTTCACTTGAAAGGCGAATATGACGAAATACAGGATGTGGCTGATTTTTTAAAGAAACAAGTTCAAGATAGAAAACTGAATCCAAACATGACCATTGCACAATTAATTGGCGGTGCTATCAATGGAAATAAATTCGGTGTTCTTTCCGGAATGGCAAATAACCGATTATCACAGAGTTCAAGAGCCAGTAGAATGGACTAATGCACATTTAGCAATATAAAAAACCGTGGTTTTCAAATTTAAAACCACGGTTTTTTCTATTTTATAATCCTCTCCATAATCCAAATTATTGGGCGGCATATCCAAAAAGATATAGCATCCTTGAGTATAAACTTTTTATCCGTCAGTTGTAAGCGGTATGGGGCAAGGACGTGAATATTGAGGTCATAGTTTTTATTGAGGCGTCGCATTTCTCTCTTGAAATATTTTCCATGAACAACAGGCCCAAATCTACCTTCGCGAGCCAATTTATAGTGAATCATCTCATGAACAAGTGTTGATTTAAGATCACTTTCAGTCCAATCAACATTTTCGGCTATTTGAATTTCTTTTTTTCTGAAAGTGTTCGTCCCTTTATTCATCTTGTGGATGAACTCACCAACCACATCACGACTATGAACTAATTTGATTTTTATTTTCCGTAGTTCACCATCAAAGTATAACTTGTTATACTCATCAAACCTTTTCAGAAGATCTTCTTCTGAGGTATGAATAATCGGTTCATACCGTTTCTTGAAAAGGTCTATTATCCAATACATGTATAAGAGTGGATATTAATAGTAAGCATGTATATGTGCCAACAGAGCGATTATAACGGCAGCAACGCTCATGTATACAACCAAAACCTGCGCACCTTCTTCAGGCCAACAATTCCTAAACGGCGTGACATCATACTCCATGTATGTGTCTTTCCATACTTTTGTGTAAAATTTCATGTTTCTTTTTATTTTAATTTTTGTACTGCAAAATTACAAAAAACTTTACATACCCTCCAAATTATTTGGGTAAAAAATTAAAAGGTACTATTTATTATTGATTTAATTCGTTTAATGGCCAATGGATGAAAATTTC
>Ga0256405_10009187_pt1 | contig 13659 bp, 11 predicted proteins | sample RumenRJG_02DNA_FD_189096 | JGI IMG/M metagenome (GOLD analysis project Ga0256405, IMG submission 189096) | Bovine rumen microbial communities from Lethbridge, Alberta, Canada - RJG_02 | ecosystem: Host-associated > Mammals > Digestive system > Stomach > Rumen | place: Canada: Alberta...
TATTTTTCAATGAACATATATGGGGATTATGAGAAAGAGGAAAATGCCACAGAGATACTTAGGTCTGCTTGATTACCAAAAAGGCTGCGGACCGAATCCTGTCAAGAGCTTTAGCCGCAAAGCGGTGTTACACACTCTTGACAGGATCCGGTACACAGCCTAAAAGCGCAGCCAAGCAGACCTAAGTATGATTGTGCCCCATAAGGGTCTTGTAAAAAAGCGAATAATGAAGTAGAGTTGGAATAAGAAATCTACGCCAGATACTTTATCTGAGCATCCAGGGTGAACTCTAACCCATTTATTCCGACAGTAAACTTACGCAAACTGTTACAGATTTTCCTGTAGCATAAACCTCAAAGATATGGTAAGATAACTTTAAGAGCCTGCATAAACTGAAATAAAGTGCAGGTTCTCTCACTCAATCATGAGATATGGCAGATCGGGTCACAACCACAGATCCCGGCCAACGCATCACCCAGTATCTCAATGAAAATTAAAATGGAGGTAGCTATGAAAAAAATGAAGAAACTGGCAGCACTGGCATCTGCTGCAATCCTTGGTGTTTCCGCAGTTCCGTACAACGTACTGGCTGCCGGCTCCTATGCTGAAGCAGAAAAATCAGCACTGGATAAAGCCCTTGAAACATTCCGCGCTGTTTATGGTAAAAGTGTGGAGATCAGCAAGAAAACTTATGAAGGACAGGGTGTTGATTTCTCCCTGAAGATCGAAGACGGAGCTAAGACTCTTCTCGCTGCACTCTTACCTACTGTAGATATTTCCTGGCTTGACTCAATTGGCTTTACCGGAGATGTAACTCTTGAATCATCCAAGGTGGGCGAAGATTTCACTTTGAAAGTAAATGACAAAGATATCTGTACTGCACAGCTGTATATGGATGTAGCCACAATGGATATGTACATGAGTATGCCGGAGCTTTTTGACGGCTATATTAAGATCAATGCTAATGACGCTGCAGAAAAAGAAGCAGAAGCAGCAGAGGACGCAGCTGACGATCTGGATATTTCCGTAACAGACAATCTTCCGGTAGACACAGAGAATCTTTCCGAATACATGGATACTATGATGAAATTTCAGGAATCCATGCCTGAAGCTGACACAGTTTCCAATATGATCGATAAATATCTTTCTATTGCAGTAGATCATGCAGCAGAGACAGAAACTGGCAGCGAAACACTTTCTGTTGATACTGTAAGTGCAGACTGCACCACTATGGAAGGCACTATTTCCGGTGAGAACCTTCTTCCAGCTTTAACAGATATGGTTGAGGCACTGAAGGATGACGAGGATTTCAAATCCATTTTTGAATCTGTAGCTATCCTTGCACCAGATGCAGACTATACTTATGACGATTTCCAGAGCAGTCTGGATGATATCCTTGAGTCTCTTCAGTCTGAAGACATTTCAACAGATGACATTACCCAGAGCTTTACTTCCAAGATCTGGATCGATGGAGATGACAATGTAGTTGGACACGAGTTTTCCTATGCAGACGAGGACGGCACTCATCCATTCTTCCTCTATCAGAAACCAACAGATGGAGATAATGCCGGATACCGTTTACACGCAGGTTTAGACGACAGCAGCATTGATATCGTAGGAAGCGGTCAGGTAACAGATGGCACCTTAAATGGCTACTATGAACTTTCCGTTAATTCCCAGCCGATTCTTGGTGTTACTGTTTCAGATTATGATACCGAGTCCCTGAAGACCGAAGGTCTTGTACATGGTTCTTATGAATTTTCTATTTTCCAGGGTGATATGGATGACTCTACCTATGAGACCATCAGTGCTTTCGGTATTAAGCTGAACTTAGATGGCCTGAACTATTCACTGGATCTTTCCATGAGTGGTACACCTCTGGCAACTCTGTCTGTATCTGTTCATGATGCTGATCCTGTGACCTTCGTGGATTCTTCTGAGATGGATCCGATCTATGATGAAGACAATTTAAACAGTGATACCTTTACTTCCGCAGTAAATGTTGATACTGTTCTGCAGGCCCTGACAGATGCAGGTATGCCAGCTGATTTCTTTGATACCCTGACAAACGGTACCTCTGGTTCTGAAGAAGTAGATACAGATACTGTTGACGATACTTTCACAGATGACACTGCAGATGATGACACAGAAATTGGTGACACTGCAGAATAATTCTGCCAGCCAGCACAGCATATATTCAGAAACAGAGATGTAGATAAATATCATATCTGTGCTTTCCCATGAATAATTAAAAGATCCTGACACAGACTGGGTTTTTATCCCTGTATCCTGTGCAGGATCTTTTTTTATATCACCAGACTGTCTCCTAGCCCGGCTGAACTTAAATCAAAAATGTGACCTATTTTTCCGGAAACATTTTTCTAAAGATAAAGCGAATCAGTGGTCCACAGTACATAAGCTGCCAGAAAAAGGCTACTGGAAAATTCATGAAGGTTGTCTGTAACCATACCGCAACGAATTGAGAACCCGCATTCTTAAATAATATTGTGGCAATTAAACTCATAACCGGACACATAATGCAGATAATCATAATTGAAATCGCAATTGTGATGGCAATTGGTCTGTCCTGTGGTGTTACAATACGAAATGCAAGCTTATGAGCCAGATTATCCACAATGAAAAATTCCAGTACAAATGCAACTGGCCACATGATCTTCATTTCACCAAACGCCATAAGAAATACCTGATTGCTCATTCCACCGATGTTCAGGGAAATATTGTAGCAGATCATGGCATACACCATAAGAAAGGACATCATAAGGGTGAAAATAACATTTTGAAACTTTGTTTTTGGCATAAAATTGTTCTCCTTTTTTGAATTTTGGGCACAAAAAAGACACTTGTGTTGTTCGTTATCAAGCATACACTTGTGTCGTTTCCAATTTTATACCAGAGCTATTTTGTTATTAAATTAAACGCATGTCGCCTACCGGCCACATTACCAAGTGACTATTATACCAGACAATCTGGAAAATGCAACCCCAAAAACGCAGCACCTAAACCCAGTCCCAAAACCATACAATTACTTTAAAATAAGCACTATCCCAATTAATTATATCGTATTGTTCGCTGCATTGTAGAAAAGATCTTGGTTATATATCTTTTCTACTACAATGCAGCCTGAACAATAATAAATATAATTAATTTTCTCTATTCTATCCAGATATCAGAATCCACAGCAGCCCGCTCCACCGGAATCCCCTTCAGATACCTCTCCATGAAACGATTATAACCTTCTACCCCCTCCGGATCCGGGGTAAGGGTCGTACCCATATTCCCGGCAAATACCTTCTGATCCAGGAAATCCTCCAGGGTTTCCCGCTCTTTCTTGTGGATCAGATAAGAGGCCAGAACTGCGATCCCCCAGGCTCCGCCCTCTCCTGCTGTCTCCATAACAGAAACAGGTGCGCCTACTGCATCTGCCAGGATCTGCTGTCCTACGCCCTTGGTCTTAAACAGACCGCCATGTCCTAAAAGACGGCTTATCTTCACATTCTCTTTCTTAAAAAGGATATCAAGTCCCACTCGCATAGCAGTCAAGCAAGTATAAAGATTAGTACGCATAAAATTAGCCAGGGTAAAATGGCTCTCCGGAGATCTCACAAATAAAGGCCTGCCCTCTTCAAAACCGGTCACATGCTCACCGGAATAATAGCAGTAGGACAGAAGTCCGCCACCGTCCTTATCTCCCTCCATAGCCTTCCTGTATAAAGTGCCGTAAAGCTGATTCATATCTACCTCCATCCCCATAGCCTGGGCAAATTCCTTAAAGATCCCTACCCATGCATTCAGGTCTGTGGTGCAGTTATTGGAATGTGCCATAGCCACCGGATGCCCGGATGGTGTGGCAACCATGTCAATCTCCTTATATGGGGCAGATAGTTCTTTCTCCAGTACAATAGAGGCAAATACAGATGTACCTGCTGAAACATTACCTGTACGCATGGCAACACTGTTGGTAGCAACCATGCCTGTGCCAGCGTCTCCCTCCGGCGGACACATAGGGATCCCTGCCTGTAACCTGCCGCTTACATCCAGAAGCCTTGCTCCTTCTTCTGTAAGATACCCGGCATCCTCACCTGCCACCAGGCATTTGGGCATAATATCCCGCAGCTTCCAGCCAAATCCATAATGCTGTACCAGCTGGTCAAACTGCTGTACCATCGTCTCATTGTAATCCTTCGTCTCACTGTCTACCGGGAACATACCAGCCACATCCCCGATCCCCAGCACTCTCTTGCCTGTAAGCTTCCAGTGTACATAGGCCTCCAGGGTCGTAATATAATCAATATCCTTTACATGAGGCTCGCCCCTCAGGATCGCCTGATATAAATGGGCAATGCTCCATCTCTGTGGAATATTGTAATGGAAAAGCTCTGAAAGCTTCTCACTTGCTTCTCCTGTAATATTATTGCGCCAGGTACGGAATGGAACCAGCAGATTACCCTCTTTATCAAAAGGCATGTACCCATGCATCATAGCGCTGATACCTATAGCACCTGTACTGGTAAGCTCAGTCTCTGCACCATACTTCTCCTTAATATCCTGTAGAAGGCTCTGATAGCAGTCCTGAAGTCCGCTCCAAACATCTTCAAGGCTGTAGGTCCATACTCCGTGTTCATAACGATTCTCCCACTCATGGCCGCCAGACGCTACCGGCTCATTCTGATCATTGATCAGCACAGCCTTGATCCTGGTAGAACCAAACTCAATCCCAAGGGCCGTCCTGCCCTCCAGAATCGCCTGTCTGTTCTCTGCAATACTCATTGTAAAATCCTCCCTTTTCCCTTTCTCTATCTGTATCTTTATTATCCAGGAGTCCCTATCTCCGTCGGAATAAGAAAGATATAACATACACTCCCACCGCTATCATGATAAGAGACGGCATAAGACGGCCGATCATCTTGATCAGCACACTCAAAATCCCTACAAAGATCACAAGAGAAATCAACTTCTCATGCCAGGGCTTATCCTGCCAGGGCTTGTCCTGTGAATTGTGCGCGTGTCCCTGATCCTCCTTATAATCATCCCCTGAAAATCCTGAATGCTCTGTAGAATACTCCTCATAAGATATATTCCCACTATCCGTATCTGTATCCAGAAGGGTTCTGGCAATCAATCTGGGATCCCCCAGTTCTGCCAGCACATCCTGCTCTGACCTGCCCCTCATCACCTGAGACTGTATATAATCCTCATAATATCTTAAATGAGCGGCAATCTTCCCCTCATGCATCTGTCCTGCAAGCTGATTCTGTAAAATATCTAAAAATTCTCTTCGATCCATGCTGTATCCAACCTCTCGTTTTGTATCATAATTGGGTCATTCCCAACACTATGGCTCTATTTTATCATAAGGCATAGGTATATCCTATATCCTTTTTCTAAAATTTCTATTATCTTTTTATCATTTTATGAATTTTGCACAAATTTTACTGTTATTTTTCTATCAATTAACTTTGATAAATACTTGACAATCTTATTTGCCTATGCTAAAGTAAAGCCATCAGTTAAAGAACTTCTGAATACTGACGGATTCGTGGAATTGACCACAGGGACTTCAGAAGTTGGACACAGCCGACCGTCTGGGCAGTATTTGATCTCATCAGATACTGTCCTTTTTTAACAGAATGATGGAAGTGCTCCCATTCTGTGGTCCGGCAGCAGCCTCCGGTGGATAAAGGCAGAATATTCCCGGAAGACGGCTATCAAATATTTAAAATCAGGAGGAGAAATTTATGGGATTCAAAAGTGACATTGAAATCGCACAGGAGTGCACTATGCAGCCGATCACTGAGATCGCAGAAAAAGCAGGGATTGATGACAAATACCTGGAGCAGTACGGAAAATACAAAGCAAAAATCGACTACAATCTTTTAAAAGAAACAGACAAAGAAAACGGAAAACTGATCCTTGTTACTGCTATCAACCCTACACCGGCTGGTGAAGGAAAGACTACTACTACTGTTGGTCTGGCTGATGCAATGCAGAGAATGGGCAAAAATGTTATGGTAGCACTTCGTGAGCCATCCCTTGGACCGGTATTCGGTGTAAAGGGCGGTGCCGCAGGCGGCGGATATGCACAGGTAGTTCCTATGGAGGATATCAACCTTCACTTCACAGGTGACTTCCATGCCATCGGCGCAGCAAACAACCTGCTTGCAGCAATGATCGACAACCATATTTTCCAGGGAAATGCACTGAACATTGACCCACGTAAGATCACCTGGAGAAGATGTGTAGACATGAACGACCGTCAGCTTCGTAATGTAGTAGACGGCCTGGGCGGAAGAACAAACGGTATGCCTCGTGAAGACGGATACGACATCACAGTAGCATCTGAGATCATGGCTGTTCTTTGCCTTGCAAGTGACATCAAAGACCTGAAAGAACGTCTTTCCAGGATCATCATCGGATATACATATGGCAAACCATCAGAGCAGAAACCTGTAACAGCAGGGGACCTTCACGCAGAGGGTGCTATGACTGCACTTCTTAAGGATGCCCTGAAACCAAACCTTGTACAGACACTGGAGCATGTACCGGCTATCGTGCACGGCGGACCATTCGCAAACATCGCTCATGGATGTAACTCTGTAACAGCTACAAAGATGTCCTTAAAGCTGGCAGATTACACCATCACAGAGGCTGGATTTGGTGCTGATCTTGGAGCGGAGAAATTCCTTGACATCAAATGCCGTATGGCTGGCCTGAAACCAAACGCAGTTGTTATCGTTGCTACTGTACGTGCACTGAAATACAATGGCGGCGTTCCAAAGGCTGACCTGAATAACGAGAACCTGGAAGCACTGGAAAAAGGTCTTCCAAACCTTCTGAAACATGTAAGCAATATCCGCAACGTATACAAACTGCCATGCGTAGTTGCTATCAACGCATTCCCAACAGATACAAAGGCAGAGCTTGACCTTGTAGAAGCAAAATGTAAAGAACTTGGCGTAAACGTAGCACTTTCCGAAGTATGGGCAAAGGGCGGCGAAGGCGGCCTGAAGCTTGCTGAAGAAGTAGTACGTCTTTGCGAAGAACCAAACGACTTCACATATTCCTATGAACTGGAAGGCTCCATTGAGGACAAACTTAACCAGATCGTTCAGAAGATCTATGGCGGCAAGAGAGTTGTTCTTACAGCAAATGCCCAGAAACAGGCAAAACAGTTAGAGGCTCTTGGCTTTGGCAACTGCCCAATCTGTGTAGCTAAGACACAGTACAGCCTGACAGATGACCAGACCAAGCTTGGTGCTCCTACTGACTTTGAGGTAACAGTACGTAACCTGAAGATTTCTGCAGGTGCTGGCTTCATCGTAGCACTTACCGGCGAGATCATGACCATGCCAGGACTTCCGAAAGTACCGGCTGCTGAGAAGATTGACGTAGATGAGAACGGAAAGATCACAGGTCTTTTCTAATAAATGAGCATTTTCCCAATTCAGTCTTGACAAATGCTCCCTCTTATAGATATAATATTTTCAATAAGAGGGAGTAGCTGCCACAGGCATGAAGATTTATCAAGTTTTCATCCAGTGGATTTTCAGGCGTCAGAACGGTCACAGATGCAGTGACCCGCCGAAAGTTGAAATAGCAAGACTTTTATTACAGTATGTTTGCAGTGCATTCAGCAGATACTGTAATAAAAGTCTTTTTTATTTACTATAAAAATCCCGGACAACCATGAATGAACCATGCTTGTTCTCGCTTCTCCCTTACAAAATCCATTTTTCAGGAGGAAAATCATGAGTTTTTTAATTGAAGGAGTCCAGGCTCTCACCTGGCAGCAGGTCGTTATGTACGCAGTAGGTATCCTGCTGATCTATCTGGCAATCGAAAAAGATTATGAACCATCCCTGCTTTTACCAATGGGCTTTGGCGCTATCCTGGTCAATCTTCCTTTTACCGGTGTTCTTGACCAGACCCTTCAGGGCGGTATCCAGGCCAACGGCGTGATCGAATGGCTGTATAATGTGGGGATCAACGCATCAGAGGCTATGCCCATCCTGCTGTTTATCGGTATTGGTGCCATGATCGATTTCGGTCCCCTGCTTTCCACCCCTCAGATGTTTTTATTTGGAGCAGGTGCACAGTTCGGTATCTTTGCAGCAATCCTGCTGGCAACCGTTCTTGGATTTGACCTGAAGGACGCAGCCTCCATTGGTATCATCGGTGCAGCTGACGGCCCTACCTCCATTCTGGTATCCCAGGTCCTGCACTCCAAGTATATAGGCGCCATAGCCGTAGCCGCCTATTCCTACATGGCTCTGGTTCCCATTATCCAGCCCTTTGCCATCCGGCTTGTTACAACAAAAAAAGAGCGTCAGATCCATATGGAATACAATCCAGCCTCTGTTTCCAGGAAAATGCGTATTGCATTCCCTATCGTTGTTACCATGATCGTTGGACTGGTAGCACCACAGTCTGTTGCCCTTGTAGGATTCCTGATGTTTGGTAATCTAATCCGTGAGTGCGGTGTACTTGGCACTATGTCCGACACCGCCCAGAATACACTTGCCAATCTGATCACCCTGCTGCTTGGTATCTCCATTTCCTTCAGCATGCGTGCTGAATATTTTGTAACCAAAGGCACTTTAATGGTTATGTTGATCGGACTTTTCGCCTTTGTGATGGACTCTGTAGGCGGTGTGCTTCTTGCCAAATTTATGAACCTGTTCCTTAAGAAAAAGATCAATCCTATGGTAGGCGCAGCCGGGATCTCCGCATTCCCAATGTCCTCCCGTGTGATCCAGAAAATGGCTCTTGAAGAGGATCCTACCAATGTTATCCTGATGCATGCGGCAGGTGCCAATGTATCCGGCCAGATTGCCTCTGTGATCGCAGGTGGACTTGTGATCAATCTGGTAACAAGCATGCTTTAAAGATTTGTAATTATAGTGTATGATAATATATAACCGTAGGAGGGAAAATCAATGAATACAGACAATATAATGGCAGCCCTTGAGATCATGTGGAAGGGAATGGCCGGCATTTTCGTAGCGATCATATTAATCATGCTTTGTGTCTGGGTCATGGGAAGGTTAGGTAAAAAATAATGGAATACAAGCTGATGGCAGTGGATATGGACGGAACTCTTTTAAATGATTCCAAGGAGATTTCCCCCAGAACCGCTCAGGCAATCAAAAAAGCTGTTGCACAGGGATTTCTTTTTACCCTGTGCACAGGACGCCCCATCCAGGGTGTGGAAAGATACAGTCAGTTTCTTGGACTTCAGGCTCCTCTGATCACCTACAATGGGGCAATGATCATCCGCTCCGACACAAAGGAGATCCTGTACAAACAGGAGCTTTTACCAGAGGATATACATAAGATCTTAAAATTCGGCCGTGATTATGATACTACCATGTGCATCTGGTCAGGCAATCGTCTTTATGGAAATGTGTTGAATGACCGGATCCATGCATATAAAAAAAATGCAGGCCTGGAGCCTGTGCTTATGGAGGATGAAGAACTTCTGATCCGCCAGGGTGTTACCAAAATCCTGTGGATCGATACAGAAGAAAAGATACAGCAGATCCAGGAGGAAATCCCTGATGATGCTTTTTCCCAGGTAACTTTCTGTACCTCACAGACCACTTATCTGGAATTTTTCAACAGTCAGGTATCCAAGGCAAAAGCCATGGAACGGCTTGGACAGCTTTTCAATATCCGTCAGGAAGAAATGATCGCTGTAGGCGATGGTCTGAATGACCTTCCTATGATCGAATACGCAGGTCTTGGGGTTGCCATGGAAAATGCACAGGCCCAGGTAAAAACCCGGGCCCAGTACATCACCGCTTCCAATGAGGAAGACGGTGTTGGTAAAGTTCTTGAAAAATTTGTTTTAAAATAAAGGCTTCATAGTTGGATACAGTTCACGGAATTTCTGGTATCTTGCTTCATACTTTTCCACAAGAGCAGGCTCCGGTTCCACAGTATCCACAATCTTGGTAAGCTTCTTTCCAATGGTCTCCACATCCGGGTAGGCGCCGCAGCCAACTGCTGCAAGCATGGCGCCGCCCAGTGAGGGACCTTCTTCTACTTCCAGTACATCCACCTTAAGATTCATAATATTGGCGATCATCTTTTTCCAGAGCGGGCTCTTTGCGCCACCACCGCAGATCTTTGTACGCTCTATCTTGATCCCCAGGCTTCTTGCCACTTCCAGGGAATCCCGAAGGCCAAATGCAACACCTTCCAGCACAGCCTGTGTCATATCGGCTCTTGTAGTATCCATAGTCATGCCAAAGAATACGCCTCTTGCGTCCGGGTTGTTATGAGGAGAACGCTCTCCCATCAGATAAGGCAGGAAGTATACGTGATTCTCTCCCAGTTCTTTGATCGGTGCCTGCTCTGCACCATAATCCTTTGTTCCAAGGATCTCTTCTGACCACCATTTATTGCAGGAAGCTGCACTGAGCATACATCCCATCAGATGATAGCTGCCATCTGCATGGCAGAAAGAATGAAGTGCATTATTCTGGTCTACACCAAATTCCTTGCTGGAAATAAAAATGGTTCCTGAAGTACCAAGGGAAATATTACACTGTCCATCTCCTACAGTACCTGTACCAACCGCAGCTGCCGCATTGTCTCCGGCTCCAGCCACAATCTTCACCTCCGGTGAAAAACCAAGCTCTGCTGCCAGTTCCGGCTTCAATGTACCTACAACCTCCCAGCTTTCATACAGCTTTGGAAGCTGTTCCTTAGTGATTCCGCAGATCTGAATCATTTCTTCAGACCAGCATCTGTTCTTCACATCCAGAAGAAGCATACCGGATGCATCAGATACATCTGTGCAGAAGGAACCGGACAGACGATAAGCCAGATAATCCTTTGGAAGCATGATCTTTACGATCTTTGCAAAATTCTCAGGCTCATTTTTCTTCATCCACAGGATCTTTGGTGCTGTAAAGCCTGCAAAAGCAATATTTGCAGTATAGGCAGACAGCTTGTCCTTACCGATCACCTGATTCAGATAATCGGTCTCCTCACCTGTACGTCCATCATTCCACAGGATTGCAGGACGGATCACCTGATCCTCCTTGTCCAGTGTTACCAGACCATGCATCTGACCGCCAAAGCCTATGCCTGCCACCTGGGATCTGTCGATCCCGGCGGTCAGTTCTTTCATTCCCTCCATGCTTTTTTCAAACCAGTCAGAAGGATTCTGCTCTGACCAGCCTGGATGTGGGAAATATAATGGATATTCTTTTGATACAATGTTACAGATCTTTCCGGACTCTTCCATAAGAAGAAGCTTTACAGCGGAAGTGCCCAGGTCAATGCCGATATAATACATGCTAAATTACCCCCATGGATTCTCAGTCGGATATCTTACGCCTGCAGGCTGGTTGTATCCGATCTCATCTACCGGAACTCCGATATACTTAAATACTTCAAACAGTGCTTTTCCGTAATGTCCGAATGCAACTGCGCCATGATGCGGGAAGTTCTTCTCGATCAGTACGTGGCGGTAGAAGCGTCCCATCTCCGGAATTGCAAAAATACCAATGGATCCAAAGGAACGGGTTGCAACCGGCAGGATCTCGCCATGTGCAATATAAGCACGAAGCTTGTTGTCAGAGGTACTCTGCAGACGATAGAATGTAATATCTCCAGGAACCAGATCGCCTTCCAGTGTGCCCTGTGTTACTTCCTCAGGCAGGCTTCTTGCCATGATCATCTGATATTTCATTGTGCAGGAGGACAGCTTGCCGGCTGCTGTGTTTCCACAGTGGAATCCCATAAAGGTATCCTTCTGTGTATAATTGAATTTGCCCTTGATATCGCTTGCATACATATCGTTTGGTACTGTATTGTTGATGTCAAGAAGTGTTACAGTATCGTTGCTGACTACAGCACCGATGTACTCACTTAATGCACCGTAAATATCAACCTCACAGGATACCGGGATGCCCTGTGCTGCAAGACGTCCGTTTACATAGCATGGAACAAATCCGAACTGTGTCTGGAATGCAGGCCAGCATTTTCCTGCAATGGCAACAAATTTACGATAGCCTCTATGCTCCTCTACCCAATCCTTTAATGTCAGTTCATACTGTGCAAGTTTTGGCAGGATCTCCGGTTTCTTATTGCCAGCACCCAGCTCTGCTGCCATCTCTTCTGCCAGTGCAGGGATCCTTTCGTCTCCTGCGTGCTTGTTGAATGCTTCAAAAAGATCAAGCTCAGAGTTCTCCTCGATCTCAACGCCAAGGTTGTACAGCTGCTGGATCGGTGCATTACATGCAAGGAAGTTCAGCGGACGAGGTCCAAAGCTGATGATCTTAAGGTTGTTCAGTGCATATACAGCCTTTGCAACCGGAACAAAATCATGGATCATGTCTGCACATTCTTCTGCATTTCCAACCGGATATTCCGGAATATAAGCTTTCACATTGCGAAGCTTCAGATTGTAGCTTGCATTTAACATACCGCAGTATGCGTCTCCACGGCCCTGTACCAGGTCATCTCCTGACTCCTCTGCAGCTGCCAGGAACATCTTCGGTCCATCAAAATGCTTTGCAAGCAGAGTCTCGGAAATCTCAGGTCCGAAGTTACCAAGGTAAACAGCCAGTGCATTACAGCCGGCAGCCTTAATATCCTCCAGTGCCTGTACCATATGGATCTCGCTTTCTACGATACAGACTGGGCACTCATAAATCTCAGAAGCATCATATTTCTCTGTGTAAGCCTTAACCAGTGCTTCTCTTCTTGTAACGGAAAGAGATTCCGGGAAGCAGTCCCTGCTTACTGCAACAATTCCGATCTTGATCTGTGGCATATTATTTAACATGATATTATCCTCCTTATTCTTCATCCAATGAAATATTTTTACCTTTTAAGCCGTTAAATGCACCCTGGATCTTTGCATCCTCATGTGCGATCAGCCATTTATTCTTAGCTGTCTGAAGTCTGTCTTCCCCATCTGTCTCTGTCTGGAAAGTCAGCTCTGTATTTGTCCCTCTTGGAAGAACTACCACACACTGGAAACCTGCATCATTTACATGACATGGTGCATAATGAAGTGTAGTGGCATAAACCTCAATGCCAGTGCCTGCCGGTACCAGATAAGCTTCAATATTTGCTGTGTCATATGTAAAATCCGGTTCAATATCCTGCTGATGTCCGATCAGCAGCACCAGATCTGTCACAGCCACATTGATCTCTGAATTACGGTGATATTCCACTGCGTTCAGCTTCCGGTTGTGTCCGTTGCAATATCCGATCTCAATAGGAAGTCCGCCATAGCCTTTGTTCTGCAGTTCCTTGGCCACATCCAGGCTTTCCAGTTCTTCTACGGAAGCTACATAGATCACATTTTCCGGTACAGGTGTATGCTTCATCTCCCTGATCAGTGCTGTAAAATCATACCCCTTCAGAACCTTTCCATATTTGCGGAAAGATGCATCTGTTACATTTTGAATCTTCACCACTTAACCTCCTTGCCATAAGTTTTTTTCCTGTTTGTTATCCTGTTTATTGATGATGAAAGAATCCTGCTTGCAGGATTCACCGCCTGCGGCGGGTCGCTTTGAGCGACATCTACCCTTCCGCCGCAGTGTGCTCCTGCCCGGAGGGCTTTTTCATGTCATAGGAAATTACTTTGTAATGTTCCTATGACATGAAAAAGCATAC
>Ga0256405_10009188_pt1 | contig 13658 bp, 9 predicted proteins | sample RumenRJG_02DNA_FD_189096 | JGI IMG/M metagenome (GOLD analysis project Ga0256405, IMG submission 189096) | Bovine rumen microbial communities from Lethbridge, Alberta, Canada - RJG_02 | ecosystem: Host-associated > Mammals > Digestive system > Stomach > Rumen | place: Canada: Alberta | collected...
TCCCTGGGGGCAAGTCCACCACACTTTCTTATTGGATTCTCTGGTGACTTCATCAGGTCTGATGTCATTCCTTTCAAAATCCCAGAACTTTAAAAGGTCCGGGTATGCGGAAGCAAAGTCATTAAACCCGGCCTCTACCCTATGACCGGAACAAATGGGACACCCATAATTCCGAACCGCTTTCAGATTGACCTGCATCTCATAAGAATGCCCCTTTGAGCATTTCCACCACACCGCTCTATCTGAACCTGGGCTGATGGTGCGTGGATCCAGAGTGTTTTTCTCTGTGTCCCATTTCTCCATCAAACTCCAAGATTCGTAAATCGACGTTTTTATTTTCCTTCCTGCAGACATAGTGAATTCATTCCGTATATTGAAACCGATCTTTCAGTTCTCATTGAACGATGGAGCCACATCTCCATATAGATTGTCTATCTCTGGTGTTCTGATTGTCCAAAAACGTGGGTTACTTGATGGGATGTTATCAAAAAGCTGTCACAGAATTTTTAGATTGTTCAATAGTAGCTGGAAATTACATATGAAATGTGTTGTGTTCTCGTGATAATACACCTGCCCATCGTTCATAGGCTTTTGATCGTGCTTCTTTTTCACTCTCAGCAGCTATAAGCATATGGGTAATTGTTTGGTGGTTTTTGTGTACGGTTTTTTTCCTCTTTCGATTCGCAAACTGTTGTAAATCCTTTTCATCGTCCGTTTCTTCGATTGTACTTATAATGCCGTCAATCACTAATGCTTTCCATACTTTCATGAATAATATCTCCTGCACTCATGCCGGATCGTTCGTAATATTCTTTACGAAACGTCTCAGATAAGCTAAATCCCTCTTACTGAATTTCCTTGGCGTCACAGATCCGGAACGATTGTAAAGCCCTCGATAACAGCCATAACTTTTGGTTCCGTCTATATCGGATACCCGGAAATCCTCATCGAAACGAATAAACATATTGATATGTATATTCCCGCTGTAAAAATCCGGACGTGTAACTATATATCCATTGTCTTTTATAAACTGACCATTCTTTTCTATATACTCGTCTTTCAGCCGTCGGCCTATCAGGTTCTCCATTCCTTCCAACATGCAGGTTACCTCCATATACACATATCAATCGTCTCTACAGTAACATCTACGGCATATATTACTGTTTCCACTATAAAGAGTTGCTATTATAACTAGCGAAACCTCGAAAAATCCTTCGCGATATATTTATCAAACTGTTTCTTGCAGTACTCTTTTTTAATTCCAGTTTTCTTATCCTTCCGATTTCCGTTAAACCAAATTCCGCGCTTTCCTTTATTTTTCCCAGTTTTATTGGTCACGCATTCATTAAGAAATTCGTCAGATGACATAATCCACATCATATCCAGTCTCTCTGAAAAAAATACAAAATAGAAGTTCTCTGTCAAATCGTGAGTGATTGCAGAGAATAACGCGGCATCACCGTCGGTAACTTCATTGGATCTCGCTTTGATCTGGACCTCTATAAATGTCCCATCCTCTTTCTTGATAACGCAATCTACACCATGGTCATCTACTAACGGCATGTACACATCTAAACCTTCCATCAGCATTTTTCCGACCAAATTATATTCTATTCTTTTCCCGAATCCTGCAGAATGTCTGAATGAAATCCCCATTATCTACCCTTTCACCGAAACCGACAGCTCTCCACCAAATGTTCCTGTCGTGAATCTGTCATCCTCTATGATGCTTTCTTTGCTTACTTTATACTCAAACGGGAAAAGGTACAAAGAATTCTCTAGGTTCACCAAAGAATAATAGCCTGCATCATCTATTTTCATCATTGCAAAGAGAAGGAAGCTCACAATCTCCGGCCTAGACAACGGATGCTTCTTAATCGAATATACTCCAACCTTCTTACTTTCCAACACATCCATAGCTTTCAAGGTAGCAATTAATTTATCGATGGAATGATACAGCGTGGACCTCTCACCCCATTCATCAAACAATTTCTGTTTGATCTGTTTTGTTGTAATTGTCTCTTCAAACTCACTGATTTTACCAATCAAACGGCACATATCCTGAAAAACCGGATATGCAGCAAGCATCATGATCCAGTGAACAGGGATTGCATAGTCAGAATCCTTCTTAATCAGCCGAAGTGCTTCATCTCGAAGTGCACTTGTATACTCATTTTCATATACCCAAATATTTATTAGGATTTCCCGGGTTTTCCGTAAAACCGTAGGACTCCCGATTTCAAAGCTCAGATATTCGTTAAGTTTCTCTTTAATCTGATTATCATCCAAACCTTCCGCATATAGTCGAACTACTTCATTCAACCAGGGAAGCTTCAGATTCCTTGATAGCCCTACCATCTTAGCCATTATTCTCCACCGCCTTTATCTTAATGAACGGCACGATCACCTCATCAATGGTGATACCGCCGTGATTCATAACCTCTTCACCCTTCGCGTCAAAGGAACCGCCGATCCCGCAGATCAGATAATCGAACTGCTTATCAAGGTAATACTTCGGGTATTCGATCAGCCCCGGGTATTTCTCCATAATCGCGGACTTGTCCGCAAAATCTTTCAGCACCACCATCCTGTGGCTCTTTGTCTCCGTCTCCACGCCGGTCTTCATCAGTTTTCCCATACCGGTGCATGGGGTATTTCCGTGATCTGCACTGATATAAACATCAAATCCAGCTTTCAGCATCCTCCGGACCGTTCCGATCAGTTTTCCCTGCTTAGCCAGCAGCGTGATGTCGTTATACATCCCGGTACGTCCCTGCAGCTGCCCGTGAACCATATCGTCTACATCATTGACGATAATCGCTGCACAGGAAACCGCCGCTCCGAATTCGGCATCATATCCTCTCTCGTACCCGATTTGAGCATCTGCAAATCCCAGGCTCCGGGCACATTCCGTAAACTCTTTCTTCTCCTTGCTCTGACTCCACGGATTCTCCAGCTCCCTCGGGAACTTATTGGAAAGCAGGCACTGTCTCGAAACTGACGTAACCGTCGGAATCATTGCCATCGCATGAGCCTGATCATATTTGATCCCATCAAACGAGTTGGACAGGATCTTCCAGTCGATTTCAGACATACCATCCATAACGATAAGGACAAACTTCTTACTGTGATAATGCATATAATCCATTGCCCGGCTCACAAGCACCGGCGTGTCCTCTACCATTTCCGCAGATAGTTTTCCGAAATCCTTCAGCACAAAATCAATAAATGGCTTGCATGTCTCTTCGATATCCACAGATATCCCGTATTGCTCAGCCAACACATGGATACCTGCCTTCTTCTCTGCCACAGCAAACCAATCCCGGTAGGTTACAGCCTCACCTGATGCAGTTTTCAGTTCTACGCAAAGGCTGTCCACATACTTCTTGATGTTTGCTTTTCCTCTTACAGAATCCCGCAGAAAATCTTTTGTCGCGCCATAGGCGGTCAGATCTGCAAAATTCTTCCGGTAAGCCATTGTAAGCAGATTATAATCAAGCTCCGGATCTTCCTTAAGCGCCATCACATTCAGCTTTGGAAATAGCCTGCTAGTGCTGATCTTTGTCGTCCGAAAGCTCTTCTGCACATCATAAGGAATATATGTCCCCGGCCTCGCAATCATCAGAATCTTTTCGGTGCCATCCTTTACCAGTCCTTCGATTTTCGAGCGATAGAGAAGATCGTTTTCATAACGGATAATCGAAAATCCATGATCGGTAAAGTACCGGCTATATTCAGTTTTCTCTTCCAGCCCGTCCTCATCGATCAGCAGCACATTGTTCTCATACTCCGCTGACGATATCTCATAAACGTAGGCTCCAAACATCTCCCTACGCCTCCAATCTGACAAGTAATGATAAACGGAAATCAGGATAGACCTGTTTTCCCTTTGCAAAGCTTCTTTCGATTTCTTCCTTCTCCCGCTCCAATCTCAGCAGACGGGACTTCCGGATGTTTTCGATCCCGATATGATCTGCAGCCTCAGTCCTCAGCTGCAGGGCGTACATGTATTTGTTATAGGATTCCTGATTCTTCTGCAGCTGTTTTTCCCGCAGATCTACAAAAGTATCATAGGCAAAATCCATGCTCATCTTTTCCAAAGTCGCGTATTCGTCCGAAGTCAGATTCTGTACTTCCTTAACGGTCAGCCTTGAATTAGCATCCAGGAACTGTTCCATGATCCGCTTGCCGGCCATCGGTCGCAGCACGAAATCCTTATTCACAAAAATCGGCACAAACCGTTTGCTGTTCTCTTCATCGGAAATGGAGAGCTCCCAAAGCATAAAAAATCCTTCTTCATTCGGGAAATTCTTTATGCCCACAGAAAGTATGGGAGACATACGGTCTTGGATAATATCGGTCTTCAAATGTCTCGTGATCTCGGAATCTGTCATGCCGATCCGGTCAATCAGCGTAGACTCCTGTCCCTGCCAGCCATTGTAATAAGCAAGCATCAATCTCAGTGCAGCATCTACATCGAAATCAGATTCCTGCCCTACCAGCTCCTGTAAATCCTTCTCTTCCCGGATGATCTCTTTATACTGATTGGAATTCTTCAACTGCTGCCTCATCTCAGACTCGATAGGCTTCAGGCTCTCTTCCAACTTATATGGCTTTGCAATCGTATTCATATAGGCATCCGTGAAATCACATTCTGCGACTTCACTATCCAGAACATCCGAATACTTATCTACGCCCATCTCTGCCAGGATTACAGACAGCTTCTCTTCCAGCACTTCCCTGACTCGGTTCTCTACTGTATCGGTGATGATGAAATTATAAATATGTACATCCCGTTTCTGCCCGATGCGGTCTGCACGGCCGCATCTTTGCTCGATCTTCATCGGATTCCACGGCAGATCAAAATTGATGATAATGTTGGAGAACTGCAGGTTCAAACCTTCTCCGCCGGCATCCGTCGAAATGAAGATGCTTGTTTTCTCCCGGAATTCCCGGAGCGCTTCATTTCGCTCTTCAATGCTCATACCGCCATTCAGAATCGATACAGTATAGCCTTTGTTTTCAAGTAGCTGCTGCAGATATGCCTGTGTTGCAACAAACTCGGTAAAGACGATGATCTTCTGATCCGGTTCCTCGTTTAGTATGGAATCGATCGTATCTGTCAGTGTCTCCACCTTCACATCTGGATGCTGGAACTCTGCCTGTTTTGCCACAGAAATGATAAGCTCCAGCTCCTGGATCTCTTCCTCCATATCCAGAGAAATGGCTTCCAGTGCATCTTCTACACCGTCTTCGATATCGAGCTCATCCAGATCCTCTTCTGTAAGATTGCCCAGATGTGTGCTCTGTGTCTTAAGCACCTGCAGGCGGCGCTCCAGGCTCTGCCGGATCGCTGCCGTACTGCTTGTCACCATGCGCTGCATGATGATCAGCAGGAAGATCAGGCACATGTTCTTTTTCCGGTTTCGCAGCGCCTTGTTATATGTCTTTGAAACATAGTCCGTGACCAGCTCATACAACTCCCGCTGCATCGAATGTCGCTCATCCCAGTTCAGCGTCACCAGATGAGTGATCCGGTTCTTGAATAGCAGATTTCCACTGTTATCGATTGCCTCTCTCTTCTCCGTCCGGATAAGATATGGAGCCACCTGCTCCTTTACAATCGATTTTGCATTCGGGAATGCTTCCGCATCCAGTAGACGTACCAGCCGCAGAAATGGCTCTGTTTTGCCGTTATGCGGCGTAGCGGACAAAAGCAGCAAATACGGGCTTGCCTGTGAGAGCAACCGCCCAAGCTTATAACGGGCAACCTCACCGGTGGATCCAGCTACCCTATGTGCCTCGTCTATGATTACAAGATCCCAACCGCTGTTGATGATAGAATAAATACGCTCTTCGTTATACTTTTCAACCTTCTCGTCCGTCCATCCGGCGTGCTTCTCGATCGGCTTGATGGAATCCATCGGTGAAATCACCTGATCATACTGGCCGTAAACATCATCATTATCCGTCAGTCTGCGGATCGTATCATAATCTGACGGCAGGATAACATTGAACTTCTCATGGAACTTTTCCTGCATTTCTGCCGCCCATTGAGTCACAAGGCCTGTCGGGCATACGACAAGCACACGTTTTACCAGCCCCCTTGTTTTAAGCTCTTTGATGACCATGCCGGCTTCGATTGTCTTACCAAGACCAACCTCATCAGCCAGTATGTACCGGATCGTATTACTCTCCATTGCTCTGTTAAGGACATGGAGCTGATGCGGCAACGGGATCACACCGCTAGCCAGCGACGAAAGCAATCCTCCGGCAGTCTCATTCTTGATTTTGGAAAGTAGCGTCACATACCGAAGATAATTCTCATCATAGGTATTTGTCCCGCCGTCTTCCTTCAGCTGATCCGCAGTAACCTTGTACACGGTGCCGGTGGCAGGATTAAACACCCGGTAGGACGTATATCCCCAGGCTTCTATTTTCTCTAATATCTGTACACTTGCGCTGTTTACTGTATCAAACGCAAATTTCCCTGTTTCCAGCACCGTATCACTCCTTCAATAATTACACACGGCTAAGACTGATGTCGTAGTACATGAGAATGTTCGGATCCTCCTGGACGGTCTGCTCAGGAAGACGCTCGGCCATGTCAACGATTGCCTTGTAATTTTTGTCTTTCCATAATTTTGAAAAGCCTAATCTAATAACTTCGGATCTGAATTTTTTTAGTTTACCCTTTGATGTTAAATACTCTTCAAATTCCTTTAGTAGATTCTTTTCACGAAGTTTTGCAATATCTCCTTCTTTTGTAACATCCGGAACATACCATCGACCCTTTTCATCTTGCAGAAAGTTTTCCTCTAATATCACTTGCAATTCAGGCATCGCCTCATATTTATCAACTGCTTTTACTTCCTGCATGAATCTTGGTTGGATATCAGCATATGTCTTAGGGCCTCCATATTCTTCGCTTAATTGCTGATATAACCAAGCAATTGCAGTCTTCTCATTAGTTACTAAAAAAGTATATTGAATAGGTTCAATATCAGCTTTAATCCTTGCAGTGTCGTACTCATTAATCTGATCAGAAAGAAAATACATTCCATCGCGCTGTAAGTAGCGCTCATTTAACCCCTGATAGAAATCTGTTGCATCAAGTGGTACTGGTAGACCATTCATAATATGATACGCTACCATTCTGTCAAAAAGCAGATATCCCTGTCTTTCAGAAATTACTTCAATTCTTCCATTTTTTTCTACAACAACAGGCAAATTCTGTAAATGTTGTCGAACAAAGTCCCAAGCCGTATCAACAGATCCCGCTTTCGACATTATTTCTTTGCGAAAACTCTCTGCTGGCTTATATGCTGTTATAACCAGATCCTGTTTTACCGCAGTAGCTGTCGTTACCTGCTTAAAACTCCCCTGCTTTTTGTCGAGAGTCCTAACATCTGCGATGACAAAACCAGCTCTTAAAAGAGACTCCTGAATTGCGTTCCACACAGAATTTTTTGAATTATGAAACTCAACTGTCATCCATCTATGAGGCTTTAGTATCCTGAAAAACTCCATAAAGCACTGAGTCATTAACTGCTGATATTCAGCCAATCCTTTCCCCTGAACATCATTCATTATTGCTTCAGCTTTATTGGCTGTTTTTACTTTTAACCAGGCTTCCCATATGAAGCTTAATTCCGAATAATTTATGTTTGCCCCAAAAGGAGGATCAGTAAAAATATAATCTATAGAATTATCCGGTATGTTAGGTAAAGCTGTGGACGATGCTGTGTTACAAATAGCCCCTTCAAACCCTTTTGTCATGTCAAAGACCTTTACAAAGTCATTGACCTTACCGCGGAACACTTTCAACACATCAGACTCTGCAACAAGTGAAGCAATGTACAAAGTGCCATTCAAAGGTCCATTACCTCTGTTCCCCATGTTGTACCGTACTAACTTGGAAGAAAGCGTAGGATTCATAGATTGAAAAGCAATTCTTACTCTTTTATTTCCTATATGATGATTCAAGCAGGATAGAACATATAAGTTCCTCTTTGTATAAAAGTCATCGACATTTGTAAAATTATGCGATGCTATAGGCTGCTGAGTATTGCTGCCTTCTGGCAATTCATCCGTAGGATACCAATAAGGAATATCCATAGAATTGATTTTATCTATTAAGTCCAGGTCAAATTGATCGGGTTTCTTAGTATATTTTTTTGAACCATAAATGTAATTAATTAGAACCGGAACTTGCTTTGCATGGTTTTTTACACCGCCGGATTTATTAGAGATTGTAAATTCTTGAGCTCTCTCACAATCTCTCTTACTTAATTTCATAGAGCAATGTGGACACGAGAATTCATCTCTAACTTTTGATGCATCTTTATCAAAAGCCACATCATAAAAGACCAATTCCTTTCCACAATTAGGGCAAATAAAGACGTCCGACCATACAACGTAATTTATTCTTCCGTATCTATCAATATCTCTAAGTAGCGGTGTATCATCAACAACATGTTTTGTTTGATACATCCACCCGCACTCTTCTTCACACTTCTGGATAACCTCTTCTGCCTCGTTATAAAAATCAGTTGCACTTACCCCAGTGTTATACCCATAAGTTATATACTGGGCCGCAGGTGACAGATCACTAAGTATAGCTTTTCTTTTTCCTATCTTGATATCTTTTCCGAATTCATACGTGTATTCTTCGCGACCACACATTTGAGCCGCTATACCAGTCATGCCGCTACCAGCAAAGCCATCAAAAACAATATCTCCCGGCTCGGTATAATGAAGAATATATCGCATAATAGCTTTATAAGGAACTTTTGTATGATAGGTATGTGCTGTATAAATGGTATCTGTTTTTCCTTCTGTCACATCTGATGCAAGAGGTTCTCGCTGATAATTATCTGCTTCTTCTTTATATGCTGTTCCATTTTCAGAAATGAATTCTTCTATGAATGGATTCGGGCAGGCCGTATAGTATGGCGCATCCGAAAGCGCGATGATGTCTTCATCGTCTGCCATCGGAAATCCCTCTATTTCACGCACCTTATCAAGATCAGCTTTTGTCAGTTTTGTTGATTCCATAATCAATCCTCACTTTCCTTGCGCTTCACAACAATACGAAGTTTGCTGGTATCCTTGCCCTTCGTGTATCCGGCAACGATATCATTGATCTTCGCCTTGAAGGCACTTTCATCCATCGGCGGCAATTCTTCCAGCTGATGCATAAGATCTTCCATCTCGATAACCACCGGTTCAAATCCCTTCAACAAGGCATTTATGCTGTTGACGAAGAAATCATCCACCTTCTTCGGAAGCGTTCCGGATGAAACGAAATCATCAATGGCTTTTGCTTCCTGTGCCTTCAGGAATTTCTTCTGATCCAGAATGATCGGGTCTGAAAGTGTGTCCAACAGCATCTTGGTCCATTCAGCCACCATCAGATCAATGCGATCTTCCATCTGTTCCATCTGACCAGCAACATTCTTTGCTTTATCTTCCAGGCTGAAACGGCAGTGCGGGCAAATCGGACTGCTCTTCAGATCCTGCGGTGTCAGACTGTAGCATACCTTCAGCTCTGCCATGCTCTGCTCCAGCTCCGAAAGCTTTGCTCCAGACAGGATTTCAATCCCCTTCAGCTTCCTCAGGTTGCTAAGAGCCTGGCCTTCCTGAATCTTTCCGCGGCGCTTCGCATCATCTATTCCAAGCCTCTTTTTCTTATGTTCCTCAAAGTAAATATCGATGTATTTTTCTTTGATCTTATCCAGCTTTGCTACAACCTTTCCGGCTGCAACATCTCCGGCTACACCGTCCATGATGCTGTCGCGGATCTCTCTGAAATCAGCTTTGCCATCTTCGATGGCAGACTTCATGCTGCTTCCAAGATCGATATACTCGATGGAGGAAATATACGTAACCACGTCCTGGCATTCTGTCTTGAATGTGATATACTCCGGAATGCGCTTCAAAAGTTCGATCTGCTTTCCAAGCTCGTCGATCTGCTCTGAAGTAAGACTGAAGTTGTTAAGCTTCGCCGGCGTATTGAATCTGGCAGAATAGTTTGCAAACTCATCCTTTACAGCATTCGCAGCTTTCCGCATCATGCTTACCTGCTGCTGATTTGCCAAAGGCTCTCCCCAAAGTTCGAATCCTTCTGTAAGTCTGCGCTCCGCGACCACTGCACTGTTTGTATATTCTTTCGCCTTCTGAAGAAGCTCTGTAACCCCTTTCTCTCGATCATTCGGGTTATCCATTAGCGCCGGATTGATTTCAAGAACTTCAAACAACTTCTTAAGTTCCGCCATAGATATCTGAGCCGGCCTGGACAGATATTTGAATTCATACAGATCCAGTACGCTTGTCTTCGGTACTTTATCCAAGGTGGAAGCCGTAATAGTACTTCCATCCTTCAATGTAATAACTGCGTGCCCTGCATAAACCAGTGACAGGAAGATAATCGGTGTAAACAGGAAGCTGATTCTGAACTCCTTATCCTCGAACATATTGTCATTGGCAGGCTGAAAGATATCGGAATAATTGAGCACGCCCTGCGGCTGCAGCCTCTTGATCATGTCGATATAGTACGAAGCATACTTGGATCCTTCCGGGCGGATCTTGTCGCCGTCCAGAAGCCCTAAGCTCTGCAGCATAAGTGTTGCCTGCTGATTCTTCCTACCGGCGAAATAATCGAAAGCAGCACGGACGTTCTCTGCCTGATTCTTTCTGGTAATCTTGGTCTTCATGACCGGGAATCCCGGATAGATTGTTCCAAAATATTCATCCAGACAAATGGAGGATGCCAGATCGATGGTATCCTTGAATGTCATATCTCGGTTGTACTTGCCTTTTAGCACCTCGATCAGCTGCCTCATCTGGCACTTGTATGTCACATTGAAGCAGGTATTCTTATTCTCGCTGAGATACTTGATAAGCTTCTTCCTGAGGATTGCAGCCTTGCCCAGGTATGCATCTTTATCCTTACCTTCACTGATATCCGCCTGAGCGTTTGCAGCAGCATACAGACGAAGATCCTCTTTAAAGTCATCGTTCCCACGGAAATAGAAATATACTTCGTCATCCAGATTATGCGTATCAGCACTCACATCTCCGAACGGCGGCATGATGTGGATATAGAAATCTCTTTCCGGCTGAGCTGTGCTTCTCTCTCCCGGCAGCCCCATGAACAGATAACCTTCACGGAAGATATTGTGAGAATCCCAGTTCAGATCATACTGATAAATCTTGAAGCCATTTACATACTCCTTCGCATCCCATTCCAGGCATCCGTAAACCACGGTATAGAAGTAACGGTTCAGTTCGCTCTCCGCCATCATGGAAGCCTTCTGTTTGATACGCTCATCATAGTCAACGACTTTATCCACATCGATGTAATATTGGTTATTGGACTCATTATGGATGATGAACTGGCCGGAAACCGTCTTCATGATTTCCTTCAACGTGGCGTTCACTGCCCCCAGCAGGAAATCTGCATCCTGCTCCGGCATCGGCAGATACAGGCAAAGATCATCCTTCAGGTTTTCTGCCGTTAGACCGAACTGTACATCCAGTCCATTGGTAGTAAGCCTGTGTACGCTCAGAGCATAGATAATCTGCTTCGCCATAGGTTTATAAGCAGCCTTTGCAAAGGACCGGTCTATGATCTCTTCCAGCTGTCCGCTGGCACCAACAACGCGGCTGATGGTCACATCACTCTTCAACAGACCATTAGATTTAATCGCCGGCCAATAATCATCAAAAGAGATAACGCCAGGCGCATCCTCCGGAACTTGCTCATCAAAAATATCCTTGATCGTCATGGAGATATTCTTCAGGATATGTCTGTTCTCAATGACGTAGATCTTATTAAACACATCAATGTATGACGGATGGATCGGGAACAGATCCACGAAATCCTCCATCTTGGAAGACATGCCCCCATACAGCCCTGAAAACTTCTCCAGATGCTGCCGAATCATGGCCTTTTGCTCCGGTGTCTTCTTCAAGATACGTTCTGATACAACGTATGCGGTTGCTTCTTTTGTGATAATAATCTGTGTAAAACGATCGCCTACCTTCTTCAGCGTCTCGCTGACGAAGCTGAATCGCGGATTATCAAACACCTTTTCCTGCACGCCACAGATCAAACGGATCCTTGACTTGGAACACATCTCAGCCATTGACTGAAGGAATGCCAGATCCAGAACGATCTGTCTCTCATCACGTGATGTCAGATAGGAAAGCAGCTCATCGATAACAATCATGTATCCCTTATCCGGATACTTCGACTGGAACGCCTGCATCACTTCCTTGATCAGACGGGCATTGTCGCGGACATTATTCAGATCTGGCACAGTATAATCAATGCCCCGGTTCGCAAAGTCATCCTCGATCTCGGCCAGAATCACTTCACGGAGCGGCATAGTGAGTCCATCCACCTTTAATCTCAGCACTTCAAACTTGCCGGCGATGATCTCCATATCCTTTGCAAATCTCTTATTCTGAGCAAACTCAAGATTCTCTGCGTCTGTAACAATCGCTGCAATGACAGACATAAGGTGAGATTTACCAGTACCGTAGTTACCAACGATCATGACTGCCTTGTTGTCTACGACTTCTTCCATCTGCAGCTGGTCAATGACGGTAGCCTTGATGCTCTCCGCCATGTTATCGGACATAACATATGTCTGCACCATGTCCTGAGCGACTTTCTTGTCCGCCGTCTCCAGCAGCTGGATCGTGGACTCAATCGGCTTAAAGCTGATCAGTTCTGAATACTTCATTTGCGCTTCCTCCTATTTCACGAACGTAATGTCATAATCCGCTATGCTAAATACCTTGTAATCCGGATATCCTTCTTCTGCGTATACCAGCTTTCCATCCTCAAATCTGCCAGGCCAGATCACACTGTATCTCTTTCTCTTCCTGGCTGCGATCAGGATCTTCAAAACATCGACCTTATATTCCGGATTGAACATTACGTCAATGTCCTTTATCGTCACACCGTCCGGATACTTGTCCAGGACAGCGTTAAAGATCTGTTCCAGTTTCATGCTCCGGCGGTTCGGCTTGCACGCCAATAGCGCATCTGCCAGATCCTTACTCACCGATTCCGGCTCCATCATCTTCTGCAGTGCATCATAATACACCAGAAGCCTGGAAAGCATCGCTTCCTCATTAGTAAGCTGATGATATTCAATAATCGTTCCCATAGGCACGCTCCTATCATTGCTTCAAAAAGTTCTTCTCATTCCCCAATGGCCTTTTCCAGCATTGCTTTATATTCTGTCTTAATCTTCTCTGGCCCAACAATATTTATTCTAGCGTTCCACCCAAAGACCCATCTATAGAATGTGGGAGAGGGACATACAGTAACATACGCCCGGAAATGTTGTTCATCCACCTCTTCTGTCTTCACCTTTGTGCCGAACTGGTCCACGATCCCGTTCATCATTCCGGTCTCACAGAGGAGCTCTACTTCGGTTTCCTCATCACTGCCGAACATCCTGAAAACCTTTCTGGAATAGTCCGCCAGATTGAAACCTTCTGGTTCGGGTACGGCGTCTTCATCTTCCAGGACCACTGGCGTCTTGTAGATGCGGTCCAGGCGGAAATTCCGCATGTGGTCCCGGTTGTCGCAGTAACCGATCATGTAATAATAGTCGCCGTCCCAGACCAGCACATGGGGG
>Ga0256405_10009190_pt1 | contig 13657 bp, 13 predicted proteins | sample RumenRJG_02DNA_FD_189096 | JGI IMG/M metagenome (GOLD analysis project Ga0256405, IMG submission 189096) | Bovine rumen microbial communities from Lethbridge, Alberta, Canada - RJG_02 | ecosystem: Host-associated > Mammals > Digestive system > Stomach > Rumen | place: Canada: Alberta...
AAGTGCCATTATAGTTGCAGAAAGATCTATAACCTGCAGCTTTTTAGCCAGTACCTCGTCAAGACTAATCTCATCATACTTAACTGCAGAAGGATTTGTCTTAGGATCACTGTCATATACACCATCTATTGCCTTTGCAAGAAGAATCGTATCAGCTTCAATCTCAATAGCACGAAGTACAGTAGCTGTATCCGTTGAAAAATAAGGGTGTCCGGTACCTCCGGCAAAGAAAACGACCATTCCTTTGCTAAAATACTTATTGGCTCTGTCCTTTGAAAAAAGCTTTGTTATATCGCCACATTCAAAAGGAGTAAGTACCTGAGTCATCATACCAACAGATCTGAATATCTCAGAAACATAAATGCAGTTCATAACAGTTGCAAGCATACCTATCTGATCTGCCTTTACCCTGTCGATATTTTTACTGGTACGGCCACGCCAGAAATTACCGCCGCCTATAACGATACCGACCTGAACACCATCATCTACAATCTTTTTTACCTGTGAAGCAACCTTAAGGCATGTTGCCTCGTCAAATCCAGTCTTTTTATCACCTGCAAGTGCTTCACCAGAAAGCTTTAACAGGATTCTTTTATATTCTGCCATCAGTTCTTATCTCCCGCATTGTCAAAAACGGAATCAATATCAACTGAAGCATAAGGAAGAGCGCAGAAACCATCGATAACGGCGCCATTATTAACCTGAATGCCCTTTGAATTGATATTACCTTTTACAACAGCAGTAGAATCAACTACAACCGGACCATTTACATCAATCTCGCCCTTGACTGCACCTGCAATAACAAGTGAAGAAGCTGTGATATCACCAATAACAACCGTACCAACACCTATCTTGACACTGCCCTTGCTTGTAATGCCGCCATCAAGTCTGTCTGTATTGATATATACTTCCGATGCAGTTGAATTACCTATAACACTTCCCGCTATGGAAAGCTTGCCAAGACAGTTGATATCACCCTTGACTGTACCATAGACCTCAAGTGAACCGTCTGATACGACACTACCATTGATAACAGTTCCCTTGGCAATTACAGTGCTCTTTCCTGAATCAACAGAAGCAAATTCAGGAGCCTCAAGCTCAGATGAAATGATAGGAGCTGTAGCGCCAACAGGAAGATGCTCCTCAACTGCAGACATGCTGCTCTCAGGCGCACTAAGAATATCTGCTTCCGGCTCAGAAACTTCTGTGGCTGGCTCTGCTGCCTCTGGAACTGTCTCTGCTGCTTCTGCAGCTTCCGCCTCAAGAATCTTTCCAAGCATATCTGAGTCAACTACAGAATCATCATCAGAAAGATCAAATTCATCAAGTTCTGAATCCTGTACCGGCTCATCATCCTCAGCTTCATCAAGAACAGATGTATTTTCTGTTACATCCTCTGATGGAATACCTGTTGCATCTGATGCAAGTTCATCAACTGCTGCACCAATATCATCTTTTAAGTCCTTAAAAAAACTCATAGTAAACCTCCAGTTTTTATTAACTCAACCTCTCTCATCTGGAAACCAGATGATGAACAGGATCAGTATTCTTAGTAATAGGAAGGAATTTATAATTTCCTTTTTTAAGATCTTTAATGATCTTAGGAAGTGCCTCAACTGTACTTTTCTTTTCTGGAAGATCATGCATAAGAACAACCGACTCGCCGAGCCCCTTCACACCATTTACAACGTTCTTGTAGATAGTTGCCTTGTCAGGTGGAACGCTCACTGCATCACCACATTGCACGTTCCAGTCATAATAGATTACATTTTCTTCATCAAGGAAATCTATAAGCTTCCTCATATCCACCTTGCTTACAGTATTGCTGCTTCCTCCAGGAAACCTGTACACCCACGGCTTTTCTCCGGTCACATCTGTCAAAAGTGATGAGATTTTTTTATAATCACTTGCAAATGCCTTCTTTGAAGCATAAATCTTACCGTAATCATGTGAATACGAATGCATGCCCAACGTATGTCCCCTTGCGATGATTTCTTTGTAATACTTCTTTGACAATGCATCTGTTTTACCGGTTACAAAAAAAGTAGCCTTAACATCGTATTGGTCAAGAATATCGAGAATCTTTTGGGTATTTGTACCAGGTCCATCATCAAAAGTCAGATAGACTCTTCCGGCATACAGTCCTTCCGCCTCGTCTGTATCAGGATAATCTTCCTCGGACGGTGCGACAATAGTGCTGTTTATGGCTTTCTCCATCTGGCTTACCTTGTAGCTTTGCTCCGCCGCATAGACTGTATTTAATTTTAAATACCTGAGTCGTTCTATCTCCTTATCAAGCTTTCCAATCTTAAAGAAAAGGATAATACATAGAAGTGTAGGCAACAGAAGGAGAAACAACACACTGCCTATTATTACATTCTTAATGAACTGAACGCGCTTCTGCCTGTCATTTTTATCCTTCTTATCCATGCCTTAACCTTATTCTGAATAAAACTCGGAACAATGAACATATCCTGTCCCGCTTACAACCTTTACATCCTAAAACCATCTAAACCATTGTAACACAACATTTCAGATATTTCCATAGAAAATCACTGCAATTATTGTATTATCGTACAAAGTACGATAATACACTCTGCCGGCTAACGCGAAAGCGTTTATTCACGGCCGCCTGGTCATTTTATTGTTTTAATGAACGAAGTCCAGTAATACAATCTATTATCGCCCTGTTTATGGCATCACTTTTCTCAATGCTCGTGCCTATCAGCTCCGGCTCACCGCATACATCAACACCGATTATACTATAATCTTTTCTAATAAATTCAAGCTCACTTATAAGTTTCGAAAGGTTCATCTGTCCTTGGTCCCAATCGGAATCAAACTCTTCTTTACTAAGTACATCCTTGTCAATCGATATATATACAGGCAATTCTTCCTTTTTTTCGCAGGAAACTTTATCTAAAACAGCTTTAACTCCGCTTTCTATAAGTGTATCACAAAAGAAAACATTCGGGTCATCCTTATACATACACTCCAAGATATATTCATTCTTCGCTCCGACAATTATGATTTTTTCCGGAGCAATAGCCTTTCCTTCTCTTCCATCCTCATAAAGGTCCGCTATCCATGAGCCACAGGAAAGTATCCTTCCAAACGCTGACGGCTGCATATCAGTATGATTGTCAAATACAATCAGTATGTACGGTTCACTTATCCCACCTGCGTAAAGCTTCGACATATAATGATAATTACCCGAATCCAAAAAATGAAAAGCAGGCAGACTGCTTTTCATACGGATCTGTTCCGCCAGTTTTCTGCCTGCTTCTTCGTCTAAGTAGCCTCGCGTGCCTTCAATCTCCTTTTCAGAAATCATCTTATATTCATAATCTCTGTAAAAGCTTTCCTGTTCATATACACCGGTAAAATCATGCAATATCACCAAAGGCTTATCAAGGTCTGTAATCCTGTTTTCCATAATTACTTAAGTTCTCTGGCGCCATCACCGATTTCAGCTTCATATATCTCAGCATCGATGCCTGTTTCTTTTTTGTATTCTGAAAGAACTGTCTCCTTGAATTCATCTATAGATGAATTTTTAACAATCGCAACCGTACAGCCTCCAAAACCACCGCCAGTGATCCTTGCGCCGATAACTCCAGGTATCTTCCACTCTATTTCAACAAGCTTGTCAACCTCAGGGCATGAAACCTCATAGTCATCGCGAAGAGAGACGTGTGATGCGTTCATAAGCTTACCAAAGTTCTCTATGTCGTTGTTCTTAAGAGCGGCAACAGCCTTTACTGTCCTCTGATTTTCATATACAGCGTGCTTTGCCCTCTTAACGCATACAGGATTACCTATAAGGTTCTTATGTGCCTCGAATTCATCTTCTGTAAGATCACCAAGTCCGTTTATCTCAAGTTCCTTCTGAAGGTCTGCAAGTGCCTCGCTGCTTTCTCTTCTTCTGTCATTATAGGCAGAATCAACAAGACTGTGCTTTACATGGCTGTTTGTGATCATCACCTTTGCATCCTTGAGAACAACAGGTGCATATTCAAAAGAAAGATCAGCTGTATCAAGGAAGATCGCATTATCCTTCTTTCCCATTGCAACAGCAAACTGATCCATTATGCCACAGTTCATACCACAGAATTCATTTTCAGACTTCTGACCAAACTTAGCTATGTCGATCATGGAAACATCAGCACCATACATTTCTTTAATAACAGTACCCATCAGTACTTCTATAGAAGCTGAAGAAGAAAGACCGGCACCTGAGGGAATGTTTCCCCACATTGCAAGATCAAATCCTGTATCAATTTTGTATCCTGCCTTCTGCATAGCCCAGACAACACCAAGAAGATAGCCAGCCCAGCCATACTTCTTAGCAGGATCAAGTTCATCAAGAAAAGCTCCTGTTACTCCGGCTTTTTCAAAGTTAAGAGATACAAAATGCATTGCCTTGTCTTCTCTCTTCTTAACAAGAGCATAGCTTCCCATAGTCAAAGCACATGGGAAAACATGACCGCCATTATAGTCTGTATGCTCTCCGATAAGATTAACTCTGCCTGGTGAGAAGAAAAGTCTCGTTCCATCAGCACTTCCAAAATATTTTTCAAAACCGCTTATAAGTCTCTCTTTGATTTCCATTTCAACCCTCAATACCTTTAATTATGATTTATCTTGCAGTGGTCTGTTATTTTGCAGAAGAACCTGTAGTGCTGCCTGCCGCCTCGCCACTTGCAGTATCAGTTGTAACTGCCGCTTTGCTTGCATTTCCACTATTTGCATTAAGCTGTGCACTAAGAAGCTGAGCCGCCTCTGCGTAGCCCTTGTTATAGCCCTTTTTGTTGCCATAGTAAAATCCACAGCCTGCAGAAATGCCAAGTGCAGCAATGCATACCAGTGTGATAACTGTGTTTCTTATTCTTCTTTTCTTTTTAAGACTTGCTCTTCTTCCTGCCTTTTCTGCCTTATATTCGTTTACCTTCTGCTGACTCATAAATCTTCCTCCGATCAATATATAAATTTTCCCTCTGCAACCTTCTTTAAGTGTGCACCATAAGGGGACTTTCCGTATCTTTTGGCACTATCAAGCAGCTCTTCTTTGGAAATCCATCCGTTCTTATAAGCGATTTCCTCGATGGCCGCTATCATAACACCCTCTCTCTTTTCAATAACTTTTACAAAGTCAGACGCATCGGAAAGAGAATCCACCGTACCGGTATCAAGCCATGCATAACCACGTCCCATTGTTATAACATTAAGCTTGCCTGCTTCAAGATAAAGCCTGTTGAGATCTGTGATCTCGAGCTCACCTCTCGCTGAAGGCTTAAGGCTTTTTGCAAGCTCGCAAACCTTCTTGTCGTAAAAATAAAGACCTGTAACGCAATAATTTGACTTTGGGTGTTCCGGTTTTTCTTCTATTGAAATTGCCTCACCCTTGTCATTGAATTCAACTATGCCGAATCTTTCCGGATCCTCAACATAATAACCAAATACCGTAGCTCCGTTTTCAGACTGACTTGCAGCCTTTTTAAGGCTGGCTGAAAGACCATTTCCAAAGAAGATATTGTCACCTAGTATCATAGCAACACTGTCGCCGTCTATAAACTCTTCACCCAGTATAAATGCCTGGGCAAGTCCATCCGGATAAGGCTGCTCCTTATACGAAAGCCTTAATCCATATTCACTTCCATCACCAAGAAGCCTTTTAAAGTTCGGAAGGTCTGTCGGAGTTGAAATGATCAGTATATCTCTTATACCTGCAAGCATTAAGGTTGATAATGGATAAAAGATCATCGGTTTATCATATACAGGTAAAAGCTGTTTACTTGTGACTCTTGTTATAGGATAAAGTCTGGTGCCCGAACCACCAGCAAGTATTATGCCCTTCATTGCAAACCTCTCATATAATAATCTGCGAGCTTCAGCCCGACCTTATTATAATAAGCTTTAACCTTATTTAAGTCAATCCCTGTATGATTTAAACCAATCAAAAAAGAGGCTTGAACGACTTTTCGCCCTTAGAGTACTGATATACATTTTGTGAAAGAAAATCAGAAGCATCAAGAACTGTTTCATTAACATTTTCAACTATAGATTTAAGAGCGTAGGGATCCATATCGTCCTCCCTCTTCAAAATAAGCACTTCATGAATAGAACTTGGAAGAATTATCAGATCGCCGTCTAATTTTTCGGCTATTATATCAAGAACTTCATCGTAAAATATGGCAGCAGCCCCATTTATGCACTTGTTATTGCTGAGCACATACATTTTATTTTCACGTACCTCATCCTTTGGAAGGACTCCAAGACTTGACATTACCTCTGAAAGTTCTTTAAAGATTGCGGGGAACAGATCCGGAGTGTTTTCTTCTGCCGCCTCCTTCATTTCTTCCTCAGTAATGTTAAATTTATGAAGAAGAGCGTCTGTTACCTGAATCATCGCAACTCCGTTCTCTTCTGCAAGTTCAGGAACGAATACAGTATATATCTTTATGAGGTCAAATACCTTCTCATAAGGTCTGCCGCATAATTCATCTTTCTTCCTGTCACCGACAAGTCTGAAGACTACGTTGTTTAAAATATAATCTCTACTGATCTCTGTTTTATTATTTTTGTTAAATGTATCAATTTTGGTATTGTAAATCATAAATCCTCTTAATTTTTGAAATTTTCATATACCAGCGCTGTATATGTAAACCCACGTCACGATCACAACATGATATTTGCACGGATATTTTAATAAATCCAGAAGATTTATGCAACGTCAAACTGCACAAAAAACGAGCATATCGATTGTGCAATATGCCCGTTTTATAAATTATTCTATAATTTCTTAAACAACTTCAAGGATATCTTTCTTGGCCATCAGGCCTCCATACAGCTCTCCCTCAACAAGATACCCTCCATTTTTGATAACCTGATCTTCTTCGATCGAATCAGAAATATCAATATAAACAGGTGTCTTGCCAAACTTTCTTACGTCATCAGACAATAACTTAAGAAACTCCCCTGCTTCCTCAGGGTCATGCTCCGCATAGATTCCAGTTACCGAAATTGCCACTTCATTAACCGGTACATCCCTTAGTATCTTCATTGACATAAGTCCGTTGCCAAAATCACCTATTCTAAAAGTGAAGCCCTTATCAGTAAATGACTGTATAAAGAAGAGACAGTCTTCAAAATCTGAAGCAATTACCTTTTCAGATATTTCAAACTGGATTCTCTGCCTGTCAATGCCTTCAGTAGCAAGAATCTCATTGATCCTTGATTCAAAATCAATGCTCATAATAAGTTTCTTTGTCAAAGGCACTATCAGCTTCTTGTTCGGCATTTCAACCAGTTCTTTGCAGGATCTTCTGAATGCAGACTCACCTACATTCATTATCTGCCCTGTTTTTTCTGCAAATGGAGCGAACCTCACAGCATGCCAGATTCCCTTTTCACCGCGATCCCATACAATCTTAAATCTTATCGCACTGCAGGACTTGTCCCTCAGATCAAATACCGGCTCATAGCGGATAAGAAAAGATTCGTCCTTTATCGCCTTGGTAAGTTCAGATTTCATCTGCATATCGGCAAGTTCCTTTTTTGCTATATCCTCTGAAAAATAGCAATAAGTGTCCTTGCCTATAAGCTTTGCCTCAACAAGCGCATAACCTGCATTTCTAAGCAAAGCATCCGCCTTCTTACCATCCTTCGGAGCTATGGCAACACCAATACTCATTGTAATGATCACCTGACCGAAAGATGTAATGAAAGGAAATCTCAATGCCTTTTCAAGTCTCTTTACCTTGTTGTCGTACTCAGCCTGATCCGTAATGTTCTGTGAAAGAATGATAAATTCATCACCATTCATCCTTGCAATGTAGTCGTTCTCATCAAGGTTCTGGCGAAGTCTGTGGCTTATATCAAGTATAAGTTCATCACAGTTGTTGTGCCCCCAGATATCATCAAGGCTCTTGAAATTGTCAAGATCTACATACATAACTGCACAGGACTCCTCTTTGCGGAGGGTATCAAGAACGTGGCCTAACAGTTCATCAAACGCCGACTTATTCGGCAATCCGGTAAGCTGATCCTCGTAGGCAAGCTTCCTTATCCTGTCTTCATTATCCTTTATCTGCCTGTATTTGGCATTCAGTTCTTCCTGTGTATTATTGACCTCACTGTAAACATTATCAAGGTCAGCCTGCATGTCGGCAAGTTTCTTATCATATTCGATTCTCTTTTTGTCAGTCTTTTGTATGATAAGAAGCAGTACTATCACTATGACTATAAAAACCGTCACAACGATTCCAAAAATAAAGTTATCCAAAATACAAAACTCTCTTTAAAATTACTTTTCTTCAAGGTATTTAAGAATACCCTTGGCAGCAGTCTTGCCTGCTCCCATTGCAAGAATAACAGTAGCGGCGCCTGTAACTGCATCACCGCCGGCAAAAACACCCTTCTTTGTTGTCATTCCTGTTTCTTCATCTGCAACAAGGCAACCACGCCTGTTTGTATCAAGACCCGGCGTCGTGGTTGAAATGAGTGGATTCGGACTGGTACCAAGTGCCATTATCACCGTATCACACTCAATCTCATACTCTGAACCTTCTACAGGAATAGGACTGCGGCGTCCCGATTCATCAGGTTCGCCAAGTTCCATCTTTATTACCTTGACACCCTTTACCCAGTTATTTTCATCGGTAATGATACTTACAGGGTTTCTTAAAAGGTCAAAGATGATACCCTCTTCTTTGGCATGTCCTACTTCTTCCTTTCTTGCAGGAAGCTCCTCTTCGCCACGTCTGTACACAACAGTAACTTTTGCTCCAAGTCTTAATGCAGTACGCGCCGCATCCATTGCGACATTACCTCCGCCGACTACAACAACATTTTTACCTGGATGAATTACAGTATCATAGGAATCATCAAATGCCTTCATAAGGTTATTTCTGGTGAGATACTCATTTGCAGAGAATACACCATTTGCAAGCTCGCCAGGTATACCCATGAATCTTGGAAGTCCCGCACCAGAACCTACAAATACAGCATCAAAACAGCCCTCGTCCATAAGTTCATCTATAGTGATGCTCTTGCCGATAACGTAGTCTGTCTTGATAGTAACGCCAAGGTTCTTAACATTTTCAACTTCCTTTTCCACAACTTCATCTTTTGGAAGTCTGAATTCAGGAATACCATAAACAAGAACACCGCCAGCCTTGTGAAGTGCTTCGAAAATAGTTACTTCACAGCCCGCCTTGGCAAGTTCGCCGGCACAGGTTAAACCTGCAGGACCGGAACCTATTACAGCAACCTTCTTACCGTTTTTCTTTGCCGTCTTTTCAGGCTTTATGTCATTTTCACGAGCCCAATCGGCAGTAAAACGCTCAAGCTTGCCAATAGAAACTGCGTCTCCCTTGATTCCTCTTACACAGTACTTTTCGCACTGTGATTCCTGAGGACAAACTCGACCGCAGATTGCAGGAAGTGCAGAATACTCTGTGATAACGCCGTATGCATCCTTTACATTGCCCTCTTTTAACTGTCTAATAAATCCAGGAATATCTATTCCGACAGGACATCCGTTTACGCAGCGTGGATTCTTACAATCTAAACACCTTGAAGCCTCAAGCTTTGCTTCTTCTATATTATAACCAAGACAAACTTCTTTAAAATTATGTGCACGTTCAGAAGCCTCCTGCTCCTTGACAGGCACTCTCTTAAATGGATCTACAGCCATTTCAACTACCTCCTCTATTGCAGCATTGGATTCTACCCGCTGCCACACTCTGCCGACCAGCGCAAGAACGTTCATTCATAGTCGGCTAGTCATTTTTATTATAACATCCTGCTTTGCCTGATGCTACCACTCCCTTTCTCAGACCTTCTGTGGGTTAGGCGTACCGCACTTCGAATTGTGCATCGTATCGCCTTCTTCAAGTTCGAGCATCTTTCTGCCCTCTTCAGACTTATACATACGGGCGCGCTGCATTGCACCATCAAAATCAATCAGATGGCCATCAAATTCAGGTCCGTCAACACATGCAAACTTGATCTCATCCCCGACCTTCAGTCTGCAGGCTCCGCACATACCGGTTCCATCCACCATGATAGGGTTCATTGAAACAATAGTTGGAATGCCGAGTTCCTTTGTAGTAAGACATACGAACTTCATCATTATCATAGGTCCGATTGCCACTACCTTGGTATATTTTTCTCCCTTACTGATAAGATCCTTTAAGCAATCATTTACATTGCCTTTAAAGCCGAATGAACCATCATCAGTTGCTACATAAAGATGTTCGGCGTATTTTGCAAGTTCATCCTGAAGGATAAGAAGATCCTTGGTTCTTGCACCAACAATAACATCTGCCTTATAGCCATGCTCCTTCATCCACTTTATCTGAGGCAATACAGGAGCTGTGCCGACACCACCTGCCATAAATACAACGTGTTCCTTTTTAAGAACCTCAGGATCGGTATGGCAAAGCTCGCTCGGCTGTCCAAGAGGACCGACTATATCAGCGTATCCCCTTTCATCCTCTTTAGACATCCTTGTTGTTGAAGCACCTACAGTTTGATATACAATTGTGATAGTCTCTTTTTCTCTATCATAATCGCAGATCGTAAGTGGTATACGCTCCCCCTTTTCATCAAGTCTGACTATTACAAACTGACCAGGAAGACATGACTTGGCCACATTTGGAGCTTCTACCTCTGCAAACCAGATTTTGTTTGCAAGGTAACGTTTGTTAAGTACTTTAAACATAAATTTCCCTCCATTTCAAGTATTAACTTATGATACCACAACTTACGACCTATGAACAGTATACTCATTCAGAAAACATGTCTAAAAGAATACCTGTCATTCCTTCCGTGTCTTTGGCGAATGTATCAGCTCCGTTTTCAATAAGAAAATCACGGTCTCTAAAGCCCCAAAGCACAGAAACACATGGAAGCCCTGAATTAACCGCTGTTGCATGGTCAACTTCCGAGTCACCAATATATACAGACTTCTCCTTGTCTGCTCCCATTTCCTTCATAGCCTCAAAAACCATATCAGGAGCAGGTTTATGCTTTATTGATGGTTTTTCACCTATAGCTGTTACAAATAAACCTTTGAAATAAAAATCTGCCAATTCCTTGACTGCTGAATCAATCTTATTTGAAACTATAGCACAAGAATATCCGTTTTCATTAAGCTTTTTAACAGCCTCAATAACACCTGGGTATGGAGCTGTCTTTATTTTACAATGCTCATTATACCAGTCACTCATTTCAGCATAAAGCTCATCTATAAATTTTTCATCTGACGCATACTCTGCTGGAACTGCTCTTTCACAAAGCTTTCTGATTCCATTTCCAACAAACCTTCTTACGTCGTCAATGGAATGTTGTGGAAAACCATGTACCTTTAAGATATGATTTATCGAATCACATAAATCATCCAAAGTATTTAAAAGTGTTCCATCAAGATCAAAAATTGCAAATCTCTTGTTCATTTTATTTCCCCTTAGTACTTTTGTCTGTTGCAATTATCTATGTTAGAACAAAAATAAGCGGATGTCAAACGTCACCCACTGCTATTCTTCTTTTCTAAAAACTAAATCTGTATAACCTCTGTTTTTTTCACTTTTGCTTCTTCTCAGTTATTATCGTAAACGAAATAAGTAATTTCGTTTACGATAAACGTCGCCGAGAATTAATGCTAGATAGAGCAAGCTCTATCCGCAATTATTTTCTTCGCTTACTATAAATAAAACTGCAACATTCCATCATCAACCTTATTTTTTGCCATTTACAATTATAATACTATCTCATGAGACGCTAAAAAAACTATCATCTATAAACTTCAGACGGATGTAGATACTCTTTTTCTATTTTGTACGCAAAACCCCCTATGTCATTACTGACATAGGGGGTTTTGGTCTGTCAACCAAGTATTTAATTAAACAGGGTATGCCTTATTTTCCTTGTCGGCTGCGTTTACATCAACGCCTGTCTTCTGTGCTTTTCTGTAAGCAAAGAAGTCAGTAGCAACCTGTGGGAAAAGAGCATAATCAAGAACATCCTCCGGAGTAGGATTTTCAACAAGCTCTGCAGTCTTCTTTCTGAAATCGTCCATCTGAGGAGCAATGTGATCAGCAGGACGGTCAGTCATCTGAGTTTCACCCGGCTTAAGAACCTTCTTAACTACTTCAGGGTCCATAGGCTTTACAGTAACACCAAATTCACCGGCAACAAGCTTATGAGATTCCTTAGGAACCATCTTGTATCTCTCACCCATTATAACATTCATAACGGCCTGAGTACCAACGATCTGTGATGAAGGTGTAACAAGTGGTGGTTCACCGAAGTCCTTACGAACTCTTGGAACTTCCTCGAGAACTTCTGTAAGCTTGTCATCCTTGCCAGCCTGATGAAGCTGACTGATAAGGTTTGAAAGCATACCACCAGGGACCTGATACTTAAGAGTATTGACATTAACACCAAGAACTTTGGTAGACATAAGTCCGCTCTTGATGCACTCTTCACGATAAGGTGTAAAGTAATCAGAGATTTCGATAACCTTATCCATATCAAGACCTGTATCAAAAGGAGTTCCCTGAAGAGCCTTGACCATAACATCCGTTGAAGGCTGTGATGTACCAAGTGCAAGTGGAGTAGATGCGGTATCAATTATATCTGCACCAGCCTCGATACACTTAAGGTATGTCATTGAGCCCATACCTGATGTATAGTGAGTATGGATCTCAATAGGAAGCTTTGTTCCTCTCTTAAGAGCCTTGACAAGGTCATAGCCCGCCTGTGGAAGAAGAAGACCTGCCATATCCTTGATACAAAGAGAGTCAGCTCCAAGCTCTTCAACATCGTGAGCAAGCTTCTCCCAGTACTCAAGAGTATAGGCATCACCTAATGTGTAACAGAGAGCAATCTGTGCATGAGCATTAGGGTTCTCCTGCTTACATGCCTTAACAGCATTTGCAGCAGTTTTAAGATTTCTTATATCGTTAAGGCAGTCGAAGATACGGATGATATCAATACCATTTCCGATAGATCTCTTAACAAATTCCTCAACAACATCATCTGCATAATGGTTGTAACCAAGGATATTCTGACCACGGAAAAGCATCTGAAGCTTGGAATTTGGAAGTCCCTTTCTAAGCTTTCTGAGTCTTTCCCAAGGATCTTCCTTAAGGAAACGAAGGCAGGCATCAAATGTAGCACCGCCCCAGCACTCTATTGCATGATATCCGACCTTATCCATCTTATCGAGGATAGGGAGCATTTCTTCAATAGGCATTCTGGTCGCAATAAGAGACTGATGTGCGTCACGAAGGACTGTCTCTGTAATGCCGACCTTTTTAGTAACCTGATCTGACATATTCTATATCTCCTTAATTAACTTATCATAACGGGTATAATCATTTAACTCCAAATATAGCCATAAATACACCCGCCGCAACTGCAGTACCGATAACACCGGCAACGTTTGGTCCCATCGCATGCATGAGGAGGAAGTTAGTAGGATCAGTTTCAGCTCCGACCTTCTGAGATACACGGGCAGCCATTGGAACTGCAGAAACACCGGCAGAACCGATAAGCGGATTTATCTTACCATGAGTAAGATGGCATAAAAGCTTACCAAAAAGAACACCTGTTGCAGTAGCAATAGCAAATGCTATAAGACCAAGAGCAA
>Ga0256405_10009191_pt1 | contig 13656 bp, 13 predicted proteins | sample RumenRJG_02DNA_FD_189096 | JGI IMG/M metagenome (GOLD analysis project Ga0256405, IMG submission 189096) | Bovine rumen microbial communities from Lethbridge, Alberta, Canada - RJG_02 | ecosystem: Host-associated > Mammals > Digestive system > Stomach > Rumen | place: Canada: Alberta...
ACCGCTTTTTACTTCAAAACAACCCCATGAGAATCGAAAATCTGAAGGAAAGTCGAATTTCTCACAAAGTTGCTTGAATACGCCACTCTCAGAGGCCTTATAAACTGACCCCTTTTTCAGTGCCCTCAGAGATTTCATAGAGTAATAGCATCGTTCTACCTTTGCAGTGCAATTGAAAACGCTCTTGTCGTTCCCAGGAAGCTGGTGGTTATTTCTGCATGAAGTCTGTGCTCTAACGTCCGCGGAATCGGACTACGGATTAGAGCGGAGATTTCTTTTTATTTCAATAGATGCCGATTTACTCCGGCTTGATTCTTAATTGTGGCGAATTCGCCATAATTAAAAGTTGGATTGTAAACCTGCTATACAGGGGTACATCGATATACCAGGAGCTCCGGGTAAATGGAACGGCCTTGCTCCTGGTTTCGTTATGGGCCGAATCTTTAGAATAGGGACAATGAATTTTTGTTTTGTATTTAAAAAGTGTTTATATTTGCACCAGCTTCAAGTAAGTTAGAGGGCACTACGGTGCGCCTCCTTGCAGGGGACCTACGGGTTCCCCTGTATTTTTATATATACTAACGACCTCAAACCCATTGAAAATCCAAACTTCCCTAATAGTCGCATTCACATTTAATCTTGATTGAACCGCTCTGGTAATCTGTCTTATTGATGTCCCTTCTCTATTATCAATTATTATTCTATCGGATTGACGGAGCCCATTCGTGAGCATATTTGATAATTTACGTTTAGTCCATGGACGGACAAAACTCTCATATTCATATAATTCCCCATCCACATGCAAATCCGGGCACTTCCTATAATACCGAGTCCCGATTAATTCGCCAAACACCTCTTTGTATAGCGGATCCTTATAGTGCACCGCACGGAGTACTTTTACTTCGTGGCCACTCATTGCCAAGCACTTAGCTATGGCCATTATGTCTTTGTAATCCGAACCGGAGGTCCCCAGACCAGGCATCAACCATATCTTACCTCCGCTTGGATATTGTTTGTAAAGGACAAACAAATCACTAGAATCCACCATCTATCTGAAGGATTAAGAAAAAGAAATAAGTAATCTTTGTGAAGGGAGTGCCATCCAGAATGGAACAGCCTTGCTCCTGGTTTCGTTATGGGCCGAATCAGACGACCACACTGTGCTAGGACAAAGATAGGAATAATTTCGAGAAAAACCGCACCGTGATAGAGGCCGATGCAAAAGGGAGACCCCGAAGAGCCTCCCAATAGACTATGCCACAGGCGCTTGTCAGATGACTTCGATATAGAAGGAGAACGGGCGGAAACCGTCATTGCAGCTGATCATGGCGCTCATGGGATTCTTCATCCATCCGTCGTAGAAATTGCCTTCTCCGTTGGCCAGGGATTCCACGAACTCCCGCATGGAGGACCATGCCGAGGGGCACATGCCCGCGGGGCATTTGCCGTCCACGGAGATCCACTGCTGGCCCTCCCTTACGTCGCACGTATGGGTGATGGGGTTCTCGTACCGGGCCATCAGATCCGGATAGACCGTCTGCCGGATTGCCGTGATTCGTACCTTGTTTTTCATGATAGATTTCTGATTATTGGCTGCTAAGATACGAAAATATTGCGACATCCGCGGCGCAAGCGACGGCAACTGACGGCTGAAACAATCGTTAGAATTTTTCTATTTTCATGGCAGTTTTTGTGCTCAAACGGGTAAAATTGTCGAAATCTACTCTCCGGGCGCTCTCTCCATCGCGTCCATGGCGTCTCCGGAATGCTTTGGTTCGAGCTAACTATAACAACTACCCGAAAGGTATTGCTGCCACAAATGAATACCTTGTACGTTTTTTCAGGAACCTATTGCTGGAAGAAGAAAACGTACTGAGAAACCGAGATTTGCTAATTACATCTGCTCAAAGTGCCAGTACTCCTGTTTCAAAGTGCCAAAATGGCACTTTGAAATGCACTTTGGAGGAATTGGCAGTTGTTAATATATTGAAAATCAACGCCAAAACAAAACAAGAAGACATAGCTACGCAAATTGGAAAATCGCTGCGGACTGTCAAGAGGATTATGGCTTCTTTATCCGAGAAGGGACTAATCACTCGTGAAAATGGCAAACGAAATGGCATCTGGGTCGTAAAGACAGACCGCTGAATTCCCATAATCCCCGGCAGGCCGATACGGCAATAATGGTCAGTATGGTAGTTATTAGTTTCCTCATAAGGCTAGAACTCGTCCATAAAGGTTACGACCCTTATGACGAATTGTTTCCCGGTGTCCAGATGCGTCCACGTGGCCGGATCTTCATAAGGATGGCACTTGATACAGTCTTTTCCCCAGTTCGCCAGGACATCCTGGTAGTTGACAAAGGGAACCACTTCGTCTTTCGTGGAGTGGAACAGCAGGAAATTCTGGCTACCCGCCGCCGGTTTCCAATCGCCATAGGTGAGGGCGTTTTCCGTGAGTGCTTTTTTCAGCGCCTTCAGTTTCTCTGCCGGGATTTCACCCGTCTGCTTGTCCTCCTCCTGGAAGAAGGTAATCAATCCTTCCCGGAAGCATTGGTCCGCCGTGCAATACGCATGTCCGGTCCCCTCCTCCAGTTCCCAGTCCTCATCCTTGTATTGGGCCGTATTTTCGGCATTATAGGCCAGGAAAGACTGGGTTTTCTTGTTGTAAACCATCATGGTAAACCCCTTATTTTCCTTGGAACGGGCCAGCAGGAAGCTGTGGATATCATCCGTCGTGCTTTCTTTCTTGGCAAGGACGTCAAAGATTTTCGTATCCATAAAAGCAGGGGTGGCAAAATCGGCATAGGTGCAGCCGAGGGCCTTCATTTCCGCATCGGTATCCACAAAACCTTTGAGGAAGAGCGCAGCGGATACCGGCATGAATAGTTTATCGTCCTTGACGTACTGCTTCATCGTTTCCAGGGGGTTATAGGGACCGTCCCCGCAAATGGCGCCAATCAGGTTCAGGCCGTCCAGCTGGTATTCCTGATAGTAGCGGATGGTGCTGGCGGCGACGGCTCCGCCCTGGGAATAGCCGACGAGCAGGCCGCGCCATTTCGCGGCCATCGGTATCCTCTTGTAATTCTCCAGCCAGTCCCGGGCCGCCTTTGCGCCAGCAATTACCTGCCGGGCCGTCAGCTCGCGGTTCAGGTAAGGGTGGGGGTCGGAACGGGTAATTCCGTATCCTTCATAGTCCGGGAATACCCCAAGGGCATTCTTCGACGAGAAAAGAAGGGACAGAAAACCCACATCTGTCATGACAGACAGATTCTTATAATTGGTAGGACGCTGTGCATCACTGGTTATGGTAATGTGACAGCCGATCGCCAGAAGTTCGGGCGAACTTTGCGGGACCATGATCAGTTCCGACAGATTCTTGATGGTTCCGTCGGCCCCCATTCCGGTGTACTGGATGGTCACCCACTTCCCGGCCGGATCGGATTCTATGACCCGGACAAATTTGCCTTCCTCGTCCGTAAACGACGGTGTAGGCGGGACAACCGGGGTTTCCGGAGTCGAATCACCATAACAGGAACAAACCATTACCGCAACGCTGGCGGCAAGAGCAAAATAGTGTAATATTCTTTTCATCATGCCACAAAGATAGAAAAAAGATAGAAATTTTTTTTATATTTGCGTATGGTTCTATAAAGAGGTAATCAATCATGAAAAAGACTGTTTTGTTCATCACCGCACTGCTGCTCATGGGTAGCACTGCAGGAGCCCAGGGCCTTTTGGGAAGGCTGGGTGAGCGCGCCAAAAATGCCGTGGAAGAAAACATCGGCAACAAAGTGGAACAGGGTGTGAATGATATCCTGAACGGCAAGAAGAAAGACAAGAAGAATAATAAAGGAAAGGAAGAGGAGCAGGCTGCGGAAGCCGCCCCGGCCCCGGAAGAACAGCCGGCCGTTTCGAAGCCGGCACCTGTGACGCCGCCGGTTGCCACCGCGTATGCCAAGACAGATTTTGTCCCGGGAGATGAGATCTTTTTTGACGACGACTTCGCCAACGAGCAGCTGGGCGAGTTTCCGCTGCGCTGGGAATTGCTGGACGGTTATGTAGAGACCGCTTCCGTGGCCGGTCGGAAGGTTCTTGCGTTTACCGACAACGGAATCGGACAGGTTCTGCCCAACATGAAAGAGAAATGGGCCTGGCTGCCGGAGGACTTCACCGTTGAATACGATCTGTTTATTGCCCCTCTCACCGACGAGGATGCCTCCACGCTTTCTCTGAGACTCTGCTTCGGCGCTCCGGGGCAAAGCGATTATTACAATGCCGACAGTGAGGTGACCTTCCAGTATCGGGAAGACGGTTCCTCCAGCATCAGCTGGTCGCTGACAAAGCCTGACGGCAACAATCATATAAAGGGCAACAAAGCACTCGGCCTGAGCGACAACTATACCGATTATGCCGCGGACAGCCCGGTCAAGCCCGGAGAGTGGAACCATTTTGCCTTCTCCTTTAACAAACGCGCATTCAAGGGGTATATCAACGGTGTCCGCATCATCAACGTGCCCGCGATGCAGGCGCCCGGCTATCTCTTCTTCCTCAGTGGCAGTCCCTATCGGTTCAGCGGCATCAGCAATGTCCGCATCGCCAAAGGCGCCGTTCCGCTCTATGACCGGCTGATGACCGATGGGAAGATCATTACCTACGCCATCACCTTTGAAACCGGCAAGGCCGACCTGAAACCCGAATCCATGGTGGAAATCCTCCGCGTGGCGAAACTGATGAAAGAGAATCCCGGTCTGGAATTCGAGGTACAGGGCCACTGCGACAGCACCGGCAGCGACAAGGTGAACGACCCGCTGAGCCAGAAGAGGGCCGAGGCCATCGTGGCCGCCCTGGTGGAGCAGGACATCGCCGAAACCCGCCTCACCCCTGTGGGAAAAGGGTCCCATGTACCCATCGCCCCGAACAGTACCGAGGAAGGCCGTGCCAAGAACCGCCGTGTTGAATTTGTTAAGAAATAGCTTATGAAAAAGATAGTTGCCACCCTTTTTGCCCTGGCAATGCTGGTCCCCGCCAAGGCCCAGATGACACCCGAAGCCGTAATGGGGATGACGCCAGACTTACCGTCCACCGCCGCCCTGCTCAATCACTGGAAAGAGCACAACAACCCGCTCCGGGAAGAGGCACCGGATTCCGATCTCCTGAATGAATTCCAGGAAAAATGGCGGGATGCCCAACAGCAAATCCAGGCCATGCAGGCAAAGACCCTTGCTCCCGGTGTCCAGCGTGACGCGATGACCGGGAGAGTGGGCGGAACCAAAATGACGGCGAAACAGGCCGCCAGCATGAGCGAGGCCGATGCCCAGGCGCTGGCCAACTCAACCATACAGGGTCGTCTCTCCAGCATGGGCCTCAGCCAGGCCGATATGGCCAAACTCCAGAGCGGCAATCTGTCGGAGGCCGAAGCCAGGGCAATGGCCAGCAAAGCGATGGCGGCCCAGACCGGCGGTCTTACGGCAAAGGACATTGAGGCCATGTCCAACATGACAGAAGAGCAGAGAGCCGCCTTCATGCAGGAATCCGGACTGGGTGATTCCGTGAAAGCGAAGATGGCGGCAGACAAAGGCAAGCAGGCGTCTTCCCAAAAACAGTATCAACTGGTTACGGAAATGACGGCACTGGCCCAAAAGGAACAGGCTATCCAACAGAAGGCCATCGGCATGATCGATGCAGCCCAAAAGGAAGGACGAGACCTGTTTGACAGGAAATACCGGAAGACCGACGAGGAACTGGGCGAAGCCGTCCATATGGCCTCCGTGGCACTGGAAGATGCCATGGGAGAAGCCGCCTACAAGGAGGCCCTTGCCCGCCTGCATGCCGCCAAGAGCCAGTGGTTCGCAAACAGGAGCAAATTCTATGCAGAATATATTCCCCTGTACCGCGACGCTGTGGCCGGTGCCATGGACTGCTGCCGCGCCCAGCTTCTGCCTCTTAAGAAACAGCGGCAGGAGGTGATGGAAAAACTGTATGCCCTTACGAAGGATGCAGCTTATTCCACCTCCCCAACCGTTCCTTTTGAGGCCTCCTCGCTGTATTTCGACCTGTCCGAAAGAATCGTCGATTTCGAACTGGAGTTGGATTGATTTATAAAGCCTGCGCCAGGTCGTCGATCAGATCATCCACATGCTCTGTGCCGATGGACAGGCGGATCGTGCTCTGGTAGATTCCCTGATCGGTAAGCTCCGCTTCCGTCAACTGCGAATGCGTTGTGGTGGCAGGGTGGATGACCAGGGATTTTACATCAGCCACGTTGGCAAGCAGGGAGAAAATCTTCAGCGAATCAATGAACCGGAAGGCCTCTTCTTTTCCGCCCTTGATCTCAAAGGTGAAAATAGATCCGCCGCCATTCGGGAAATATTTTTGATAGGTTTTGTGGTCGGGATGGTCCGGCAGCGCAGGATGGTTGACTTTGGCCACCTTGGGATGCTTGGACAGGAAGTCCACGATTTTCAGCGCATTGGAAACATGTCTTTCCACCCGCAGCGACAGGGTCTCCAGTCCCTGTAGGAAGATAAAACAGCTCACCGGGGAAAGCGTCGCACCAGTATCCCGAAGCAGGATGGCACGGGCGCGCGTGATGTAGGCAGCGGGACCAACGGCATCGGCAAAAACAATTCCGTGATAGCTGTTCTCCGGTTCCGTGAACTGCGGGAACTTGCCCGATGCTTTCCAGTCAAACTTTCCGGAATCTACGATAACGCCACCGATGGTGGTACCGTGACCGCCGATGAACTTGGTTGCGGAATGAACCACGATGTCTGCGCCAAGCTCGATGGGACGAAGCAGGAACGGGGTCGCAAAGGTGTTATCCACCACGAGCGGAATCTGGTGCCGATGGGCGATTTCTGCCACTTTCTCGATGTCGATCACGTTTCCGTTGGGGTTGCCGAAGGTCTCGATAAAGAGGAGTTTCGTTTCCGGGCGGATCGCTTTCTCAAAGTTGTTCAGGTCGGACGGATCCACAAAGGTCGTCGTGATGCCGTACGGGACAAGCGTGTGCTGCAGCAGGTCGTAGGTTCCCCCGTAGATGGTCTTGGCCGCCACCACGTGGTCGCCTGCGCGGGTAATATTTAAGATAGAATAGGTAATGGCAGCGGCGCCGGAAGCCACGGCCAGGGCACCCACACCGCCTTCCAGTGCAGCGATTCGCTGTTCCAGGATGTCCTGGGTGGTGTTGGTCAGGCGGCTGTAGATGTTGCCGGGATCTGCCAGGCCAAAACGTGCTGCCGCGTGCGCACTATTATGGAATACATAGGAGGAAGTCTGATAAATCGGAACCGCACGAGCGTCGGATGCGGGATCTGCGTGCTCCTGACCCACGTGGAGCTGAAGGGTTTCGAAGTGGAGTTTCTTTGTTGCCATAATTCGTTTGTTTTTGTGTTGCAAAGGTACGGCAGCCAGAGATTTCAAACAAGAAAATTGGAAAAATAGGTTAATACCTCTATATTTGCAAAAAATAGTAGGGGAAGTATCCACTCTAACGGTTCATACGGCCCCATAAACAGAAGATTCCACCATGGCTGAAATGCTCGACAAGACTGACATTCAGATACTTCGCGTCCTTCAGAAGAACGCCCGCATCACTGTCAAGGACCTCGCCCTCAAGGTCCACCTCTCCCCCACTCCCGTTTTCGAACGCCTCCATCGGCTGGAAAACGATGGTTATATCCGCAAATACACGGCCGTCCTGGATGCCGCCAAACTCGGACGCGGATTCCTCGTATTCTGCTGCGTGCGTCTCCGCCGCATCGGGAAAGAAATTGCCAACGACTTCGTAAACCGGGTCAAAGACATTCCGGAAGTGGCCGAATGCTACAACATTTCCGGCGACTTCGACTACCTCCTGAAGATCTACGCTCCCGATATGCAGTACTACAACGACTTTCTAATCAACACCCTCGGAACGATAGACAGCCTCGGGTCCGTCCAAAGTTCCTTCGTGATGAATGAAATCAAAAACAGCTACGGCTTGCCGCTGTAGTTTTTATACTCCTGCGGATAGATGCCGGTGGCTCGTTTGAAGTAGCGGCAGAAATTGGCGGTGGTAGGGAAACTGAGAGGCCGTTTTTTATCTGATAATATACATCAATACAAGGCTATGTCTTTCAGGACAGGCCGGGCCAGGGATGCGGTAATGGTTACGCGTACCTTCCGGGCGGTAACGGTTGCAACAGGAAGAATCCGTTTATACCCGATGGTAGTTCCTTCCGCAATCGTCCGCCAGCCCCCGGCATCCTCCACCTCCACGCGGAAACCGCTGATCCGCTGGCCCAGTGCAATCTCCTCCTGCAACTGCACATAATTGACAGTCCGTGCTTCCGGGAGGGTCATTTCCCAAATGGAGCCGCGTGCGCGTTTGCGGATGCCGGCATCGGCCGCCAAATTCACGCCCAACACCTTTTCCCGCCAGGCGCGGAATTCCATCAACCGGGTAGAATCGATTTCGTGGATGCGCCCCCGCGTATCCGGCGGGACATTCAGCAGGAGCAGGGCGTTCCTTCCCACGCTCGTCAGCCAGATATCGGCCAGCTGCTCCACCGATTTAACCTGCGCGTTCTCGCTTTCCCGCCAGAACCATCCCGGACGGATCGATACATCGATTTCACCGGGAATCCATTGTTTGCCGAAGACATTCCCGCGCGCGAGCGTGTCACGGGGAGGCGCGCCCGCTCCGGGGGTGAAGCCCTCTACGTCCAAGCGGCTCCAGTTGGTCTCCCCCGCTACGCCACGCTCGTTGCCCATCCAGCGGCATCCCGGTCCCACATCGCTGAACATGACCGCGTCCGGGTTCAACGCCCATACCGCCTTGTGGAAAGCCGACCAGTCGTATTCCTGGCGTTTTCCGTTCGGCCCTTCGCCGCATGCACCATCGAACCACTGCTCGAAAACCGGCCCGTACCGGCCGTCATGCACGCTTTGGAGGGTGCGGATGTATTTCTCGTTATACGCCGGCGAGCCGTATGCGGGGTCGTTCCGGTCCCACGGAGAGATATAGACCCCGAACTTCAGCCCGTACTCCCGGCACGCTTCGGAGAGGTCTTTCAGGACATCGCCCTGTCCCCCGCGCCAGCTGCTTTGGGCCACGGTATGGAGGCTCTCCGGATTCGGCCACAGGCAGAATCCGTCATGATGCTTGGCCGTGATGATGATGCCTTTCATGCCAGCGGCCTTGGCCGTTGCGGCCCACTGGCGGCAGTCCAGGGCGGTGGGATGGAAAATATCTTCCGCCTCACTCCCCTGCCCCCACTCCAGACCGGTGAAGGTGTTGGGTCCAAAGTGGACGAACATGTTGTATTCCATTTCCTGCCAGCGCAACTGCGCCTCCGACGGTACCGGACCATACGGCTGGGGCTTACACCCGAGGATCAAGGCAGGGACGATCGCGAAAAGCGACCGGATAAAGACTCTGTTAATCATTTATTCATCCAGTGTAATGCTTTCGATTCTCAGACGAAGGGTTCCGGAAGGGGCCTGGGCCTCGGCAATTTCGCCAACCTTCTTGCCCATCAGGGCGGCGCCAATCGGGGATTTCAACGAAATCTTACCTGCCTCGAGGTCCATCTCGTGCGGGCTCACGATCTGGAACACCATGCGGGAATGGGTGGAGAGGTTCGTAAATTCCACCCGGCTCAGCAGCGAAACCCTGTCTTTGGGAAGGGCGTCGGGGTCAATCACGCGAGCATGCTCCAGGATATTCTGCAGGAAACGGATCCGGCTGATGGTCTTGGCCTGGATCCGCCTGGCTTCCCGGTATCCCGCATTATCGCTCCGGTCCCCCTGGGCACTTGCCTCCGCCAGATCCTCCGTCACCTTGGGATAAACCTCGTTGATCAGATGCTTCAACTCGGCGGCAAGCTCATCGTATCGTTGTATAGACAGGTATTCCATGTCACAAATATAGTCATTTTTTTCAGCAAAAAGGATTTGCATCCCGGAGCGATTCTTTCACAATCTGACGAAAAAAACTGTATCTTTGACCTCATTTTTACAGATACTGCTTTGAAACAGAATACAGACATACATCGCAGGCGCGTTCATGATTCTGAGGCCCCGACAAGTCTGAAAATTGATGAATAATCCGTTCCCTCTTTTTTTAAAAATATTCCTTTTTTGTATTTTTGCCTATTCAAAGCGGTAGTAACACATCATTACACATTCCAAACATGAAAGTAGAAGGCATGATCTATTATGAAACCCCGGCGGCTACTGTCGTGGAGGTGAAAACCGAAGGAGTGGTCTGCCAGAGCCCTTTCAAAGGAGGCAATTCCATCAACGACTGGGAGAACGGAGGAACCACCCATGAAGACATCTACTTCTAAACTCGAAAAACGGACAAATCATGAATACAACGCATTTCATCTTAGTAGTTGCTGCAGTAGCTTTCGCCGCCTGCACCCATATGGAGAATCCCATTGAGGAGATTATCCCCGAGGAGCCTACAGAAATCAAGGTTCCTGTTTCGCTTTCCTACAGCACGGTGGATGTCGTTGCGTCCAAAGCCGCTCAGGACCTAAACGAGGGCACTTTCACCAGCGGTGAGAGCGTCAAGGTACGCATCAGCAACACAGGTGCCGGAGAATGGACAGACTACGCCTTCACCACCGGCGATGCCGGTGCCATAACAGCGCCCGATCCGGGCCCCTATTATCCAGCCGGAGCACAGAACATTGATATTGTAGCCTACTATCCTGCATCGGCCGGAACTTCTTTTACGGTGGCTTCGGACCAGACGGCCGATGCTGACTACAAGGCCAGCGACCTCATGTTCGCCTCCGTCACCAACCAGGCCAAGCAGGCCGAAGCCGTGAACCTTGCCTTCTCACACAAGATGGCCAAACTCTGCGTGAACATCACTCCCGGGCAGGGCGTCACAAGCATCACCAGTCTCAGCGTTCTCAATGTTAAGCCCACCGTTTCTTTTGACCAGGGAACAGGGGCGGTAGGAGCCGCTGATGGAGAAGCGGTCAGCATTGCCATGAGCAACAACGGTGCAGCCATTATCCCTGCACAGACCATTAGTGGCGGGCTGCTCTCTATCGTCACTGACAAAGGGACGGCCACATATAGCGTTGCCGATAAAGTCTTTGAGGCAGGAAAACTCTATACTATCAATATCACCGTGAACCTCCGTGCCGTGGGCACCACCACCGCTATCACCGGCTGGAACAGTGAGGGAACGGTGAATGTCAATCCGGTAGTGGAAGTAGAAACTATTCTGGGTGTCACATCCGAACACGTGGGCTGGGTAATCGCCGGAGACGGATGCATCTATCGGGACAAAGCGGCGGTTGAAGCTGCCGGAAAGACGGGTGTTGCCATCATCTTCTACGTCGGGGAAAACGGGTCGGTCGATGCCAGCAGCAAACAATACAGAGGTCTGGCAGCGTCCATTAGAACAGCTGGATCACGGATGTGGGGATTCCAGGACAATGGGGGTTTTTGCCTGAATTCTCAATATGATAATTATCTTGCTGCAACGGCCGATATGAATGGTATCATGAACACGCAGATTCTTGCCTCCCACACTCATATTATAAGCGGTTACGACCGAAGCCATGCAGCGGCATCTGCCGCCTTGAATCTTACTCCAGTAGCCCCCAAAGGCACCAGCGGATGGTTCCTTGCCAGTGTGGGACAATGGAAACTGTTTCTTGAGAGCTGTGGTATTACGCTGAACGAAAGCGGGTATTCAAGCGATGCCACGCTGGACAAAATGCAACGCTTTTTCCGTGAGGCGGGTTATCAAGAATTCTGGACGGGCGGCAAGTATTGGACCAGCACCGAGGCCACAGATCCGGACAATGACACTCCGATAGCCTGGAAGGTTTATCTATCGACATCGCCTGAAGATTATATCACAAGCGGGCTCTCCGTGTTGAAAGACCATAGATTATATGCTGCCGGAGCCCGTCCAGTTACGGCGTTCTAGCATTTAAACTATGGCATGTCTCCGACAAACTGAGCGATGGACACACCATATAATGGTTTTTGAGGATTCTTTCTTATTTTAGCAAGTAATAATTGTACGATGGAAGCAAAAATCGTTGACCTTCAAGAATGGGTATCCTTTGGCGGAGGAGGATTCGGGGAATCCTTCTACAACAAGACGGACGACTCCGTGATCCTTAAGTTGAATAAACCCGGCATTTCCGCCAGCAAGGCGGAGGAGGAGTTTCTACGCTCCAAGGCAGTCTTTCAGATGGGGATTCCATCGGCCGAACCTTATGAGTTTGTAACGGACGGGCAGCGTTACGGCATGACTGTCCAGCGGATTCAGGGCAAGGAGTCGTTCGGAAGGATCATTGCCGACCATCCCGAACGGCTGGAGGAACTGGCCGGCGTTACGGCAGAATATGCCAAGGCGCTTCACGCCATTCCATGCAATACGGAATCTTTTGACAATATTGCCTTGCGTACCCGGGAAATGATTATGGCGAACAAGGTGATTCCGGACCATGTCAAAGCAAGGCTGGCGGGCTATCTTGACGAATTGGAGCCGGCAAACACCTGTTTGCACGGAGACCTTAATCCCTGCAATATCATTACGGCGAATGGCAAGGTATATTGGATAGATTTGGGCGATTTCGGCTATGGAGACCCCTTGCTGGATTTCAACATCCTCTCCCACATGAGTGGGTACGGTCCCAATCCGCTGCTCAAGCACCTGTTCCACATGGACAGAAAGATGCTTACGCATTTTTATCAGTCAATGGGAAGGCAGTATTTCGGCCCCGTCTGGAATACGCCGGAGCACAAGGAGAAGATGTACCGCATTGCCCAGATCATGGCCGGAAAGGCCATCTGCATGTGGCCGCAGTCCTACCATGTCAACCTGCCTTATCTTCAGGGAAAGAAACTCATGACCGCCATCAACCTCTTTATCGGAGACCGGATATAAACCGCTTTTGACTTTGAATTGAAAATCGTTGATAATGTATAGACCCTCGGTTCGGCTCAATTAACCGTTCAAAATTGTGATTATCGGCTCAAAATTTTGGAATTTGAGCCGTATTTTTTTGTATATCTGAGCCGTAAATAGAATGAACCTTTCGGAAAGCCCTTCTTGCCCTGGTGCTCCTTTCCCACATCCAACCATTCTCCGACGGCAACAAGCGCACTGCCCGCATCACCAGCAATGCAATTCTGATTGCGAACAAGTACTGCCCGATATCCTTCCGTTCGGTTGACTCAGTGGACTACAAGAAGGCTATGCTTATCTTCTACGAGCAAAACAATATTTCCGCTTTCAAGAAGATTTTCATCGATCAATTTGCCTTTGCCGTGCAAACCTACTTCTGATTCCTCGTGACAACGGAATAGTATAGACCCCGACAGTCCATTTGGATTGCCAGGGTTTTGTTGTGATGGGGGAACTTACAGGGGACGCGCCCATGCCAAGGCTTCCGGCATCAAGCTAGTGGAAGAGCCCACCGCCGCGGCCGGTGGCGGATAATGATTATCTTTAGGGCGTTAAATCGAGATTTTCAAGGGAAAATACAATAATACTTTGGCCTGTGTAAATTGCCACCGAAAAGTGAACAGTTTTGCCAACGAAAGTTGAACAGGTAAAGACCTGTTTGCAAAGGTATTCATTTTTCTGGTTTTTGCTTCATTTTTCTTTCTTTCATCCATTTTTCAGTAG
>Ga0256405_10009192_pt1 | contig 13655 bp, 13 predicted proteins | sample RumenRJG_02DNA_FD_189096 | JGI IMG/M metagenome (GOLD analysis project Ga0256405, IMG submission 189096) | Bovine rumen microbial communities from Lethbridge, Alberta, Canada - RJG_02 | ecosystem: Host-associated > Mammals > Digestive system > Stomach > Rumen | place: Canada: Alberta...
CCCGTCAGCCACCAACTCACGGTAGCGCTGCTCGTCTTGCTGAGCCTTAGCCAACTGCTGGCGCGTAGCTGCTATCTGGCGTTCCATATCGGGCTTCTGACTCTGATAAACCGCTTTCGTAGCATCCATCTGCTGAATCTTCAGCCACGTCTGTGTGGTATCAATGAGCCCCACCTGTCGAGCTGCCTCAATCATGTCACCTTCGTTCACATCGAACGACAGCAATGCCCCACTCTGTTCTGCAAACACGGTCGTCTCGATAGCCTCGAACGTACCTGTTGCATCGTAGTCTTTCTCACTTCCTCCGCAGGCAGCCATTATCAGTGCTGCACCTGCCAATACATATATCTTTTGCATATCTTTAATTATTTGTCGTATATTTGTTATCGTATATCTCTTTCAGCATTTCAATCTCGTGTACCGACTGTTGCACGCAAGCCGCATTCTCCTGATTGATCTCGCGCACTAAGTCGTTCACATCGATGATGCCATGTGCCAGCTTCGATTCGGCCGCCTTTCTCACAGCCTGTCGCAGCGAGATAATCTCCCCGTCATGGGCCATCAGCTTCTGGTAGCGTGCTATGTTCTCGTGCTGCTGAATCTGTTCCAGATTATTATTGAAGAGGAACACCTCGCGACTGTTCTCCGTCATATGGCGCTGCAACTGCAGTTTGGCCTTGTCGTTCTTGCGGGTATAGAGGGCACCGATGTTCCATGTAACGCGGGCACCAATAATGCCATTCAGACTCCATTTGTGGCGCATCATGTCCTCAAACATATTCAACCCTGGATAGCCGTAGAAGCCCTGTGCAAACACGCCCACCTTCGGCATCAGTGCTGCGTTGAGTGCCTTCTCCTGAGCATTCAGCACGCTGATCTGTGCATCCAGCACCTTCAGTTCTGGTCTTTGGTTTCCTGTCGCCAGATTTCTGCCATCAGACTTCACTTGCGGCTTCTGTATGTTGTTGATCTCGATACCACAAAAGGTGCTCAGCATGCGTTGCAGCATCTGTTTCTGTGATGCCAGCTCAGTGCCCTTCTGCACCGCATTCAGTCGCTCTGCCTTCACACTCTGCAGGTCGCTCTCAGCTGCTGTTCCGCGCTTGGTCATCGCCTCCAGTTTGCGTTCGTTGCCTGCCAACAATGTCTGCAGGTCAGTGTTCAGCTTGATTTGCTCGTCAATCAGCAACAGCCCGAAAAACATCTCGTTCACGCGCCTGCGAACATTATAAATATTGACTTCATTCTGTGCTGCCTGCACCTTGCCCTGTTCACGGGCTATACGCTTCTGACTGCCGATGACGCCTCCGTCATAGATGGTCTGCTGCACATCGATGCCCACTCGGTACTGATCCTTCGTCAGTCCTCTCATGTCGATGCCCATACCGCCCATCATCGCTTTCATCTCACTGGGCCACGCCGTCACATCACTCTGATACGTGGCTTGTGCGGATGCCGACACCTGCGGCAGCCAACCCTTCTGGATATTGGTAACAGTCAGCTGTGTGGTCTTCTCGATGAGACCATACTGCTGTATCAACGGGTAATTCTTCTCTGCAGCCTGCTGACAATCGTCCAATGTCTGTCCCTGGGCCAGCATCGGCAACATCGTCAAAACTAAAAACAATTTCTTCATATTTTAATTATCATTGAATTCCAAGTGCAAAAGTACGATGTTTTTTTCATCGTGGCGTTATCCGCAGGAATGGAAAGATGTTCTTTTTGTTCGATTTGCACGAAAATAGAGCATTTTTTCACGGAAAATGATTATCTTTGCAAACAAAAAGGACTTCTTATGAACAAACAACCGCAACTGATGGACCGTTCGCAGATGCAGCACATATTAGCTCCTGATCTGCAGAAGTTACGCCAACAAGTGTATTTTGATAATGAGCTTGGCATCGTGCATGGAGATTCGACGGTGTTCAAACTCATTATGAAGCAGAAGCCACCATTCATTATCAACGACCACCGACTGGGTGTTATTCTGAATGGCGAGGCCTGCATCAACTTCAACCTGCAAGACCGCCACCTCACTGCAGGTACATTGGCCTATCTGGGGCCTGGCACCATCATCATGCCTCATCAGTTCTCGAACAACTTTGAAATTCGTGGCGTGATACTTTTCAACCAGTTTCCTATGCCTTTTGCCCCAGGACAGATGCCGTCGGCCTTCAACGGACAGGTGCGCGATTTCCAAATACCCCCCAGCGAGAGCGACCAGCAGACGGCACTCGACATCATCGAAACGCTTTGGAAGATGGTGCATCAGCCCGAATACCATCATCCCACAGCCAGCGCACTTGTGGCAGCATTAATGCAACATTACGACGGATGCTATCGCAGACAAGCTGACCGGGCTATTCACTCACAATCGCGCGAGCAGACTATCTTCGACCGTTTCATTCAACTGGTCACCCAGCATTGTGCCGAACAACACCAGATAGGCTACTATGCTGACCGTATGTGCCTCACCGAACGCTACCTGACCACCGTCATCCGCCAAACCAGCGGCACCACCGCCAAAGACTGGATAGACCGTGCCCTCATCACTCGCATTAAAATAGAACTGCGCCACACGGACAAATCTTCGGCACAGATAGCTGAGGAGATGCACTTTGCCAACCCCTCGTTCTTCTCCAAGTTTTTCCGCCGTCTCACGGGGATGACACCTGGAGAGTATAAAAACTACAGTTGATTTTTCCCTAAGAACTCGCTGGGTGTAAGTCCCGTAATGCGCTTGAAGAGACGAGTAAAATGGTGGGGGAAATCAAATCCGAGCAGGCGGGAGGTCTCGCTGATGTTGTGACCCTGCATCAACAGACTTTTCGCCTGATTGATAACGTAGTTGTGGATGTAGCCAATAGCTGTGCCACCAGTTGCCTTGTGGACAATATCGCCAAAATAACGAGGCGAATAGGCCAGTTCGGAAGCGCACCAAGCGACGGTAGGCAAACCCTGCATCAGCTGACGGTTCTCACGAAAATAGGTTTGAAGCAAGTTGTGAAAGCGCTTCAGCAGGTCAGCCTCTCCCTTGTCCTCTTCGAAAAGCTGGCGCTGATAGATACGATTACAGTATTCCAGTATCAGGTGCAGATAGCCAAGCAGCACATTTCTCAAAGACGGAGAGTCCTCGTGTGTCTGCAACTCTTGTCGCATCTGGGTCACCAGTTGCGTGATACAGAGCCATTCGTCGGGCTCCATGCGCAGCGAACCATCAAAGAAATACGAGAAGAACTGATAGCGGTCTATCTGGCGTTCCAGTTCAGTGCCGTGCAACAGTTCAGGCGACCACAGCAATACCCAACCACACAACGAGATACGCTCGCCATTGTCTTCCAATCCGCCTATCTGGCCTGGTTCTATAGCTATGATAGAACCATCGCTCACTTGCAATTTCCGCATGCCATAAGAGAGATTGAAGGGAAACTGTCGCTGGATAAACAGTCCATACACGCCATAGTTGTTCAGGCTATGACGGAAGGGCGCCAGCTCGTCATAATGAATGATGCTAATAAATGGGTGCAACACTGGTGCATCCACAAAACGAGCGTAGTCGTTAGGATTGTCAACCTTCAGAATATTCCTCATGTCGGTGGCAAAGATACGCAAAAAAATCTAATTTTGGTTGAAAATCAATGATAATATAGTGTTTTTTTGTCAAAAAGCGAGGACAAGACCGATGGTCAGGGCAGATAGCATTTTTCAGAGCCACCGGAGGCGGAGCGGCGAATGTACAAGCCCTTCGCCGTAGGCCTGGACGGAAGGCGGCGCCCGTCAATCGTGTACCCGGAGATCCCCTGCCAAACGGGGGACTGGCTTCCGCCAGGGGGCATTGTAGTGATGTCAACGATGCCCGTCTCTTCTCCCTTCATGAAGTCAAAGGATACGGCACCGTCAGCCGACAGATGGATGTTGGTGATGGCTTTGCCCATGAACAGGCGGCCGTCGGCAGCAGGTGTGAAGAGCGTGGCTGCGGGCGACGACTCATCGGTCAGTCTGTTGTTGACGGCGAGCGTCGCTGGGTCGGCATAGGGATAGGGCGAAGTGCTGAGATAGCGACTGCGCAGCCAGTTGCCCTCGGTCCATCGGGTGTAGTCCGTGCCAGTGTTCTTCGGGCACCATGCGCGAAAGTCCATGCCTGAGGCGTGGAACAGGCCATAGCGATAGTGCTGGTCGGAGGTGTTCACCTGATTGTTCCGCCATGCATCTATATCGAAATCGACGTGGAAGATGAGGAGCCCGTTGCCTGGACAACCATAGTCCCAGCCCTCCTGCCGGCGGTTCTCCAAGAGATAGTACTCATTGCTGTTGGATGTGCTGCGCACGAGGTATGTCTTGCCCCCCTCGCCCAGGGGCTTCATGTCCTCGACGGTGGTAGGAGCCGTCAGTTCTTCGGGTGCATCCCAGCCCAAGTACATCCGCTCCATTGCGCTGAGGTTGGGCGGACACCAGCCATAGTTGGTCATGTTGCCGCCATCCATCAGATCCCACTCATCGACGGTAGAAAAGGCGGTGCCGGAGCCAAAGGGATAGAGGTCGGGCAGTCCGAGGCTGTGGCAGAACTCGTGGACGATGGTGCCGATGCCGCTGATTATGTCGCCCTGCAGACGCTCGCAGTTCAGGCTGTAGTAGTAGTAATCTATGCCGCCAGGCAGTTTCGTGTTCGGAATTTGGAAGTAGGAGTTTGGTCCTAAGTAAGAAAATCCGTTTGTCGCATTGCCCATAAGGCCGGCGGCAACGAATATCACCTCGTTGGCTCGGCCGTCGCCGTTCCAGTCGTAAACGGTAAAGTCGGCATCGGTAGTTTCCGGCAACAGACTGAGGGCCTTTCTCATGTCTTCCCCGCCATCGCTATTATAGGCATGGTCACGCGCTCCCTTGTCAATCTTCACGGGACCGTAGATGTCGAACTGCAGGTTCAGGCGACCTGCCGATTGGTCGCGGAAGTAGTCGGCCACACACCCCTTCCCCTTACCCTCGTTGAACCCTGGCTCATTAAAGAGGCGGTTGTAGTACGCCGCAGGATTGTCCATCGAGAAGTCCAGGTCGCTGAACGAGAAGAGCACTACGGGCACCCGGTAGGTCTTCTGCGCATCAAACTTGTATGGTTCAGGCAGCATGTATGAACTGCCACTCCGCGTCGTGACACTACTGTGAAGACACCCTCTGCGCTGTGCCTGAACACTTGCGATTGCAAATAAAGCCGCGGCTGCCAACAATAACATCTTTCTCATTTTAGTCCTTCTATCTGTTTGACGCTGCAAAGGTACGCATTGTTACGGAAAAATAGTCTAATAATGGTATATATTTTTCGTTTTTTTAGCACTTTCTGCGAAATTGGTATATTGTCAGCCAATTTGTGTAATACCTATATAAAATAATGTGCGTACCTTTGCACCCAGAAACTTAAAACAGAATAATTATGTTAGGCAATTTTACATTCCACAATCCTACGAAGTTGCACTTTGGTGAGGATTCTTTAAGCAAACTGAGTGAAGAACTGAAAAACTATGGCAAGAAAGTGATGCTCTGCTATGGCGGCGGCAGCATTAAGCGCAACGGCATATACGATCAGGTGATGGCTGAGCTGAAGAAGGCTGGCTGCGAAGTGGTAGAGATTGCTGGTGTGATGCCCAATCCTACTATTGAAAAAGTGCTGGAAGGTGCCCATACGGCTCGCCAGGAGAATGTCGATTTCATCCTTGGCGTGGGCGGTGGCTCTACCGTTGACTATTGTAAGGCCGTAGCCGGAAGTGCCTGGTATGACGGTGATCCTTGGGAGTACTACTTCAAGAACTGGCAACCTATGACCTGCCGTTGGATTCCCGTGGGCTGTGTGCTGACAATGGCTGGCACTGGCTCTGAGATGGACAGTTGTTCGGTTATCTCCAGCCATACGGAGAACCGCAAACTGTTCTATAACTTCCGCAACCCCGACTTCTCTATTTTGAACCCTCGCTTCACGTTCACCGTCCCCAAGTATCAGATGGTGGCTGGCATCTACGACATCATGAGCCACATTCTGGAGCAGTATCTCTCTGGCACAGACGACAACACCAGCGACTATATCGCAGAAGGTCTGATGCGTTCACTCATCGTCAGCTCACGCAAGGCTAACGTGAATCCAGAGGACTACGAGGCTCGTTCGAACATCATGTGGACTGCCACTTGGGCACTGAACACCCTCATCGATCGCGGCAAGGCCACCGACTGGATGGTTCACATGCTGGGACAGGCTGTGGCAGCCTTTACCGATGCAACCCACGGACACACGCTTGCCGCTGTCAGCGGAGCTTACTACCGTCTGCTCATCAGCAAGTCGCCCGATGCCGTGCAGAAGTTCAAGCGTCTGGCAATGAATGTATGGAACGTTTCTGCCGAGGGCAAGACCGACGAGCAAGTTGCGATGGAAGGTCTGGAGACGATGGAACAGTGGATGCGCGAACTGGGTCTGGCGATGAATATTACCGACTGCGGTGCCAAGCCAGAGCTGATTGAGGGAATGGCTGATGCCTGCCCCATCTGTCAGGGTGGTTACTACATCCTGTCGCGCGACGAAGTAATTGACGTGCTAAAGAAGAGTTTGTAATGAAACAGATACTATTGTTAATGGCGACGATGTTGCTGACCTGCTGCACGAAAGACGACGAGGCAAAGGCAGCCACCGTGCAGGAGGCAGGCAAGACGCTGGTGGTGTACTACAGTTACACGAATAATTGTCACGAGATAGTGACCTCCCTAACGAGCCAGATACAGGCTGATGTGATGCGTATTGAACCTGCCGACAAAACGCAGAAGTACGAGGCAAACAACTATGCTATTGGCACGGCGCTGCTGAACGCCATTAAGGCTGCACCCAACGATGCGGCGAGTTATCCGGCCATCGATCCCGTGAGTGTCACTGATCTCTCAGGTTACCAGAACATCATCATCGTGACGCCGCTGTGGTGGAGCCAGATGGCGGCCATCATGCAGACGTACCTGTTTAATTACGGTGCGCAGATGGCAGGCAAACACGTGGCACTGATTGTGTCAAGTCACAGCAGCGGCATCAGCGGTGTGGTGGCCGATGCGGAACGACTGGTTCCAGACTGCACTTGGATGGGCAATGCACTGTGGATCAATGCCAGCAATCATAATAACCGTGCCTCGCTGATTCAGAACTGGTTGCCGACGCTGAACTTCGCAGAAAAACAAACTACTATGAGCAAGATGTATATCACTATCGACGGACAGGCACAAGCTGTGACGCTCGTCGACAATCAAGCAACAAAGACGCTTGTCGAGAAATTGCAGCAGGCTCCCGTCACCGTGACGCTGAGCAGCAGCGGAGACTTTGAGATTTGGGGAGCGCTAGGCTTCTCGCTGCCCACAAGCAACGAGCAGATTAATGCGCAACCGGGTGACGTCATCCTGTACAACGGTTCGAATATCTGCATCTTCTACGGCACGAACTCGTGGAGCTACACCCGTTTAGGTAAGATTGACGGCCTGTCGGAGAGCGAACTTCGCACGTTCCTCAAGGCTGGCGAGGGCAACATCACCGTTACGCTGTCGCTCTCGTCTGGGACAACCACCATCAATAGCGTCCGTAGCGTAGCTACAGAAAATGACGCATACTACTCGCTCAGCGGGCAGCGGCTGGCTCAGGCTCCTGCCCATGGAATATACATCGAAAACGGAATCAAAAAAATAGCGCGATAAGGTATGAAGAAAGTATTATTAGCCGCAGTGCTGATGGGAATGATGCTCACGGGCTGCAATCAGAAGAGTGATAACAATCAAAACGAAGAAGATATGAATACAACGCTGACATTGACTCAGGAGTGGGACAAGGTGTTCCCGCTGAGCGAGAAAGTGAACCACTGCAAGGTGACGTTCGAAACACAGTACGGCTTGACGCTGGCAGCTGACCTCTATACGCCAAAGGATGCCAAGGGCAAGATGGCCGCCATTGCCGTGAGTGGCCCATTCGGCGCCACCAAGGAGCAGTCGAGCGGCCTCTATGCCATGCAGATGGCCGAGCGCGGCTTTGTAGCATTGGCTTTCGACCCGTCATTTACTGGCGAGAGCAGTGGAGAGCCTCGTCGCACAGCTTCACCCGACATCAATACCGAGGACTTCATGGCCGCTGTCGATTTCCTGTCGAAGCAGGAAAATGTGGATGCCGAACGTATTGGCATCATCGGCATTTGCGGTTGGGGTGGCATCGCACTGAATGCTGCCGCTACCGACACACGCATCAAGGCTACTGTTGTCTCGACGATGTACGACATGACCCGCGTCAGTGGCAACGGCTATTTCGACAGCGAGGACAAGGAAGAGTCGCGCCATGCTGCCCGTGAGGCACTTGCCAAGCAGCGCCTGGCCGACCCGATGGCGATGGCCGGTGGCGTCGTCGATCCTCTGCCCGACGAGGCTCCTCAGTTCGTGAAGGACTACTACGATTATTACAAGACCGAGCGCGGATATCATGCCCGCAGCGGCAATTCGAACGACGGTTGGCGCGTCATCGGCACTCAGGCTTATGCCAACGCCCGTTTCCTTTATTATATCAACGAGATTCGTTCGGCAGTCCTTGTGATGCATGGTGAGAAGGCTCACTCGCGCTATTTCGGCGAAGCTGCCTACAAATATATGGTCGAAGGGAAGGCCGAAGGTTACAACACCGTCGGCAAACCTAATCCTAATCCTGAGAACAAGCAGCTGCTCATCATCCCCGGTGCCTCGCACTGCGACCTCTACGACGGCGGCTATACGGAGCTTGTGGGCAAGGGCGAGCCGAAGAATCTGATTCCTTGGGACAAGTTGGCTGATTTCTTTAAAGAGAATCTGAAATGAAGAGATTGAAGATAACGATTATCTCAATGACTTTAGCTACAACAGCAATTGCTCAGGGTGTGATGGATGTGCATAGCCACCTCATCACGCCTGAGTTTGCGTCATCACTTGAAAAAGAAGGACGATTGATGGACGAGGGATTCCCTCTGCCGAAATACGATGTGTACAATCATCTGAAATGGATGGATGAAGCCGGCGTTGAGACTTCCGTGCTGACGCTGGCAGCTCCACAGCCGACATCTGCCCAAACAGTCAGACAAACCAACGAGGCTGCCGCCCGCATCAAGAAGGAGCACCCAGGCAGATATCTTTTCTGCGCTGCCCTACCCCTGCCCGATGTCTCGAAAGCCATTGAGGAGGTGAAGTATGCACTCGACGTACTAAAGGCCGATGGCATCAAGTTGGCTACTAACATTGGTGGACAGTATCTTGGCGCACCAGAACTCGACACGCTTTTCTCAGTCTTGAACGAGCGTAAGGCAGTGGTAATCCTACATCCCCATTGCCCTGAACCAGTGAACAAGCAGGTGATGCAGCAGACACCGCTCGCCATGCAGGAATATCTCTCGGAGACCACTCGCGCCGTATCGAACATGATCAGTCGCAACGTACTGGCTCGATATAATAACATCAAGGTAGTGGTTCCCCATTGCGGTGCTTATCTGCCTTTGGCTATCCCTCGCATGAAGTCATTGACTCCCGTGATGCAGGCCAACAAGATGGTGGGCGAGATTGACTACGAGGCCAACCTCCGAACCCTCTATTACGACCTTGCGGGGGCACACTCTCCCGAGGTCATCCGCATGCTGCTCACCATCACTACACCAGATCACCTGCTCTATGGCTCCGACTATCCATACGTCGCTCCACAAGTACTCACACAAAGTCTGGCGAGAATGAAGGACTATCTCTCGAAAGAACCTGACCTGGCACCATTCAAGGAGATGATTCTGTGGAAGAATGCGAAATGGCTGTTAGAACAGACAGGAGAAAAGCCATCAGCAGCCATCGCCACAGCAAACATGATTGTCCGCATTGCTGAGATTGAGGTCTATCCGCAGTATATGAAGGAATATCTCGCCTTTGCTAACGAGGTGGATCGCCTGAGTATAGAGCGCGAGCCTGGTGTCATCTGCCTGTATCCCATGCAGAGTGCCGAAGACTCATGCCAGATTCGCATCCTCGAAATCTATGCCTCCGATGAAGCCTATCAGCAGCATCTCAAGACCGACCACTTCCAGAAGTACAAGCAGGGTACACTCCACATGGTGAAAGACCTCAAGCTGCCCACCATGAAGCCACTCGATCCAGAGACGATGAAACTGATATTCAAAAAGCAGAGATAACGATGCATAAGTATTTATTATTTTTAGCCGCCATGCTGTTCTACAGCTGTTCTGCAGACAACGAAGCGAAAGCAGAAACACCTACTATGAATAAAATTTATATCACTATCGATGGACAAACGCAAAGCGCGACACTGGTCGATAATGATGCCACACGCGAGTTGGTTGCTGCACTTCAGAACGCACCCATAACAGTGACTCTCAACGACAACGATTTTGAGATATGGGGTTCTTTAGGCAAATCGCTGACAACGAAAAACGAGCAGATGACAGCCCTACCCGGAGACATCGTTCTTTATAACGGCAGCAACATATGCATCTTCTACGAGTCAAACTCTTGGAGCTATACTCGTTTAGGACATATCGACGGACTGTCAGAAAGTGAACTTCGCACATTCCTCAAAGCAGGCGAAAGCAACATCAGTGTTACCCTGTCGCTTGCACTGTCCACAGGCATCAATACAGTTAAGAGTGAAAAGTTAAAAGATAAAAAATGCTATACTCTGCAAGGAACATTAGCTCAGGCTGGACATAAAGGAATCATAATTCAAAACGGTAAAAAGATAATTAGAAAACAATGAAAAAAGTTATAGTTATTTCCACAAGTCTGCGTCACGGCTCAAACAGCGACATGTTAGCAGACAAGTTCGTTGAAGGAGCAAAGGCTGCCGGAAACAAAGTAGAGAAGATTTCTCTTGTAGGTAAGAATATACAGTTTTGCAAAGGCTGCTTCGGTTGCCAAAAGCTGGGCCGCTGTGTCATCAACGACGATGTGAACGACATCATGGCAAAGGTACTGGAGGCCGATGTAGTATGTTGGGCTACACCTATTTACTATTATGAGATGAGCGGTCAGATGAAGACCCTCATAGACCGCATGAACGGTATGTACGAACAGGATTATCAGTTCCGCGATGTCTATATGCTGTCAACGGCAGCAGAAGACGAGGACGATACTTCGACGAGAGCAGAAGCAGGCCTGAAAGGATGGGTGGATTGCTATCCTAAGTCACGCATGGCTGGCACACTATTCTGCGGAGGCGTGAACGAAGCTCGCGAGATAGTGGGTAATTCCAAACTCCAAAAGGCATTTGAATTAGGAGAAAATGTATAATATAGAAAGTAGAGAAGAATGAAAAGGTCTTTATATATGAGAAGATTATTTTTTGCTCTATTAATCATGATGATGACTATGGTAACAGCAAATGCACAGACGCTGACGGAGCGTCAAAAGGGATTGGCAGCATGTGCCTGCCTAATGGCACAGGGAGATATGAACCGTTTGGAGCCTGCCGTGCGTATGGCACTCGACAACGGTGTAACCGTCAACGAGCTGAAGGAGGCTTTCTCGCAGCTCTATGCCTATACAGGATTTCCACGAAGCCTGAATGCCCTTGGAGTGCTGAGTAAGGTATTGGAAAGCAAGCAGCCTAACTGGCAGGAGGGCAGGCCTTGGAAGCGTCCTGCTGAGTGGGACGATGCCAAGAAGGCCTACGAACTTGGTACGAGGAACCAGACGCAGCTTTCAGGAAAGCCCTTCAACTATGAGTTCTGCCCGCAGGATGACTACTACCTGAAATCGCACCTCTTTGGTGACATCTTCGCTGGCGATCAGCTCTCTGCTGCCGATCGTGAGATAGTTACCGTAGCTGCCCTGAGTGGTCTCGAAGGTGTAGCTCCACAACTGGCTGCCCACAAGCAGGGCGCCGTAAATATGGGTAACTCGCAGCAGCTAGTGGATGAACTCTGCGCTTGGCTCTGCAAAGAGGGCTACACCCTGGACACCAAATGGCCCAAGGGCGATCCTAATCCTTACGGCAAGTACTTCATAGGCCAGAGCTATCTGGCTGATGTTGGTGGTGGTGTGATAAATGTCACGTTTGAACCTCGCTGCCGCAACAATTGGCACATCCACCACAAGCAGGTGCAGGTACTGATTTGCGTTGCCGGTCGCGGCTGGTATCAGGAATGGGGCAAGGCTCCTATCCCAATGACTCCCGGCACCGTCATCGCCATCCCTGCCGAGGTGAAGCACTGGCACGGAGCACAGAAAGACTCATGGTTCCAGCACCTTACCTATCATAAGGATGTTCAAGAAGGAGCCAGCAACGAGTGGTGTGAGCCAGTAGATGATGCTACCTATGATACACTGAATTGTAATTGCTGTAACAAATGATGTTTTACTTTGGTTGCAGGCTTTGGCGGTATTCGCTGGGGGATTGACCGAGGTGCTTGGTGCAATAGCGGCTAAAGTAAGAGAGCGACGTGAAGTTCATCAGGTCGGCTATCTGGGTGAGGGACAGGCGTTCGTCATTCAGATAGTCTTTTAATATAGGTATGGTATGGCGGTCGATGTATGAGGTGACACTGTGTCCTGTCACACGTTTGATGGTGGCAGAAAGATATTTGGGCGATACGTTCAGACGCTCGGCATAGTAGCTCACATCACGCTCTGTTCGGCTGATGCCAGTGGAAAGCAGAGCCATGAGTTGTTTCACGATGTAGGCTGTGCGGTCAGTATGGGTATCTGTGACATCACGCTGGGCATGAGCCTCGAAGATGTCGTACATCATCGTCAGGCAGAGACTGCCCATCAGTTCGCGATAGAACTGCAAATGGCGGTCGTCCTTGCGGTCACGCAGACGATGGAAGTCATCAAGCAGATGTCGTGCTTGTTCATTTGTCAGTTTGATAACGGGGTCTTGGTTCAGCGAGATACTGCCACCGATGCTGTAGTTGTTCGATGGCAGCAGGTTCTGCAGAAACTTGTAATCAGCAGCAAACCATTCTACCTGCAAGTCATCATGTGCCGCCAAGTTGCTGATACGATCGGGCATCGGTATCACAACCAAGTCGTTTTTGATAATGTGGTAGCAATGCTCGTTGAACACAAAACTTGCCTCACCTGCCAAGCAAAGCAGATGCATGCAGGTGTGGCTCAACTCACGGGAATTCATCCCATAAAAGTCTGTGGAATATTGAAAATCTGCCTTCATGACTTCGCCGAATTCATTCGGCAAAATTACACATTATTTTATATATAAACGAACATTATACACAAATATTCCACATAAAAGTTGCTTGATTTGAAAACTTTTTGTAATTTTGCAGCCATGAAAGCCGAAAGAACCATATCAGCGTACAAGAACTACTTCAGAGACTTCATCAGTTCACTGACTGAAGCCGAAGCCCGGAAAGTGTTCTACGTTATTGATATGTTGAAAACACAGGAACGAGTCAATGCCAAGTTCGTCAAATACCTGCGCGATGAGATTTTTGAACTCCGTGCCGAACATGGCGGTAACATCTTCCGTGTGTTCTTCATCTTCGACGATGGTAATGTGGTAATGCTCTTCAACGGATTCCAGAAGAAGACGCAGAAGACACCGCAGAGCGAGATTAACAAGGCAATACAAATAAAAAAGGAATACTATGCAGGAAAGAAATGACATAATGAGCGTTGAC
>Ga0256405_10009193_pt1 | contig 13651 bp, 9 predicted proteins | sample RumenRJG_02DNA_FD_189096 | JGI IMG/M metagenome (GOLD analysis project Ga0256405, IMG submission 189096) | Bovine rumen microbial communities from Lethbridge, Alberta, Canada - RJG_02 | ecosystem: Host-associated > Mammals > Digestive system > Stomach > Rumen | place: Canada: Alberta | collected...
AAGACTTAGTTTTAGATCGGCGTTGGTTTTTCCAACGAAACATTCTTTCACGAACTTTAATGACAAAATGCTAGTTGCCTCGTAACGCATACACTGGAGGTCCCATCGACGAAGGCCACTGATACTTACTATACGCGTTTTCTGAAGAGCAACAACGGAAAAAAAATAGGTGAACCTGGATACAACTAAAGAGAAAGACACAGCCTTGACTTCTTCCTATCTACACCCACACAATCTCGAATCGGGACGCAAGTGCAGCTTATTGCAACGAAGCTGAATCGAGGAGTTTCCTTTCTTGCTCCGGAGGAAGGATGACCGCATCAATTCTTTCTCTATGCGTTTTTTGATCCGATGTGAGTGCGATGCGATTGTTTATCCAATCAGCTTTCATGGTAATCCGTCACAAGCCGTAGTTCCCAATTTATCAAGGGAGTGTGGTCTGTAAAATGCACACCGTCTATGGTGTTGCCTTCCATTTTGCATGTGCCATCTTTTCCGGTCAATCTCCTCTCTATTAGCTCCATCATTGAGCAATTCAAATGTACTGTTACATTTGATGAGGATTAGAGTTTATTTGAGGAGAAGGGCACTGGGAAGAGGATTGGGTCTGGAATCAGGCGTAAGGGGTTGTGGTTGATCAAGTGGATGTCGCATTGTCTGTGATTGCTAGAGGACCTGAAGCAGAGATCTTGCTACATCATTTTCGTTTGGGCTATCCATTGATAATAAGAGTAGGATGTATGTATCCTTATTTGTTTAAGAAGGTGGACAAGAGCATACTTGTGTGTGATGCTTGCGCGTTTGGGAAGCATACAAGGTCTACATATCCTAGCATTGGCCTTCGAAGTGATGAACCCTTCTTATTGATACATTCTGATGTTTGGGGTCCATGTTCTGTCACTTCTGTGAGCGGGTTCAAGTGGTTTGTTACATTTATGGACTGTTGCACTCGTATGACTTGCTTGATTTATTTGATGAAGCACAAGAGTGAGGTTGTGAGATGGTTTCAGGACTTCCATAAGCTGGTGGCTACTTAGTTTGAAGCGAAGATTCGGATTCTCCGGTCAGATAATGGGACTGAATATGTGAATAGAGAGGTTGATGCTTATATATCAGAACATGGGATTATTCATCAGACTACTTGTGTTGGAACTGGATGGAACCCCATCACAGAATGGAGTGGCGGAAAGGGAAAGGAAGAACCGACATCTGCAGGAGGTGGCACGGTCACTTATGTTTTAGATAAATGTGCCAAAGAATTTATCGAGTGAGGCAGTGATGACAGCAGCGTACCTCATAAACCGTATGCCGTCTAGGATACTTGGTATGAAGTCTCCAGCCGAACTTCTCTTGGGCCAAAGGGAGTTCAAGGTGCCTCCTAAACAAAAGTGAAAGGTTGTGTGTGTGTGCTTTGTGCGAGATCATCGACCTTCTGTTGGCAAGTTGGATCCGCGGGCAGTGAGGTGTATATTTATTGATTATGCATCTAGCCAAAAGGGATATCAATGTTGGGATCTTATTGGGAGGAAATTATACGCAAGTATGGATGTAACCTTTCGGGAACATGAGCCATACTACACAACACAGGTAGAGGTGATCTTAGTCAGTTCTTGGAGGAATTCTCTGCTAGCACCGAGGGTGATAGTCGAGAGGGGGAGAATGAAGGGAATGCTGATGCTAATGGGGAGATTGCTCAGCAGAGGCTTATAGAAGAAGAAAAGAACCAGTCGTGATAGGGACTATTCCTTGCCCTACCTAGTGTGGCTTGGAGATGTAAGCCTGTTTTCTTCTCTAAGTTGCCTGCAGCCCGAAAGAATGGAAGAGGATTTTTCGTATCACTGATTTCGCAATATTGTTCGATCTAAGCACGGGAGCAGAAAAGAAAGGGAAAGAGAAGATCAATTCCGAGGTTATGGATGCTCAGGAACATGCTTCTCTCTCAGTGGGTCAATATTAAAACAACTTTCTGGGATAAATCCTTGCAGCTGCTTATTCAGCCCAGGCATCACCATTCAACAAGTGTCATCCCTACATAGTATTGTTGGTCATGAGCATCAGGCAGTGTCAATATCTTTGGAAGGATTTTGGTGGGGCAGCTTGATGAAGGTTCCTGCGTGCCATTGATGGGAGATCTGATATCTGACGGCTGAACCTCCCCTACCTCGTGCTTTTGTTCTTTTTAAACAACAGACAGGAGCTATTCACGTTATACGCAAACCATAGAGGTAGGCATTTCGGCACATCCTATGGCACCTAGCAGGCTTCTTTGACCCTGTGCTGGTACATTGAGCATTTATTGTATTTGAAAGGTCTCCTTTACCGCCATAGGATCTCGTACCCACAACTGTCTCTTCAACCTCAGCTTATCAGTGGTAGGAGGGAAGTCATCCAAACAAAGATACTATACTATTGGCCATTAGTGCTTAGTGCTTCAGTGTCTTGATTGGCTATTAGTGCATCTTGGCTTTAGAGTGTTGTATCTCCTCTTTATTATTGAGAAGAGGAGCCAACTCGGGGTTGGGGACTCTTCTGTTTGGTCCCTTTGTTTGAGCAGTGGCCAACCCCGATATAGATTAGGAGAAGCGATAGAAGTGGCTTGATTCTATAAAAAAATCAATATGGGGCATGGATATGAGAACATTCTTCCCTTGCATTACCCAGCGGTCCAATTGCATTGCATCAATAGTAGCTGCCTTTATCTCCGCATTCACTAAACGAAATGCTGAACCTCAGTGCTCTACTGTCTTGAACTATTTTCTTTAGTTGACATCGAGGGTTTAGTGCCACGTTCAAACCTTTCTAGAAAATAGAAAAAGTGAAGTTCTCGAAGTCAGCCCAACATAATTGGTATCCCGCTTTTCCCTCATCTAGTGAAACAAGCTAGTTCTGGACAAGGAAAAAGCATTATATCAGGTTTAAGGAAAGGCAGGATGCTTCTACACAGTGCGGATAAGGCTACGGTGCCTTTTACAAGAGAAGGCTCACACCTGCTTTGCTTAACTGACCTTCTCCTTCTATATTGGCCAGATCAGCACGAAACGAGAGATACTATGTTCTTCCAAAGCCCGAGGAAGATGTCGGAAAACCGCCCAAGCTTGAAATCGCTGACCCCCCTTTTTATGATTTCTCATATCCTTCTTGTACAATCAGCCACAGGCCTCCCCTCATATGATCTGCGGCCCATTGGGATTCTACTTGGATCTCCTTTTCCTTCAGCTTTGGACAAATCGATTTTCTGGCGTATTTCAGTTCAGTCAGTAGTGAACCTCTTCCTTCATTCAAGTTGGACTAGATAAACACTAGTATCAATTGGTAATCGAGACCTAAACGAATAACTTCTCGAGGTAAGGTAAGATCAATATCAATAGGTGGGAGTGAAGTCAGAAGTGAAGGTAGCAGAATAGAACCTATGTTGATGTAGCTTAGCTTTTCCAATACTTTCCTTTCCGTGCTTTGACCATGTCGGTTTTCAAGTTCACAAAAGGGGTTTTTCCAGGTCAAGCTCAGAGGCATTAGCACTTGCCGTTACTTACAGTGTGGATAGGCCGGCCTCATCTCATCTAGTCCTCTGTTCAATGAAGCCTTGGTATCTGCTTCGGCCAATTCATACTTCAGATCGAATCGACGGGACGGTTGACTTGAGTTGGTTTTGTTCCTTCGCGGGGCACTTTTCATACTCAACTAAAGAGCAGGCGCCTTCCGGGGGCGAGGAAAGATGGCTTCATTTCTTTAATTACAATCTGTATTCCTATCGATCTGAAGCCATTGATTCGATTTCATGCACTTTCGTTATGCGGTCAGAACAAGTATCAAGAATAGGTTTAGCCGCCTTTCCGTTGATCAATTCGATCTGTAAAATATGAGGTTTTGCAGCTATATGAGACAGAAGTTTTAACTTTATTGACCCACCCTTAGAAACAAAAAAAAGTAAGGTTTTCGCTGTAGCTGGCTTCCACTTTGTTTTTAAAAGGAGGCTGAAAAATGCCAATTCCCCTTAGCAATCCATTTTGCTTTACTTTTCGCCCTAGCTGGCTTGAAGTGATCGGAAAATTGACCATGAAAAAGGGCAATTTCCCTTAGCAACGAAAAAAAGTACCAAGTTGCCCCATGCTGGATAGAAAGTTTTTTAAAATGGAGCATATTTTGCTCATTTCCTAAGGGAGATGACAAGTCTGTACTTTTGTCCCATGCTGGATAGAATGGTGTTTATATATATATAAATGGCTGTTTTTCGTCGAAAAATCGGGAAAAAGTTCATCTCACCATGTGGAAAACCTTACTTTTTATCATTCCCTTTGTAAATGCCTATTTTCGCGGGGTATCTTTTTAAAAAAGTTTGATCCTGGGAAAAGTCATACTTTTTGTCCCAATTCATACTTATCTTCTGATCGGTTGCTTTGAATGTCTGTTCTGTTCTTCCACGGCTCCACTATTGGTAGGCACTATAGCGGATGACATTGGTCTATCGAAAGAAAACGGGCACATCGCATCAACTATTTCACTTTGCTATACGCATTTCTTGGGATCAAAATGGACTCAACATTCTTTGGGAGCGGCATTGACGCCACCTCTTCCGAGCGAAGGGACAAAACCAACTCAAGTTGAGTATACAACAACCTAGGCTAGGCAGGCCGGCGAATCCAAAAGATCAGTACGAAAGCTAGGTCTACGAAAGCTGTTCGTTCCTATTCTCAATGAAAAGCGATTGGTCGATGCAGCCCTGTCTGTGATAAAGCTATCTTGCCCTAGTCCCTCCCTTCCGTCTAAGAAGATATATGTACTTCCTTTGGTTTCAGTGGCATGTTTCTTATGAGAATCGAGCCTATTTATCACTTTTAGTACCTGGAGAAGGGAATGCATCACCCGCGAGGTAGGAGTGGCTTGCGGGCTCCTAATGAGGGCATACAACATGGGTCTAACAGTAATCGAGTAATAAGCTTCAGTGTGGATGTCCTTTTTGTCATTGGCATGACCATTCGTTTGAGTCAGCTCATCTCCACCTATAGACAGCGCAATTATTCCGTTACCCTTTTGGCTAAAGAGCAGAACTAAGAATTGAGCACGCGGTTGTTCTTTAACCGGGTCAGTTCGTCGGTGTTGGTACGGATGTTATGGCCTCATACTTTTTGCATTTCCCTAGACAAGAGCTATTGTTATACGATGCCGTTGGTATAGAATTGACTTTCGCATCATATCGAGCAATGGCATTGAGCCTGAGAGAGATGCTGAAGGACAACTACCATACTCTCCCACCGAACAGAGAGAAGCAGAGGCCCTCGCGGAAAGAATGAATCTAGTATCGACGGAATGGTATCTATCTTCTTAATATTCGTTTTCCGGGGGAATGAGCCAACCCACACAAGAGTGCCTACTAGCTTGTCACGAACGCAGAGGAAAAGAGGTAAGATACCCCCGCCCCCGAGCCGGGACCCCTTCTGGAACTTCTTATAGTCGGTTGAACCAACAGCCTTAAGCCAATACTAAATAAAGTCAAAGTGGAATATGGAAAGCAAGCGATAGAAAAGGAGGAGAAAGAACCACGATAACCAGATGTCGAAGCCAGCTTGAGATGAACATTAGGAAAGAAAAACAGTGATTCAACGTTATGAGTACCCTCCCTTAATAAATAAATAGAATAGGGGCCAAACAATTTCCTTCAATTTGAGTAGAGTGCGTTGGCTGGAAAGTAGTAAAGTCGAAGTGAACCTCTATTTCGTAAAGGAGAGATAACCCCGAACTCGAGCTACTTCATTCTCTAATAGGCTTGTTGTACCCGGTCTTGCTATTGACTCCCTAGCTAGCTCAGAAGGAATGCCTAACTCTGTTGGGACAGATTGGACAGTTGGAGCAGCCGATAAACCAGCCACAGCAGAAACAGAATGACTAGTTTCAACAAGGCGAGCAGGAGAAGCTACTCTCTTTTTAGTCGCATCCGTGGAAGGAAAGGATTTTGATATCGCATATCGAACCGGTGAAGCAAATGACTTTCTCGAGTGAAACGAATAGGTCTGGTGCTTCCGAGCCAGCAAGGGGACTAGTTTCAACAAGGCGAGCAACCCCTGCTATATGTATGTATCCAGGACTATGATGTATCCAGCTCAGTTGGAAAGCACTAGTTTACTTCCTCGCTACCGACCCAGGTACATTCTTCTTTGGACATGCCCGACCCTAGCTTATTGGACAGTTGCAACGAAACGAGTAGGTGTATCGACCAGGACTAGTAGTTTTACTAGGTGTTCTAAGGGGTAGAATGACTAGTAGTTACAGCCGTGGAAAGATATCTAATTCATTTCGGCGCCCTTTCCCCGCCTGGAGAAGGTAATCTACCACGAGACCATACAAACAGTGGAAACTCCATTTTCCGAGATACTATTACTCGACCAGGAATCACCAACCACTATAGTTAGATTTATTCGATTTCTTGGAGGTTTAAGGGACAGATTCCATTCTTCAAATGTTGAGCTGTATTCTATTCATTCTATCTTTCTTTCGGCTTCCTATGGTTCCACATGGATTGGTCGACTCAGCTTAAATAAAAGAGTTATAGAGTTCAGTTTCTACTGACTCCTCCGCATAGCCAAGAAGATCAGAAGAGAAGTCAGAATTGGTTTTTCCAAAAACTACCCATGGGATTTCTTTGTCTTTTCCTTATCTTTTGTCCGGTGAAGAATCTCCTGCTGCAGAGATAAGATGAATGGCTTCGAGATACCATCACTCGTCATTGCCAAGGAAATGAATTGCAAATTGGCTACTTATAGTCTACACTTCCCCTGATTCTCCACGATGACCCGCATTCATTGATTGAGAGAATAAGCTGAAGATAGATCCATTGCGATATTGGTTTGGAAGAGAAGCCGTGGAGACAGCTCATTGTTCCTATGTCCGGAATTGTTAAAGAATGCAGGTACCCCGTTGACTATGTCGGGTAACGCCGACTTAGGTTATCCCTAAAAACACTATCAACCACATCATAACTGTTTGCTTCCGCTTTCCTCGCAGAGTTGGTTCTAGCTTTCACCGAAGGATCTCGATCGATGCTCGCCATCAAAAGATATGGGTCTAGCTGCTGCCCTAGCCGGAAAGAATGGGAGAGTGAGCCATTCATACTGAAAAGAGTGATTCGTTTTTGAAGTATATCAAATTCAGAGGAAAAAGCTGGAAGAAGACGACGGGATTGTTGATAGATCCCCTCTACATCCTAACCAAGAGGACCAAGTGCAAACCTCTGTCTCTTTTTCTCGCCGGGTGGAAAGGTTATTCTTTGCCAGTAGTGCCCTCTGTAGGAAGAATCGTAAATGCCGGAGGACGCGTTCAACATGAATTGTCACTGTGGAATGAAATCACCTCTCGAATCGAGCAAGAAATGACTATTTATTTGATAATAGCGACTTATCACAAAAACAACCAAGGGTCCATCGACCCGATTGAAACTGTCTTCACTGCGTTGAATCGAAGGGAACTACTATAGAGAGTGGAATAAGCTACAAGGCATAACACTATGAGCTTTTCTTTAGATAACCTTAATCACACCAGCTTTTCCTCATGGGAGGGTAAAGGAAATCGGAATGTATGAAATCTATCCCAATAAGAAATGCGGAAGGTTGTCAACTAGAAACCTGTTATCACTCTCTTCTTCCGATCGTCCCATCAGTTTCTTGTAAGCCTGCTTCCTCCGATGATCGGTTGCGGCTAACTTCTCTCTCTTCATCTCTCTGAGTTCGCTTCTTGGTAGTAGTTACCCCTGTCAGAACCTTTGTCTACTCTTTCGTATAAATACGCTGATCTGCCAGCCAGCCGAAAGTAGAGAACCACATTGTATGATCTGGGGCAACTCTCTGTTATAGCAGCGATTTCTTATTCATTCAGGGCGCCCGTTCATGTGTTTTTAAAGAAAGGATACCTTGTGATTCCAGATTTCAATAGAGATTCGATTCCTCACATCTAAGGGAAGACAGACACAAATGCACAGACACATTATCCGGGGGTGTCACCGTTTGCATCGTATCAGTATCATAAGAAAAGATTGATTGTTGTGAGTGATTTTACTACCCTTCCAGACTTAGCAGGTAATGAAGCTGCTGACGAGGGAGGAAATGTCCGTTGAAAATAAAGCGAACCAGTGGGGCTTAAAAGTCACTCTTTGAATAGTTTTTCAGACCGTTAAGTTGTCAATCTTTCCAATGATGAGGCTCCAAAGTTTATTACATTTCCTGGTCTGCCGAGGACAGCACTAGATTGATTGCTTACCGACTTTCATTCAGATACCAACCCATCTTTTTATCAAAAGCATGGAAACTATCTAATCGAAGATAGAATTCACGCCTGTGAAAAGTAAGCAATTTCATCATTTTCCTTCGCAACACAGCTCACTCAATTGTAGAGATACCGAACAGTTTGAGTGATCGATCGACCTTGTCGCACGATGAGCCCATTCTCTCTCTTCCATCCCGCCTTCTGAACCGAACCCTGGAGAAAGACTTCTTGAACAGAACAGAGCTGCAATTCTAGAAACTTCCATTTTCCATTGATCTGGGCGTTGCTATTAAAAGTGGGTCTACCCGCCCCGGCGTGACTCACACTTGACCAACCACTTCTATCTAAGAAAATACTTAGGTAGGGTCAATCTCCCTTCGGGGTTTACGCGTCCTAGTCCGAACCATTGGATCGATCAGAAGAAGAAAGGCAAAGGAATTGAAAGGTAGAGTAAGAAGCATCGCCCAGCAGAGTGATTGAGGGAGTCTTCCCCAGCCCAATGGTCTTCTTTTTGTTTTTCACTCTCCTATTTTGATTTTGGAAGAGTTCTACTACTGTTTCAGTAGTTCTAAGACCCTTCCTTCCCTTTTCAAGTGCTTGCTATCCCTCTCGCTCTACCCGTCCAGAGGGAGCCCTAGTTTCAGCATAATAGCCTCGTTTTGAAGCGCTCGCTTCATATGGACGTACGTCGAACAAAGGAATCTTATCGGCATACCCACCTGCTGGGCGTGGTTCACTTGACCGACCAACCGACCCAATAGTAGGAGTAGGCGGCTGGCTTCTTATGTGAAGAGAACGGATGGAGAAACAGATGCGCGAAAGAACTAGTCCCTTGGAAAGCTTCGTTTTCCTAACCCAACCTAAGCATAATGAGCTGGTTATTTGAGTATCGAAGCTGTCGAGTGTTCCATTCTTTCGTATGTAGACCCCAGCGAAGAAGGAGAATCAGAAATGGAACTAGTCGAACACGCATAAGATACCGGTTTTAGGCATAACCCCGGGTTAAATAAAGTAGTAAAGGAGCCCAATCTAGCTAAAGAGGGGCTTCTCCGCCACCATAACCAACTAGCTACGTAGATGAATTATCCTTGCGTTCAGCTATCAAACCCATCCACTAGAGCTTGAACCCATGCTTGCTCAAACCATCTGTTTTCTCTTCTAACGAGCATGGCTTCCCTGTCACCTACACTAGAGACGTCTCAACAGTTTAGTTTATTCATAAGCCTAGTACACAAGGAGGGTTTTAGCACGCACTAGCTGTACTGTAGTATGATCTGGTATCAGCTGCTGTCTCTCCTTGCTATTATAGTGTAGTATAGGTCGCCTCAAACTCAAACAAAAACGGGTGCACAGTTCTACTGCGTCTTATCGAATAGTGCTTTTGAGTCAAAGTGCAATCACCATTTCATGTACACCATCTTTGTCAATATCTGCAATTACCTGTAGAAAGAATGTGAAAAACAACTCAAGGTCATTTACAGAACGAACAGCAAAATATAAGCAAAAGGATACAAAAGGTTCACTTACTGGGGTGGACAAGATGTGAGCATAGATGCTCACGTAATCTTCCGCTTTCTCATGTTCTTGTTCTGTCCAGTCCTCATCTCCCCACATGGATTCATCAACATAGTCATCATAATCATAATTGTACTCATCAGGCTGTTCTTCTGCATCCCGAAACAAATCAAATGATGTATCAGCGTCATCCTCTAGAGGCTCGCTATTTTCAACAGTGGCTGCTCCTGAACGAGCTGCTCATGCTCAGGCGGCAGCTCGTTAAGATCAAAGTCGTGGTTGTTCATCATGGAGACCTGGACCCCTGCAGGTGCCGTTTTCCCCGCTGCCAGGCTCCCACCAGAGAGAGATCCCATTTCCGTTTTTCTAGAGCAAGCTGGAAGCGTAGACCCATACCTTGTACTCTCATTCTTTCGTTTTAGCTAGCCATAATGGTATGTGCTTTGAAAGGTAGTTCTTTTTACTAGAAAGTACTTACAGAGGGCACTGAGGCGCAGCCTCGAGCTAGGCGAGATTCTCTATTGTTGCTTCTTATTAGCCAGATCCCGCACCAGGTTTTCCAGGCGGAACAGTTCCGGGATCTTATGAATCTGCGACCAGACGTGAATCTGGTTCAGAACCACAGATCGCGGGTTAGCCATCCCGTCGTAAGGCTTCTTTACACGCCATGGTTGCGGAACAGCCACGGCCCTTCTTCCATGAGCTTCTGCCAGTCGCCAAGGCAGAAAACTGGAACAACAAACAGGTTGTCCTCCACCGCTCGGAACGTCACACCTTGTGCCATGTTCCAAGCGAACTGCATCGTTGAGAAAAAGGATTGGCTACTGAAGGGATGCGGCGTGGCCACTTTCGCAAGGGCCATCCACCGACCCTTCTACTATCGGTTTTTAGTATTGGCTACTACTATACTAGCTACTCACCTATCGGTCTAATGAGCATACTTGGAGAAAGGAGAACTTCCCGCCTATAATGTTGGGTTGGCAACCTACCCATTCGTTGAAGTACTTCCTTCATACGGCCCAAAGAAAGGCGGCTAAGCCGTCTTAGTTCGTGAACAATGACCCAGGTGCATAAACAGGTGCATAAAAAGGAAATCAAGTTTGGGAAATGGTACCTGGCTAGTATTTATGCCGAAATCTAGTGACATTATTTACTATTACTATAGTCAAGAAGTAAAGAGTAAAGGCTTTGGCCATTGGCAACGCTTACCTAACTTCTCACTTAAATGTTTACTCGCGTTACTGGTATTCAATAAAAGAAGGAAACCATGGTACCTACCTCCCTCCCTTACTTGGTAATCTAAGAACCCTTCAGGGGGGGAGCAAGAGATCTTCCATACCAACATTTTGTTCGCCACCCCTGCTTCCTCCTCCACTTGAGCTTGTGCAGCAAATCTACTTTATGCTTAGGCCAGGTCCTGCAAGTAAAGAGAAGTAAATATTGGAAACATGGGTATCTAGTTTATTTTATTCAACGGCTGAGTAATTGAAATTCCTTGCTTCTTCAAGCAGGAGATCCCGAGTACCGGGTGTCGTCAGACTCCCATTCTATTACCTTTGTGCCAAGAGCACGTTAAGCTGCCTGGGCTGTTCCGCTACCGGCGTGTAAAGAAGCTCCGCCTAACGGCTAAACCAATGAATTTCTCTCCTTAAAGGAATCTACTTCCCTGACTGTCAACTACTCGCTTCTTCACCGGTATCACACCCGCGCCAGACTGAACAGCAGAGTTAGAACCCAACCAAATACGATTCTTGTATTATCTTACCGAAATTCGGATCCATTTGGCTCCAAAGGAGCAAGCGCGGGAGTTCTAATAGGACTTTGAGACTCGAAAAATCCTGCGGGCTGCTGAGAACAGAGAGAAGTAGTTGCAGAGAGGTTTGATAGGGTTAGGCAGATGCCCCATTATTCGTAAACAAGAAGAAATCCAGATTAGTTTGATGGAGCTGTGGCTTAGCACAAGCATGGTGTCAATGTGGTTCCTCTCGACTAAACACTTAAACAATTGGATCCAGTAGGGTTCAATAGAGGTATGGTATCGGCAACCTTTTAGGGAGCTATATTCTTTGGAATAAGATAGCTGCCCAGAGCTTGCGACGTACCTACCCCCTGGGCGTAGATAGAATTAGGTAAGATAAAAATCGATTGGAAAGTCCTAAATTAGACCAATTCAATTCCGTCTGCTAGAATAAGAAAAAAGTGCTTCCGAATTTCTCTCATCCTTTATAATGAGAATTTCTCTTTGTTCAGTAATAACTTAATCTTGCAATAAAACACTCTTGCTTGGAAGGTATGGTAAAGGTAAACTGTTTCTATTTTTTGATCTAAAAAAGAGAGTGCTAAAGGAGTCATTCAGAAGTGAGTGAAGGGGCAAAGCTCATTTCTTTCATTCAGGAATGGACACTGGACCAGAATGAAATGTGGGAATATCGGGATTGGCAGATTTTTTATATTGAAATAAAAAAAAACTCAACACGACTAGTGAATTCAAATTAGAGTCACTTGCGGATTTCTTCAAATTGTTGTAGTGTAGTATTGTGGTTTTTCAGTAAAGACCCCGACCTATAAATATTCACAGCCCGGCTCATACGGGCGGACAATATTCACCCAGAGCCCCGTTGCGACCGCAATGCTGTTCTTGAAGGACCTTACCTTAGAGCAAAAAAAAGGGCATAGAAGTTAGGAAGACTACTGACGTAGGGCGGCGGGTGAGCTCAACCTCGAACCAAACAAGCAACGGATTGAGCAACTAGCGCGAAAGCCGTTGCGCGTTAGCGCATCCGTTTTCTTGCTCCATCGTTATTAGTTTCTATTCTCTCCCTGCACGAACCTCGGTCCAATCAATTTGTTTGGAATTGGGGTTAGGACCGGTTAGAACTCCCATTTCCCGATCGGAGGTTTGAGCTGCTATGGCAAGCTTTTTTTCCGAATAGTGGGTATGGGGAACCCACCGTACCAACACGATTGGCTGGTGTTGCTGATACCGGACCCGTTATAACCCCGATTGGAAGGGCAGGCCAGTCTGAGGCTCTGGGGATGCGAGGCCATTGAAAGTGAGTATCCCATATTCTATGACGGAGATAGAGCATTAATTGCAGTTTTCACCCCACCTTAACGACCGAGCGAGGGATGAAATCTTTCGACGACTAGGGAGGCGTCACCCGAGGCCGATTCCAGTGGATCACTATAGAATCTTCTAGAAGCAGGTTCTCCGGGCACTATGGTAGGACGTGGATCGATCATGACGAGAATGGACTTCTCCGTCATGTAATGGTTTAGAAGAGTCACGGTCCTGTTCCCCGCCGGGCTTTTTCCCTTCTCGACTAGACGAAGGAGATATTCATTCCATTCAGGCAGGTGAGGAAGGGCGGCGTCGGCTTGACCCTGTCTTCTCTCTTGGTCGGGTCGGAGGCTAAGTTTCTCATTCAGTGGTGAGGTGTTCATAGAAAGCAAGGCCTCGCCCAACGAGTGGCGGATTTGGTTTGGATGGGGTCTCGCTTGGACGCTGGGGAGATCCATAGATCTGGATAGAGTCTTTCTCGCTCAGTAAAGAAGAGTACGCGCGCTACGGCTTACGCAGTGGATCTTCGGGCAACCAACCCGGCACATCCAATTCCGATCAACAACTTGGAGGTATGGCTGAGTGGCTTAAGGCATTGGTTTGCTAAATCGACATACAAGAAGATTGTATCATGGGTTCGAATCCCATTTCCTCCGGCACGGAAGTAGAACGGGCGGGCGAAATTACGTGAGAGAAAGAACCTCAGATTGATGGAGTCCGCCGTCGGACAGAATAGCTGCTTAGTGACTAGGAGCGGAGCGCCCCTTTCTTGTTCTTGGTGGCGTCTATAGCGAAGAAGACCTTCCCGAACGAGGGCCGTCC
>Ga0256405_10009194_pt1 | contig 13650 bp, 8 predicted proteins | sample RumenRJG_02DNA_FD_189096 | JGI IMG/M metagenome (GOLD analysis project Ga0256405, IMG submission 189096) | Bovine rumen microbial communities from Lethbridge, Alberta, Canada - RJG_02 | ecosystem: Host-associated > Mammals > Digestive system > Stomach > Rumen | place: Canada: Alberta | collected...
AAAATAATGCTTGGAGTATGGATGAACTTAAGATAACACTAGAACTTTACTTAAGATTAGGTAGAGATAAAGTATCCAAAATATCTAATAATTTTCCAGATCTACTTATTATAAGTGATATCCTTAGGACTCTAGACAGTGTTCCCAGTGACATTAATCAAAAATATAGAAGTGTAAATTCTGTTCGCCTTAAGCTATTAAATTTTCATGCGATAGACAAATGCTATGGTGAAAAAACTATGGCTCATGTAGGAAATGGTGACAGAATCATATGGAATAAATACAGAAATGATACGACAACGCTAAAAAAGGAAGTTTTAGGGTATTTACGTAAACATTTATTAAAAGAAAAAAGTTTAGAAATAGAATCTTACATAAATAGGATTCAGAATGAAATAGCCCTAGGAAATGATGAAGTTTGCGGGGGGAATGAAGATTCTGTAGTATACGCAGTATCGTCAGCTAGTGAACACATTAAGAATCTGATTATAAAAATGCCGAGTACCGAGTATAAAGATAGGTTGCTTAATTGTTGCGATGAAATATTTTGTGTTCTAAAGGAATATTTGGATTCGATAAATACGCATTATTTAGTACCAACTGAGAGTGTTAAAGATTCAAAAAAAGTTCATGAAGGAATTAATCAAATACCTGTAGATAATAATCAGATAAAAATAGGTCAGCATGTTAAGAATACTATAGATAAGTTCATAAAATATCATTTAATAACTGATGAAATGATTGATCTGATGACAAATTTAGAATGGTCTAGAAAAACTTTTGGAATAGGGTATCCGGTTCTAAGGGAAGTGAAAGACAATATAGATATTCAAGAGCAGAAGAAAGGTATTGGTGGACATATTAGGTATTACAAAACAATTTATAAAATTTCAGGTTCAAAATATTTTTTGTGCAAAGAATGGTTTAAGGAATATCGAGATAAATTCGATATTTGGGCTGATTCTATACTTGAAAATTTGAGGATTGATCTTGATGCTTCACGACTACAGGTTCTGTTACATTCAATAAAGGATCTAGACTCAAAAGGAATCTGTATAGAGGTTGGAAATATCCCTTTTTCTACAGAGAGAGATGTAAAAAAAATACTGGATGATATGGTAAGGATAGGTTTGCTTTCATACTTTGAAGGTGAGCGTAATCGATATGTTGTAGACGACTATGATTTGCTTTATGAGATGTCTAGTAATATTGAAAAGTTCTCGAGGAAAAAACTATGATACATGAAGCAGATATTAATTGTCCTCCGTATGCACCAGTGCTAATGGAGTCTACGAGAGCTATTGGGTACTCAATTGATGCTGCTATAGCTGATGTTATTGATAATAGTGTTGCCGCAAAAGCTAGAAATATTTCAATTTTTTATAATGTTTATCCTAGACCGTATATTGCAATCTGTGATGATGGTATAGGTATGAGCAGTGATGAACTAACAAGAGGAATGAGATATGGAAGCATGAGTCCAACGATTGAAAGAGAAAAAAATGATTTAGGTCGATATGGATTGGGAATGAAAACAGCTTCTTTATCTCAGTGTAGATGTTTATCTGTTATTTCAAAAAAGAATGGATATATATCAGGTAGAAGATGGGATTTAGACCATATTATCGATACAAAAGAATGGAGTTTAATAGTTTTAAACGATGAAGAAATAAATAGTATTGATGATATATATGTTTTAAAAGAGCAAAACACCGGTACCATTGTAGTATGGAATAACTTAGATAATGTTATAGCAGGTAGTACAGATACAAGCATTCTAGAAGGAAAAATGATAGATGTTAAAAAGCATCTTGAATTAGTATTTCATCGTTATTTGTCAGGAGACGGTGTTGAGAAAATCAATATATCAATGAATGGGGTAAAGCTAGTACCATTTGATCCTTTTTTTAATGATAAGAGTTATCAAGAGATGGATGATGAAACTATAGAAATTCCAGGAAGAACTGGGAAAGTAACTATTAGACCGTATGTTTTACCTCATCCATCGAATATGACAAAAGAAGAGTTAGAAATGTATGGAGGAAAGGAAGGTCTTCGTCATTTGCAAGGCTTTTACATTTATCGAAATAAAAGATTATTAACTTGGGGAACTTGGTTTAAGTTAATAAGAAAAGATGAATTTACCAAGCTGGCAAGAGTAAGAGTAGATATTCCTAATTCTTTAGATGATTTATGGACTCTTGATATAAAAAAATCAACTGCAACTCCTCCTGAAATTGTCAAGACTAGGTTAAAACAATTAGTTGAAACAATGTCAAATGGAAGTAAGAGAACATGGTCATTTAGACAAAAAAAAGAACTCAGAAAGGAAGTGACTACGGTATGGGATAAAGTTGAAACTCGAGAAGGTGTAAAGTACGTAATCAATACAGAACACCCTGTGTTAAAAATTTTGCGAAAGTCAATAGATATAGAAAGTCAGAAGCTATTGATGGATTACTTAAAAACTATTCAAAATAACCTGTTATTTAACAATTTACACCATGATCTAAATACAGATGTAAAAATCGTTAAAGATAAAGAAAAAGATGAAAGTATTCGCGTGAAAACAATGGCAAGATATTTGTTGCACGATGCTATAGAAAATGGTACTGAGCATGAATTAATGGATAATTTCAAAAGTACAGAACCATTTATAGATTATATGAAAGAAATATCTGAGATTTACAAGGAGATAAAATACAATGGCTGATCCAAAGATGCAAGAAGCAATGGTTAGGATGATACTTCATGATAGTATTGGTGATAATCTTCCAACTGAAGCTGATATAAAAAAAGCAATAGAATCAGCTGCAGGTATATTTTCAATGGATGCTCGAGAAAAAGAGTACATAGAACGTGTACTTCAATCAAGTTATAAAGTTAGAATGGATCTAGGTGAAAAAACATATGATCCCAACACGTACCATCCTTGGATAGCACATAGAAAATCTCAGATAGACTTTTATTATTGGGATAGATATTCTATGTATCTTCTAAATAGAGAAGGTTGGCCACTAAACATTGTGAAATCACTTAATGACGTTAGTGACAATATTTTAGATTTATGTGGTAATCCAGCTGAGAAGAATCCTTGGCAAAGAAAAGGTTTAGTTCTAGGGGATGTTCAGTCTGGAAAAACCTCTAATTATTTAGCTCTATGTAACAAAGCAGCTGATACTGGATATAAAGTAATCATTTTGCTTACAGGTACTACGGAAGGCTTAAGAAAACAGACACAAGAACGAGTTGACGCAGGCTTTGTTGGATTAAACAGTAGAAATGTATTACAGAAAAATCCAGAGAAAAAATATATAGGTGTTGGGAAAGATAACAGTAAAAGAACTGCATATCAATTTACTGACGTAATTTCCGATTTTAATATGGATAAATTACAGTCATTGAATTTTACTATAAAGGGACTTCAAGAACCTGTAATTTTAGTACTAAAAAAGAACAAGAGTATACTCGAAAATTTAGCTATTTGGCTGAGAACTCGTAATACAGATAGAATTGGAGAAAAGATAGATCTTCCGTTATTGTTAATAGATGATGAAGCAGATAATGCCTCAGTTAATACGAATAAGGTGGATAAAGATCCTACGACTATCAATAGAGCAATTGTTGATATTTTAAAATTATTTAAGAGGTTTTCTTATGTTGCAGTGACAGCAACCCCTTTTGCCAATATTTTTATTGATCCTGATCTTGATAAAGATGGGGATCAGTTCAATCTATTTCCAAGTGACTTTATATATGCCTTATCAGCACCGACAAATTATATTGGGGCAAGGAATATTTTTTCTCCTCGAGATACGGATTTTAACTGCAGTAGTGCACTTGAATCAATAGATGATGTCTTAATTGATTTAGATGAAAAAGAGTATGTATTTAGATCAAAAGCCAAAACTGCACATGTAGTTCCATATCTTCCTAACAGCTTAAAGAAAGCTATCAGATATTTTCTTCTTATTAATGTTGTAAGAGATTTGGATGGGGTTAGTACAACACATAGATCTATGCTAATAAATGTTAGTCCTTTCGTGGATGTTCAGCTTCAGGTTTATAATTTAGTTCGTAACTATCTATTGTCGTTACAATCTAAAATTCAGTCATATAGCAAATTAGGTATACAGAAAGCTTCTCAGCACAAGGAAATTCAAGAGCTTCTTAATACATGGAATGAATTTTCTCTGTCATCGATTACAAAATATACAGAAAATCAAATACTTGATGCTTTATACGAAGGTGTATCCCCTGTCCAAGTTAGACTTGTAAATGGAAAAGCTAAAGAAGTAGGTATTGAAAGATTGGATTATGTTCCATACAAAGAAACGGGATTACGAGTTATAGCTGTGGGTGGAAATAGTTTGTCGAGAGGTCTAACTCTAGAAGGTTTGTGTGTTAGTTATTTTGACCGTAATTCTCAAATGTATGACACTCTTATGCAGATGGGGCGATGGTTTGGGTACAGAAAAGGATACGAACATTTATTTAAAATTTGGATGCAACCTGATGCCATGAACTGGTATGAATACATTTCAGATGCAAGTGATGAGTTAAGAGATGAAATATTAGAAATGAGGAGAGTTGGGTTAACCCCAAAAGATTTTGGACTTAAAGTTCAGCAAAATATGACCTCTTTATTTGTAACAGCAAGATCCAAAATGAGATCAACAAAAACTGTTGAGCAATGGATTAATTTAGCAGCAGAAGTAGTTGAAACGCCAAGGTTGATAGCCGATAGAGAGAAATGTTTAGTTCAAAATTTTAAGACTACATGCGCTTTATTGGAAAAAATAACTAATGGTGAAGGAAAATACGATAGAGAATATAATTTTGAATCCAATAGGCTTGTGTATACTAAGGTTGATAAAAGGCTTATTGCAGATTATATAAGAGCATTTGTATCTCATCCAAGGCATTTGCCTTTTAATGCGCAAGATTTATCTGAACATATTAAAGGCTCTTCTATTTTTAATACATGGACAGTTGCTGTTGTTGGTGGTGTCGGAGATCCAGTGGAAGGTGATATATTTCCCCAAAATTTTTTAGACCACTGCTCTCAACACAATGTAAGGTTTGCCAAAAGAATTATCATCCGTAGTGATAATTGCCTTTTAATATCTGGTGACAGAGCGCGCGTTGGTGTTCCAGGCGCAACCAAATGTGGTTTGAAAAAAAATCAAATAAATGACATTGAAAAGCTTTATTTTGAGAAGAATCCAGCAACTAAGACTATACCAGACAAGCCATTTTTAAAGATCAATCGTGATCCTGTTCTTTTGATTTATTTAATTCAGATAGATGTAGAGCAAAAAAATCAGAGAAAGGTTGATTCTGACAAAGAATCTATAGAGTTAGTAGGCGACACTATTGTCGTTGGTATCGGTTTAGGGTTCCCTGGTAATTATGAAGGTTCATTGGATACCAGTACCAAGGTAAAGTATGTTTTGAATAGCGTATGTGATCAAAACAGGCAGTTCTATGAGGATAATGGGGAGGATGATTCCAGTGAAGACTGACGATATAAAAAAAAAATGGAATGATCTACGGGGTAGTTGTGGAGTTACGCAGCGAATAGATCCTCATCATCCTTTGAATTTTTTTGTCGGAATAGGTCAAAACAATTGTGACGAGCTTGTACTAATTACTTCATGTAAACCGTTACAAATTATATCAAGCAAGGCTCTTGAAGTAATAACAAACCTTCGAGCTGACAAAAAATGGGCGACACAAATATATTCTATTGATGAAAATAATCAAGATATATTTGCTAGGTTATGCGTTGATCTAGTTGAATGTTCAAAAAATGCGAAAGATGAAAAAGAAGGGATAAGAATTGTTGAAAAGCGGTATATGGCTTGGTACAAGCTTTTTTCTTCCATAAATGACAATTTATCTATAAGTGTACTAAAAGGTCTTTTAGGCGAATTGAATTTTGCAAAATCTCTTATAGACAAAGGAGTAAATGTTGATAGCGTAATAAATGCATGGCAAGGTCCAGATGGGGCAGATAAGGATTTTATCTTGGGAGAGATGTGGTATGAAATAAAGACTATAACAACAGGAAAAGATAAAGTAACTATATCGTCTCTTAATCAGCTCGAAGCTAATAATTCTGGCTATTTAATTGTGTACTCTATCGATAAAACCAATAAAGAAGATTCCCATGCTAAAAGTGTTAAGGAATATATCGATGACTTTAGAAAAATACTAGAGGTATCTCCGAATGCCTTAGATATATTTGAAAGAAAACTTAATTTCCTCGGATATATTGATAAGAGGGCTTATGAAGATATGTATTTTGTATTTGGGATTGAACAGGTGTTCGAAGTGAATTACACATTTCCTCGAATTGTAACAGAAAATGTTCCTCCTGAAATAATAGGTGCTCAATATGACCTTTCAATTTCAGGGATTGCAAGATGGAAAGTTGAGGATTTTAGGTATGGAATTAAGTGAATACAAAAAAGAGTATCTTGAAAACGTTAAGATAAGTGCTGCAGCTGAAGGAGAGGGGACAGCTACTACATTTGTATCAACTGTTCTTAAAGATTTACAAGAATTAAATGTTATAAATGATTATGAGGTGTGCTATGGTTGCGGTCGGTACGGAAGAAAGAATTACAAGATAGATGCGTACGCCTTTGATGAGTTTGATTTATCAATGTCTTTTTTCTTGGCTGATTATTCTGGTAGCGATGAAGTAATAACTAAAACAGATTCAACTATCTTGTTTGATAAAATACAGACCTTCCTTGAAGGGGCTTTGGACGGGCGTTTAGAAATAGAGATTAGCCGTCCGTTGTATGATTTAGTTGAAAGGATAGGTGAACTGAAAAATGTTATAAGGAAATATCAGTTTTTTATTCTTACTGACAAAGAAATGAGTGGGAAGATCGTTTCTTTTGAGCAAGGAGAAATAAATGGTATTCCTATTGAATATAACATTTGGGATATTGGCAGAGTCTTAAGATGTGCGAGTTTAGGTGAAGGTCATGAGCCTGTAAAAATTGATTTTTTAAAAATAACTGAACATGGATTACCTTGTCTAGAAGCAAGTGATGTTTCTGGAGAGGATATAAAATGTTTTCTGTGTGTTATTCCTGGAACTATATTGGCAAATCTTTATGATAAATATGGGAGCTCTCTTTTAGAAGGTAATGTTAGAGCTTTTTTATCAACCAAGGGGGCTGTAAATAAAAACATTCGAAAAACAATAATTGAAGCTAATGGAGAAAATAAAAGAATGTTTTTTGCGTATAATAATGGTATATCCGCTACAGCAACAAGCATAAGAATAGATAGTACAGGTTTTGGGAAATTTATAACTTCTATTGATGATTTACAGATAGTAAATGGAGGGCAAACGACAGCATCTCTATCCAATGCGAGATATAAGGATAAAGCTGATTTATCGGGAATATTCGTACAGATGAAATTAACGGTAATTCCAGATCATGAGCAGGCACAAATATTGATTCCAAAAATATCTAAAGGCTCAAATAGTCAAAACAAGGTTTCGGATGCCGACTTTTTTTCAAATCACGAGTTTAATGTTCGTATGCAACAGATTTCTAGACGAACTTTTAGTCCTGCTAAAGGTGGATTGCAATATGAAACCAGATGGTTTTTTGAAAGAGCTAGAGGACAGTATGAGCAAGAACAGAGCAAGATGACTGTGGCTGAAAAAAAGAAGTATCAGATGCAAAATCCAAAGGATCAAAAAATTACAAAGACAGATTTTGCCAAATATCAGAATTGCTGGAGGGAATATCCTTATCTTGTTTGTCTTGGTGCTCAAAAGAATTTTATCAAATTCGCAAATTATATAGTCGATGAATGGGGGAAAGATAATACTCAATTTAATGAGAAGTATTATAGAGATACGGTATCAGTTGCATTATTATTCAAGTGTGTAGATAAAATAGTACCTCATCAGAGTTGGTATGAAAGTGGATACAAAGCAAACATAGTTGTTTACACTGTGTCCTTATTGCATTATTTAATATCAAAACAATATTCTGGTAGCACCCTTGATTTGGGACGAATTTGGGATATGCAGAGGATCCCTGATGCTCTTTCTGAAGAATTAATTAGTATGACCAAACATGTATTTGACCATATAACCGATGAAAGAAGACAAATATCTAATGTAACTGAATGGTGTAAGAAAGAAGAATGCTGGGTATTGTTAAAGGCAAAAGAGTATATATTAAGTAGTAACATTGAAGATTTTCTTTTGGATAAATCTGAGCAAAAAGAAGAGCAAAGAAGAGGGCGTCGAGAACAAAATAGCGTCAATCAATTGGAAACACAAGTTTATGTGATAAAAAAAGGCCATAAATATTGGCAGAGAGCAATTGATTGGGGGAATGAAAAAGGATTACTAAATGATGTTGAGATCAGCTTTCTCAAAGCCGCAACAAGAATGAATTGGAAACTTCCTACTGAAAAACAATGTAAGCGCATAGCAGAAATTGAGGATAAATTAGTAGAGGAGGGGTTCACAGAAAAAGATGTCTAAAATGAGAGTGGCTTCTTTATTCTGCGGTTGTGGAGGTTTGGACCTTGGATTTAAAAGGGCTGGATACGAGATAGTTTGGGCTAATGATTTTGATAAATACGCAGTACAGACTTACAATGCAAATTTTGAAAATAAAGCATTTTGTATTGATATCAATGATGTAAATTATAATGATATACCTCTGCATGACGTGCTAATAGGGGGTTTTCCTTGTCAACCTTTTAGTATAATGGGATTGGAAAAAGGATTTGCCGATAAAAGAGGTTCATTATTTTATAGAGTTATTGATATTATAAAAAATCAGAAAGAACGAGGTCATCAGCCTTCAGTAGTAGTTTTAGAGAATGTTCGTAACCTACTTGCTCATAATAGTGGTAAGACTATTATAAAAATGAAAAAACTACTGCATAATCTTGGATATAATATTTTTGTAAGTTCCTTAAATAGTGCTGATTTTGGAGTTCCTCAGACAAGAAATCGTGTGTTTTTTGTGTGTCTATTACAGAATATAGAATACGAATTCCCCAAGCCAATAAAGCTTTGTAAAACCTTACAAGATATACTTGAGCATGATGTTGATGATAAATATATTTTGTCAGATCGAATAAAGAAAACTATTTTATCTAACGGTACAGGTGGGTATGTTGCTAAATCTGAAACGGACTTAAAGATAGCAAGACCATTAACTGCGACTATGGGGAAGATGCACAGAGCCTGTCAAGATAATTATGTGACACAAGAAAAGGGGTTAAGGAGATTAACACCGAGAGAATGTGCGAGATTACAGGGATTTCCAGACAGTTTTATTATCCCAGTATCGGATTTTCAAGCATACAAACAAATGGGAAATGCGGTTACAGTATCAGTTTCTGAGGCTATCGCAAGGAGTTTAATGGAACAGGTGGTTGCAGGGGATGCATAACGATATATCAGAAGTTTGTTGTATTCTCGAATTATATGAAAAGAGTACATTGTCTTTAAATGAAGCGGTAAAGCTATCAGATCGTATATGCATGTTCGAAGAAAACGACTCTAAAAGTGCGTATTATAAAGCAAATAAAGATGAATGTATTTCATATATCCAAAATCATGCTGGGTATATGAAAGGGAAATGTTTAACGCATAAATGTAATTTATGTGTAATTAATAGATGGTGTAATTTTTATCGAAAAAAAAGACAAAAGAATGAAGAAAAATTAAAAACACCAACATATGCAGATTTTTTTTGTGGCGCAGGAGGATTGTCCCTTGGTTTTACTGATGCTGGATTTAGATTAAGTTTAGCAAATGATGTGCAAAATTGTTGTATTGATACTCTTTCTTTTAATCATCCGGAGATTCCGAAGAAATATGTTGTGGTAGGAGATATTGATGACATTTTAAATTCTATTGAAGAAAGATCTAGATACAAGTGTATTGATGTCGTGGTGGGGGGGCCTCCATGTCAAGGTTTTAGTAAAGCCAATAGACAGCGAATTATTAATGATCCTCGCAACCATTTGTATAGAAGTTTTGTTAAGGCAGTAGATATCTTATCCCCAGCATTTTTGGTAATGGAAAATGTTAGGGGTATTATGAAAGTTAGTGAGCAGATTATAGATGATTTCAAAAGCATTGGTTATTCTGTTTCAGTAAGACTTGTGAATGCATGTAATTTTGGAGTTCCTCAAAATCGAGAAAGAGTAATTTTTATAGGGAATAGAATAGGTGTAAATAATGATGAGCTTTTTAGTGAACTGTTTGAAATTAGTAGTAATATTCCAAAATATGTTCTAAAGAATGCTTTATATGGGTTACAACCATTATCTGCTCGAACAATACCAAATGATAATACATGCGAAAATAAAGAATCTGGGTATACATTTACAATTAGTCCTAGAACGAAGAGAACTAAATATTTATCATTAATAAATGGGAAACATAAGAATCCTATTCTATTTAACCATAAAGCAAGATACAACAATAGTCGTGATATAGAAATATACAGAAGACTAAATCAAGGAGATGATTCTTTAGATCCAAAAATTGCTGATATTATGCCCTATAAACGTAGAGAACATATTTTTAGGGACAAATATTATAAATTAGAAGCAGAAAGCATTTGTAAAACAATCACTGCTCATATGAAATACGATTGCAATATGTATATTCATCCAGAACAAGCACGGGGGTTGACTCCAAGAGAGGCGGCACGAGTACAATCATTCCCTGATTACTACTATTTTAGAGGTTCATATACAAAAACATATATGCAAATTGGAAATTCAGTTCCTCCTTTACTGAGTAGATGTATAGCGCAAATAATAAGGAAGTATCTTTAAAAAATACCTGGGAATTATTTTATACCTACAAACTCCCAATGTTTATTGTGTTCCACTCTACACGGTGTTATAGTTGCACAAAAGGTGTAAAATTTTCTTGGTATAACTAAAATGGTTAAGCAAATTCATTTAAGATTAGACGATTGCGTATATGATGCGTTGTTGAGTCATGTTGCAGAAAACAATCAAAGTGTTCAAGATACAATTGCAAGTGCTGTAATGTCACTTCTAAGTCAGCAAAAAAGAAAAATAAAAAATGAAACTACAAGGTTTACTTTTATTGATCTTTTTGCAGGAATTGGAGGGATGAGAATTGCTTACGAAAGTGTAGGTGGGCAATGTGTATATTCCAATGAATGGAATAAATATAGTCAGCAAACATATTTTTCTAATTTTGGTGAACAACCTGATGGAGATATTACTAAAGTAGAGTCTAGAGTAATACCAGATCATGATATTTTAGTGGCAGGTTTTCCTTGTCAGCCGTTTTCAATTGCAGGTGTTTCTAAAAAACAGAGTCTTGGTAGAGCTACAGGATTTGAGGATAAAACTCAGGGTACACTATTCTTTGATGTTTGCAGAATACTGAAGGCTAAAAGACCAAAGGCTTTTATGTTGGAGAATGTTAAAAATTTATGTAGCCATGACAAAGGGAAAACTTTCAAGATTATAACGGAATCTCTTGATGAGCTTGATTACGAAGTTTTTTATCAGATCTTAGATGGACAAAGTTACGTCCCTCAACATCGTGAACGTATAATCATTGTTGGATTTGATCGTAAACGATATGGTTCTGATATTGAATTTAATTTTAATATTGAAGAACCCGAATATAAACCGGTCATGAAAGATATTCTAGAAAAAAAAGTAGATGATAAGTATACCTTGTCTGATAAGTTGTGGTCTTATCTTCAGAATTATGCAGCAAAGCATAAAGCGGCTGGAAATGGTTTCGGTTTTGGTATTGCTGAACCCAAAGGTATAGCACGAACCCTCAGTGCAAGATATTATAAAGATGGTTCAGAGATATTGATTGCACAAAAAGGTAAGAATCCAAGAAGATTAACTCCAAGAGAATGTGCGAGACTGCAAGGCTTTCCAGATGATTTTAAAATAGTGGTTTCAGACACACAAGCGTACAAGCAGTTTGGAAATTCAGTAGTTGTTCCTCTAATGTCTGCAGTTGCCAAATTGGTGAGTAAAAAAATTAATGAGCTGGATAAAGCTATATTAAAAAAGCATTATCACTTGATACAAAAAGTAACCATTGATTGATTCAGGCATAGTCTAAGGTGTTAGTATGGTCTCTGTTTTAGTTGAAAAGGCGATAAACGAAGTTTTGGAAAGTAAAAGTGCTTTTTGTAAATTTTTATCGGCAAATGATAGTGGAGAAACAGGAGGACACCAGGCAGGCATACTTATCTCTGTATCGGCTATTAAATTGTTTTTTACTGAACAGGAGCTCACTGATAACCATATCTTAAAGAAGTACGGAACTATTAAATGGAATGATGATTATGTAACAAACTGCACTGTTACGTGGTACAAAAGCAAAAAGGAAGTTCGCATAACAGGTTTTGGCAGAGGTAATTCTATTCTTAGATCTGAATTGACGGGTGCTTTGTTTGTGTTGATCAAAGAATCTCAAGAGGATTATCAAGGATTTTTTTTTAATACAGATGATGATATACAGGAGTTTCTCAATTCCTTTGGACTTACACCTGCTGAAACAAATAAGCAGATAGAACTAAATTTAGCTGTTACGGAAGAAAGGGAAACAGAGGCTATAGATGCATTTATTAATAGTTTAAAAGTAGATTTTCCTTCCTCATACGAAATGTCAGCAGCTGCACAGAGAATACAAAGTCAATTATTTTACAATCATTCAATAATTCTATCTGATCCTGATAAGGTTCTTCTAAGTTGGACAGATATGGAATATAAAATATTTCGTGCTATCGAACAAAAGCGTTATGGTAATACTGTAGCTCAAGGTTTTAAGTCTTTGGATGATTTTATTTCTCTTGCTAATCAAGTTTTAAATAGACGAAAGAGTCGTGCTGGTAAAAGTTTAGAGCATCATTTATCTGCAATATTTGATGAGAATGGAATAAGATATACAGCTCAGGCAATTACAGAAGGAAATAAGAAACCAGATTTTCTTTTTCCATCGGAGGCCTCTTATCATGACATATCATTTCCAACTGAAAAACTTTGTACTCTAGCTGCTAAAACAACATGTAAAGATAGATGGCGTCAAATTTTAAATGAAGCAGATCGTCTTCGTGATGAGCACAAATTTTTGTGCACTATGCAGCAGGGAATATCATCTGCACAGATGGATGAGATGCAGTCAGAAAAAGTCATTCTTGTCGTACCTAAGTCATACATTAAAAGTTATCCGAGAGATCGCCAAGATCGCATATGGACGATAAGCAAATTTATAGATTATATAAAAGAGTTACAAAGATAATTCTAGTTAATTGTTCAAAAATGAGTAGGGATGTGTATGGAGATGTTTCTCCGGTGTTGATGTAAGGCGTTTTGAGAGAGCATGTGAAAATCTTTCTGTAAATAGAAAAATATCCTGAGAATTTTTTAAGCAGTAACAACCAAAAGGTCACTGCTTTGGTATTATTAATATTACCTGTTTGTTTTTATAAGTCAATATTTTCTTAACTTTTCATGAAAGTTACACTAAAGGGAATTTCGGCTCCCTTTTCATATAATTTTAAACCTGCAAAAAGGTCATTAATTCCTCATAACTTTTTCCACTTTTAAGGTAGGCGTCCATGATTT
>Ga0256405_10009195_pt1 | contig 13644 bp, 12 predicted proteins | sample RumenRJG_02DNA_FD_189096 | JGI IMG/M metagenome (GOLD analysis project Ga0256405, IMG submission 189096) | Bovine rumen microbial communities from Lethbridge, Alberta, Canada - RJG_02 | ecosystem: Host-associated > Mammals > Digestive system > Stomach > Rumen | place: Canada: Alberta...
CCGTGAATACCGCGCAGGCTGCGGAGTTCGTAGACAAGAGCGAAGGCGGGCTGGATTACACCCTGGCACAGGCCGGCAGGAACCTCTCCGGCGGCCAGAAGCAGCGCCTCTCCATCGCGAGAGCACTCGCGAGAACGCCTGAAGTCCTCATCTTCGACGATTCCTTCTCCGCTCTCGACTACCGCACCGACGCGGACCTCCGCGCCGCGCTTGCGAAAAATTTTGCAGACACGATCCGCGTCATCGTCGCCCAGCGCATCGGCACCATCCGGAATGCCGAACAGATCCTGGTCCTTGACGAAGGAAAATGCGTGGGTCTCGGCACCCACGGCGAACTCATGAAGACCTGCCGGGTCTATCAGGAGATCGCCCGCTCCCAGCTCTCCGCTGCGGAGCTCATGTAAGGAGGTGACGGACAATGCCCCCCATGAGAGACATGCGGCCGCTTGACCATTCCATCAAGATCGGACCGGCCCTCGGCAAGACCTTCCGCTACATGAAAAAACATCTGCCGTTCATCGTTTTCGCCATGGTCTGCGCCGCCGGCGCGACCGTGCTTTCCGTCGTCGGCCCGCGCCTCCTCGGCCACATGACCGACATCATGAAGGACGGCCTCATTTCCGGCATCGACATGGCCGCCATCGCGAGGATGGGCTTCTTCCTCCTTGCCGTCTACCTCGGCAGCGCCGCCCTCTCCATGCTGCAGCAGTACATGATGGCCGCGGCGACCCTCCGCATCTCCAAGCAGATGCGCGGCGACCTTGACACCAAGATCAACCGCGTGCCGATGGTGTATTTCTCCCGCAATACGCAGGGCGATATCCTGAGCCGCATCACGAATGACGTCTCGACGGTGCAGCAGGGCCTCGCGAACAGTCTGCCCGGCATGCTGAGCTCGCTCGTTCAGTTCGTCGGCTGCCTCGTGATGATGCTGGTCATCGAGATCCGCATGGCCGGCGCCCTGATCCTGCTCACCTTCCTCGGCTTTGCGATCACCATGATCCTCCTGAAGCGCAGCCAGAAGTATTTCGTGGCACGCCAGAAGAACCTCGGCGCGCTGAACGGCTACATCGAAGAAATGTACACCTGCCACGAGATCATGCGCACCTCCCGCGCGGAGGGACAGGTCCGCGACCGCTTCGGCACGCTCAACGATGCAGTCTACGACGCCAACTGGAAGAGCCAGTTCATTTCCGGCGTCATGCAGCCCGTCATGATGGTCATCGGGAACCTCTCCTACGTGACCGTCTGCGTGCTCGGCGCGGTGCTCGTGCTGCGCGGGGAGATCAGGTTCGGCGTGATCATTTCCTTCATCCTCTACACCCGCATGTTCACGCAGCCGCTTTCGCAGATCGCGCAGAGCATGACCGCCCTGCAGAGCGTCGCCGCGGCCGCGACCCGCATCTTCGATTTCCTCGAAAACGAAGAACTTTCGGACGAAAGCGATAAGCCCGCCAGAGAAGGAAAGCCCGTCGGCGCCGTCACCTTCGACCATGTGCGCTTCGCCTATCCGGACCACCCGGACCGCATCATCATCAAGGATTTCTGCGCCGAGATAAAGCCCGGCCAGAAGGTCGCCATCGTCGGCCCGACCGGCGCCGGCAAGACCACCATGGTGAACCTCCTCATGCGCTTCTACGAGATCAACGAAGGCCGCATCCTGATCGACGGCGTGTCCACGAAGGACATGCGCCGTGAAGACATCCACGACATGTTCGGGATGGTGCTGCAGGATACCTGGATGTTCGAAGGGACCGTCCGCGAGAACCTCTGCTTCAACCTCGAGGGCGTGACGGAGGAGAAACTGGAGCGGGTCGCGAAGGCCTGCGGCATCAGCCACTTCATTCACTCGCTCCCGCAGGGCTTTGACACCGTCCTTTCGGAAAGCACCACCATTTCCGCCGGACAGAAGCAGCTATTCACCATCGCCCGCGCCATGCTGCAGGCGAACCCGATGATCATCCTCGACGAAGCCACGAGTTCCGTGGATACCCGTACCGAGCAGATCATCCAGGATACGATGGAGCGGCTCACGGTCGGCCGCACCTGCTTCATCATCGCGCACCGCCTGAGCACGATCAAAAACGCCGACCTCATCCTGGTCATGAACGAGGGCGACGTGATCGAGAAGGGCACGCACGAGGAACTGCTGGCACAGGGCGGCTTCTACGCGAAGCTCTACAACGCGCAGTTCGAGCAGGCGGAAGCCCTGGCGTAACATATCACGGTAAAGGAGAAAAACATGTCAGCAACGATCAAACGTTTCGGCGGAGAAGTCGTTTTGAAATACGACGGCAGACGTTTCCGCAGCTTCAGCGGGGCGACCGTCTGCGAGCTTGACGGGAATTACGTCAGACGCTTCGGCGGCGGCGTCATCTACAAGCTCGACGGAGATCTGGTCCGGGATTTCTACGGAACGATCGTCTACCGCTTTGACGGCGAGCTGTTCCGAAACTTCAGCCACGAGATCCTGATGCGCCTCCGCGGTGATCAGATCTGCAGTTTTGCCGGCCAGATCCTGTACAAGGTCGAGGGATACCTGGACCATGACGAAATGATGGCGCTGCTTGCAATTTTAGCGGTGGGGTGAATCATGGAAGAGAAAAACATTGTCCCCGGCTCCGTTCCCGCCGAAGGGCCGGAAACCGTTCCGGCTGCAAAAAGCAAAAACGCGGAGGTCATCCGCGTCATCAAGTTCGTCTTATTTTCCGCCAGTGCGGGGATCATCGAGATGGGCACCTTCGCCCTCCTGAACGAGACCCTGCATCTCGATTACTGGCTGAGCTATATGATCGCGCTCGTGCTGTCGGTCCTCTGGAACTTCACCCTGAACCGGAAGTTCACCTTCAAGTCGGCCGCGAACGTCCCCGTCGCCATGCTGAAGGTGGCCGCCTACTACCTGGTCTTTACGCCTCTCTCCTCCTGGCTGGAGCACGTTTACACCATGCAGCTCGGCTGGAACGAGTACCTCGCGACCGCTGCCAACATGATCCTGAACCTTGTCACGGAATTCCTCTACCAGCGCTTCTTCGTCTTCGGAAACAGCCTGGATACGCAGAAGAAATAAAAGCCCCGATACCGCAATGACCGATATCGGAATTTACGGCAAGGCCGGCGCCCGAGGGCGCCGGCCTTGCCGTATTTAGCGTTCATCTCTTTCCACTCTATCAGGTCGGAAATCAGGATAATGCCAACCCTTGCGGTACCCCAATATCCTCAACGCCTACATTCAGCTTGTATATGACAAAATTCCGCTTATAAAGACCAAGAACATAGACGCTTCCGTCTGCACCGACTTTGGCAAAGTTCTTCGGGATAAAGAGCATTTTTGAGGTATCCACGAAGCTCTCCGCTTCGATCTCCCCGCCTGCGGCGCGCTTCAAGATGCTGCAGTAAACTTCGTTCTCCGGTTTAAGCAACTCATAGTGATAGAAATACAAGCTTTCATCCTGATCAAATCCGATCACAAAATTGAAACTGTTCAAACTCTCGATATCCCAGGTCCGATCCTCTTTCGTCAACCGGTTTTGATTACTGTCAATACTGTACGGCGCGTTCTTTCCTGCACTCTCCAGCTTTTGCGTTTCCTCATTCAGGCAGTAATTGTGATAGTATTCTCCGCCAACAAGATACAGTTTTCCGTCCTGTTCAAGCATGTCGGCGACACCATACCCCGGATGCGATAACGATCTGCTTTTGGGCAGAGAGATGGCAGTTTGCTCCTTCGTGTTTAAATCGATCTTCAGCAGATCGTCCAATGTCAGCACATAGACATTTTCACCGATCGCACAGATCCGAAAATACTCCTGTCCCTCCGGCAGACTGATCGTTTCGAAGAACCCTCCGTTTTTGAAGCGCTGGATACGATGCATATCATCCACGTCCAGGATCAGGATGTCATCGTCGCTGATCACGGTAAAATCTTTCGGTCCGTAAAAATCTGATTTCCAATAACAGATAATACCGGCATTTTCATCATTAAGGATGCCCTGCAGGACACTGCTCCTGCACATTTTCCTTCCTTCCGGCTCAGACGGCTTGAAAACGAGGCTGGCGCCTTCCGCAGCAGGACTCCTGAGGACGAACTCCAGATCCGCCCACTGGCTGTAGATCGGCTTCCAAGGGTCGTATTCGGGCGGCTCCAGCTGGATATACGGGAAGGTTTCGATCCCTCCGGCATAGGTTTCCACATAGCACTTTCCGCTTTCGTCGCCCGGTTTATGCCACAGATACGCTTCCTTCGGAATGCTCTCGCGAAGCTTTTCAAAAACCGGACCGCTTCCTTCCAGCGTATAGGAAGCGCCTCTCCAGACAAGGCCGGAGTAACTGTTGCCCGAATAGATATGATCATACGGCCAGGATACGGTGAAACTGCAGGTGTATTCTTTTCCGTTCACCGAATAAGAAGCCGTATAGTTCAGAACTTCCGGAGCCAGCACGAATTCGGGATTGTAGTCAGACGGACGAACCATCTCAGGCTCCCTGATATCCTCTGCCCCTACTTTCAGTTTGTAAACGATGAACTTCTCTTCATATAATCCGAAGATATAGACGTTTCCGTCCGATCCCATTTTGGCAGAGCCCCGCGGACGGTAGACCCATTTCGCGGTATCCACGACGCTCTCGGCTTTGATTCCCTCGTCTGCAGCGCACTTCAGGATGCGGCGCCAGCCTTCGTCTTTTGGCATTTTATTCCAGTCCGTCAACTGATAATACAGGTTTCCCTCCTGATCAAAGCCAAGCACATCTCCGTAAAAATATCCCGGCAAATGAACCGTCCAGCTCCGGTTTCCTTTTGTCACGCGGACGTTATCTCCGCTGCTGCCGCCGATACGGCTTATGTTGTATGCGGCATTTGCTCCGGCTTTCTCCAGTGCCTGCGTCTCTTCATTCAGGGAATAATTGCCATACTCCCCGGTGACGAGGTACAGTTTTCCGTCTTCCACAAACATGTCGATGACACACTGTCCCGGTTTAAAGTCTCCGCTGTGCGTCATATCGGGAAGAGGAATGCTGCTCTGCTTTTTCGTATTCAGATCGACCTTCAGCAGACTGTCGAGCGTCAGCACCCAGGCATTATCGCCGATCACGCAAAGTTTGAGGCAGTCCTGGTCTTCCGGCAGCCTGATCGTTTCATAATACGCACCGTCTTTATAACGCTGAAGACGGTGAACAAGCACGTCCAGAATCAGGATGTCCCCGTCACTGATCACGGCAAAATCACTCGGTCCTGTTTCCTCTCCCGGTTTCATATTGATCATGACGCCGGTTTTTTCGTCGTAGACACTGCCCACCAGGATCCTGGCTGTGCACTGCTCCCTTTCTGCAGGGGCAGGCTCGGTCTCCGGAGGGAGTTCCGCAGAAGATTCCTCGGGAGTGGGCTCAGACGATGCCTTCGGGGAAGATTCAGCCTGCTCGGAAGAAGGCGCCGCAGTTGTTTCTTCCTTCGTTGCCTCACTGGAAGATACTGCCGGATCCGTTGCCGGTCTATTCCTTCCGCATCCTGCCAGGGACAGCACCAAAAGAAATGCTAAAGCCATAGCTGTAAGCCTTTTCATCTTTTTACCTCCTTTTTTCACGTGCATGAGCGCCGCAGGATCAAGCTCTCATCAACTTTACTTCATATCACATCCCGTTTTTTTATAGCATTTATTACCTTCAATAATCATCAGGAATAACAGATGCTACGGGAGTACCCGTTATATAATGGCAAACACTGCATTTATACGTGCCGTTGCTCTGCAGAACAAAGGAATGTGAACTCAAGCTTGTCTTGTAATCGCAAAACAGACAAGCCTTCCAATGTTGCGTAGTATCGTATGAATAAGAGGTTGCAATTTGCTGATGATTACAGTTGTGCCATGCATTTGGTCTTCTGCAGATATACTCATTGGACAAGGAATTTATATTCAAAGACCTGCAAAGCACTTTATCTTTTTCTCCAAACCCATTTGAAGCGGTTGTACATTCTATTGTTTTGAACTGTCCCGTTAACTGGTTCTCCCATTGATAGAATAAAAAAACGTGTCCTGAACGAACAAAGCAATCCATCCGGCGAGCTTGCGTTTTCTGGATCGTTGTAAAGTGAGTAGTATTGGATAAAAACGTTGCAGAATACACTAAATTTGAAAAACCATATACTCCGCTCGCAAATCCCGTGCAATCCACTCCGATCGTATTGCTCAACGTAGTTGAACTGATATTCCCTGTCACATATTTCATCTTGCCATTGGACAGGGTCTGAACAACCGTGGCCGGGAAACTGTAATGGACCTCTTCCCCATCATCGGTAACTGTGTACATCGTATTAAAACCAGCCCAGCAATATGGGATACCGGTTTCTGAGCAAGGCATCTGACCACTATTCTTATGATTATTCAGATAGACCGGCGCACTGGTATCGGGATTCCATGCATCATGTCCAGACTTAAACGTCCATGTGTAATTTTTCATGTTTAACGCTCTTGTCTGTGCAGCTGCTCGGGATATACTAACCGCCTGTGGGTTATGTGTTCCCGCGCGAATTTCTCTCTCCGGTTCAAAATCAGTCATCTTTTGTCTAACAGACCGCGCTCTTTCTTGAGGCACAATATCTGCCCCTGTCAGATCAGAGGCGATCCTATACACGAGCACCTGCGCTTCGTAAACGCACATCACATAGAGATTGCCATCAGGACCAAACTCCGCATAATGCCTCGGATAATACGCCCAAGCTGAAGCATCTATGCTGCAGCGGGAGATTTCTTTGCTGTCCCGATCATACTTTCTGATCGTGCAATAATCTGCATCTGCTACAGTAAGATTGGCATCCGTTACGGCCATATACAGATATCCATCCCGGCTTGTTCCCAACACATCCATAAAGATATTCTCCGCCTCGAATATCCAAGTCTGACCGTTCGCCGTGACTTTGATTCTGTCTCCCAGCTTATTTCCGCCGTCGGTTTCGCCGACGCGTTCACATGTAAAACCGTCGCCGGTCCGCTGGAACTCTTTCTGTTCTTTATCAAACAGATAGTTCCCAAACTGCTCGCTTTGCAGAATGATCCTGCCGTTTACGCAGAACGTCCAGCCAATGACCTCGCCGAGTTCTTTTTCCGGATATGCGAAGGATTCTGCCTTTTTGCTTTCCAGATCGATGCACAGCAAACGACTCCGGCCAAAGAGATACACTGTGCTGCCATCTGTTTCGATATGCGTGTAGTCATCCTGTATTCCGATTGACAGCGTTTCACAGTAAAGCCCCTGTTTATAGCGCTGTACACGCTGTTTTACGGTATCCAGTATCAGAATATCGTTCTGATCGATAAGAGTGAACCCAGCCGGGCCAAGATTGCCTTGCGCATCAATATCCAGCGAAATCCTCTCTATCTCAGGGCCTTCGGTACTGACTTCCAATACAGTCTCTGCAAAACCTTCCTTGGCTTTTACAGTTATAGAAGAAATCAACACAGAATAAAAAAGGATTCCAATCACCAATAATAGAATCATGCGTTTTTCATAATAAATTCTCATTATTCGTATAATCTCCTCTCAGAATTAATGGGATAGTGTAAAAAATGCTGTGTAAACGCCGGTTCCGTTTCAGGAGGGGATAGAAAAAGGAACCAGCTTCGGTTATGATTTTTGTGACCAAACAAAACTCCATAAGAGAAGAAGTCCCCTACCCTCACCGGCTCCTTCACTTACAACGGCAGCACTGCCACCTGCACCGCTGCCAGCTGCGTCACCTCCGTGCAGCTGGCAACTGGCATGAGACCTACAATCACGCCTATCCTTCCGGCAACACGGCACAGGCGGATATCACCATGGTCCGCAAGGTGCTGTTCATTACCGTACAGACAGAAACCGCCCACCTCGTCCTCACCTGCGACGCCAAAGGAAATCTGTCGTGAAAAATACTCTGTTTTCTGGTCATACGGCAAGGCCAGCGTCCTCGGGCGCCAGCCTTTTCATCTTTATTGCAGCATTTTAAAAAGGATCTGTCCCCCAGCATCGGAAAACAATATCGCTTCGGAACAATATTCCATTTTCGCACCTTTACAATCCTTTTTTATGTTTTCCAGTCGTAGAATCGCTCCACTGGAAAAGAAAACCGTCAGATCATATTCGTCTTCATCTTTCAGGTTTGCCAAGATGCTTCTGTTTTCTTGCTGATATACAGCTTCAACGGTTAACGCTTTCCAAAGCAAAAGTTTGGAATTGTCATCTTCTCTATCCAGTTGTGAGACAATTTCCTCTCGATATGGTTTCCGGCGGGTGATTCTGAAAGAAAGAATATCATCAGCTGAACAGCATGCAAATACCTTTTTTAAAACCTCAGGAATCAATTCGTTCTCATCAAGGTTTTGCTCTATTCCATAAGTAGACCAGTTAGTCATACGTCCCAGATACCATTTCTGACCTGCGTCAAAAAGCAAAAGTTCTTCTGAAGAGCGGTCCTTCAATCGGTAAATATTATTCACCTGTAGACTTTTTTCCTTTATATGATATGCCATTTCTGCGCCTTTATAGCCCAGGAAAAACAATCTCTTCTCCCAACCTCTCACCTGGTAGAGTTCATAGGTTCGCCCATCTTCAAGCCAAATAAACTGGTTTGTACTCGTCCTAAAATTTTCCCCCGTCAGTTTTTTTATATCAGATATTCGAACTCCCGTAAGTGCGAGAAATGCAAGGATAGCAATGAGGACAATGATTACTATCATTTTTTTCTTTTTCATTGGAATCGCTCCCGAATATCAATACAATGTCAACCCTAACGCCGGAATAATATTTTTCGCCTGACAACAGAATGATTTTCCAAAAGCATCAATTGCACAGGTTATACCCACAATACAGTTTGAACTTCCTACATAAGTATATACTATCCCACCGCTATCTCCACCAACCGAAGAATAACTTGATCGTACCATATTTGTAATTAATTGCCAGTTATAAAGACAGATTGCATTATTGGATATAACAGTCCCTTGTGTTTTTCCTCCGTTATATCCTTCTTTCCATATAATAGAATTCGTTGCCACTGCTGTTGTATAAATATCTGTTGCTAAAGATGTTAAGTAATAAGAAATTGTCGGCACAAAATCTTCAGCATCCAACACAACAACGGAAGCATCGACTGTTCCAGAAAACTGACGAAATCTTACATATCCAATCGTTTCTCCATATTGGTTTCCTTTCTGAACTTGGTCATCTTTTGAATTGCCATGTGCTGCAGTGACAAAACAATCCCGTGTTGTTCCATTATAAACACATCTACACCTAAAACCAGCACTATAATAACTGGATCCCACTGTTATCTGGCTTCCCGAGTAAACCACAGAATTGCCTTTATTTTCTTCCGGAACTGTAATCGCAACACAAACATCCGGATAAGTTAAGCAAGAAAGCAGTTCATGTTCGAAGGTTTTGTCTTCAAGTAGATGGATGACTACTCGGTTTTCATTCTCATCTATTGAAGCATCACAGAATGGAATGTTGCCATTCTCCCTCATCATATTTTTACAATAATCAGTGATTTCACCTAGTGTCGTAAGTAATTTACTATAGTTATACACAACAGATTCAAATGTTACATTAGAAGAGCCTGCATAAGAATAGATCGCATTTCTTATAGAAGGTGAATCTTCTGTTAGCTGCACTGTCAATACGCCTTGATCATTTAGTCTGCACCCACCATAATAATCTGGAAAGCCATCTTCACCAAAAGTCTTCATAAAAGACTCGCACATCTTTGCATAGATTTCATTTGCCTCCCCTTGGTTATGTAGAAAAGCATCTTGTGAAGCAAAGTCCTGATTAGGATAGCAGAATCCTGCAAGGAGTAATAATATGAGCAGCAATAGCGCTACAAACAACTTATGATTCTTGTTTTTCATTTTTGTATCCTTTCTTGTTCATAACTAGGCAGTGTCAAGGGTAGTGTCAAGAAGTTTGGATAATTTGTAGAAGTTTGGATAATTTGTATATAACAAATATCTATATCATTGTCAACAATTATATGTTTTAAATATGTATTGTTTTTTCTTTAATTTGTGATATATTATTATAGAAACATAAGACAACCATCGCCCTTTAAGAAGAACTTACACAGTATGGCTGATTTTGAACCCATCAATTTTAAACGAGGCTTCCTACCGCTGATCATTCTTTCTCTGCTTTCGCAGGAAGATATGTACGGCTATCAGCTCGTTCAGGAGATTGCCAGACAAAGCGAAGGGAAATTCCTGACCAAGGAAGGTTCCCTCTATCCGGTTCTGTACAAATTGCTGGAAGGGGAGTTCATCTCTTCCTATGAGGTAAAAGCTGGTATCCGTATGAAGCACATCTTCTATCACATCGAGGAGAGAGGGAAGGAATACCTGGCATTCCTCAAAGAGCAGTACGTTGAAGTAACCTCTGGTATTCAGAGCATTCTTGATCAGGAGGGAAAGAAAGATGAATGATGCGGCCAAATATATCCGCCAAGTCCGCAGCTGTCTTCCGGGCACACGAAAACAGACTGCCTGGATCACGGATCAGATCCGGAGCAGTCTTGGCGATGATTTTTCAGCATTAAGTTACGCGGAAATCGTGGACCGCCTGGGAACACCGGAAGCACTTGCGGCAGAACAGATCGAAGCCATGCCGGCTGCAGAGATTGCAGAAAAGGTGCGGTTACAGAATTGGATCAAAAAAGTAATCCTCGCGGTGGCTTGCACAATAGTCATCCTGCTGGCTGGGTTGATAGTGGTTGAGTATGTGGATGCAAGTAAAGACGTGCGTGGAGAACTGCGAGAAGAAGAAATCATTATCCATTACCAAATTGACGAAACCCCGGCAGAACAAGAAAGGCCCTAGTATATGCTTAAGAAAATAATTTGTTTATTATGTGTGATTTTAGTGACAGGATCCTTAACGACTTACGCAAAGACCCTCGAAACTGACAACCTTGACTCGCCGTTCATTCAGAATATTTATCAATTGAAAAACGGTGACTTTTTGATAGAAAAAAGACCTGAAACTGTTTTCATACATCGCGGAACTGTTTCAGGAAGCAAACAATACGAATATGTGAACTCCGACGGCATCGTTCGGTGGACCGCCACTCTCACCGGTACTTTCACTTACAACGGCAGTACCGCCACCTGCACGGCAGCCAGCTGCGAAACTTCCGTGCAGCAGGGCAACTGGCACGAGACTTACAACCATGCCTATCCTTCCGGCAACACGGCACAGGCGGATATCACCATGGTCCGCAAGGTGCTGTTCATTACCGTGCAGACAGAAACCGCCCACCTCGTCCTCACCTGCGACGCCAACGGAAATCTGTCGTAATTTTATCTGAGCATATAGCAAAAATGCGGAGGATCATCATCCTCCGCGTTTTTGCGTCTGAAACTATCGTTCCTACCCGCCGGCCGTCGCAGTAAACTTCCGGTTTATTGATGGTATGCTTCTCTCTGCCTTCACGGTGAATCCGGCGGGCGGGCTTTTCTCAGCCCTTGCTCCGCATCATTCTCGCAACGCCGCTGACGATCCCGAAGGCGGCGCCGGCGATGGGCCAGACGATCCAGGTCCGGTGCCATTCCATGGTGAGGAAGCTCCAGCCGAGATAACCGGCGGTGACGAGCGCCCAGTAGACGGACGCGATCGGCGCGATCTTCTTTTCCGCCGTTTTCTCGACGCGGCTGTAATCGTCCTCTTCGAGCAGGGCCTTGAAGCCGCCCCAGATGATCGAGGTGCGGACGATCATCATCACGCCGACGGCAATGAGGACCAGCAGCACGCCGACGGCCAGGATCTCCGCCATCTCATTTTCCTCAAAGAAGAGTTCGGCAATGAAGATGGGGACGGCTGCGACCACGCAGAGGACGATCCCCGCGGTCAGCATGCGGGCGTTCACGGAGCGGTATCTTTCGCGGCGCTCCCTGGCCATGCCGGAAACCCCGTAGGCCGTGTCGATGATCTCTTCTTCCAGATATTCGAAGCGGCTGTGCCGGATGCCGCTGATCACGAAGAGCGCCACCGCAGCGCCGATCAGGAGAAAGAGAACGATGAGGCCGAGGCCTGCCGCCTGATTTTCCGTGAGGGCGATGTGTCCCGCCTCCTGCGCGCCGGTAAGGATGATCAGGAGCACGGGGGAGAGGATGCAGAGCATCACGCCGAGGGAAATGCGGTTTGCCGCCGTGTTCTTATGGTCAAGGTAGGCTGAAGCTTCCTCCATGCTGACGCTCCGCGCGGCGGTATCCTCCGCCTGCAGACCGAGTTCGGGCGCCCCGTCAAGCTCCAGCTCATCCTTTAGGAGAACGTCCGTGCTCACGCCGAAGATCTGCGAGAGCGCAAGGATGCGGTTCATGTCCGGGACTGACTGCGCGCCTTCCCATTTGGAAATGGACTGGCGGCTCACGTCCAGCTTTTCGGCCAATTCTTCCTGTGACCAGCCGTTCCGTTTTCTGAGTTCGATGATTTTGTCTGCAAGTATCATGGTGTATCTCCTTTGCTTTCCTGCCGGTCACGTATCCGATCCGTGAGCCCGCGTCGCTTTCGTTTACGCCGCCATCATAGCGGTTTTCGCCGTTGCAGGCTATCAAACGGACCGTAAACTTGCGCAACCGGCAGTTGCAAAGTGCGTTTTTTCGCTTGTCAGTCCGCGGGCGCGATCTTCTCCAGCAGCTTTTCGACCTTTCCGGCCACCTCTGCGAGGGCGCCGGGCGTAAACGGCGAGGCAAGGCCGGCTTCTTCAAGAAGCTGCGGCCACAGCTCCGTGCCGCCCTTCTTGGACAGGGCGATGTAGCGCTTAAAGGCGTCCGCATAGTCCTCCTGCGAGGCCAGCAGAAATTCGAAGGCTGCGGTCTGCGCGAGCACGTAGTCGATGTAGTAGAAGGGGCTCTCGTAGATGTGCATCTGGTACTGCCAGCGCGTGCCCTCTTCGATGTAAGGGATGCCCTTCGTGCTGATCCACGGACGGAATTTCGCCTCCAGCTCGTTCCAGCAGGCCTTGCGCTCCGCCGGCGTCATGTCCGGGTTCTCGTACACGAGATGCTGGTAGTAGTCCACGATGGTGCCGTAGGGGATGAAGGTCAGAGCGTCCAGCGCATGCATGAAGCGGTAGTCCGCCGCCCTGTCGCCAAAGAACTTGTCCATGTACGGCCAGGCAAAGAATTCCATGCTCATGGAGTGGGTCTCTGCCGTCTCCATGCCCATCTGGGCTTCAAACGGCTCGTTGTCGAAGGTGAACCAGGCGTTCAGGGCGTGGCCGGCCTCGTGGGTCATGACGTCCACGTCGCCCGCGGTGCCGTTGAAATTCGCGAGGATGAAGGGCTGCTTATACAGTTCAAACGCGGTGCAGTAGCCGCCGCCCCATTTGTTCTTGCGGGAATCGACGTCGAAGGCCTCCGCGTCCATCATCATGTCGATGAAGCGGCCGGTCTCTTCGCCCATGGCGTGGTACATCTCTTTCGCAGCCTTGAAAATGGCTTCTTTGCCGAGGGGCTTCGGATCGCCGCCGGGGATCACGACGTCGTTATCGTAGATCATGAAATCGCCTTCGATGCCGAGCTTCTTCGCATTCTCCAGGCGGAGCTTCGCGACCACGGGGACGATGTCTTTCAGGATATTTTCGCGGAAGACCTTGATGTCTTCCTCGCCGTAGGCCAGACGGCC
>Ga0256405_10009197_pt1 | contig 13641 bp, 12 predicted proteins | sample RumenRJG_02DNA_FD_189096 | JGI IMG/M metagenome (GOLD analysis project Ga0256405, IMG submission 189096) | Bovine rumen microbial communities from Lethbridge, Alberta, Canada - RJG_02 | ecosystem: Host-associated > Mammals > Digestive system > Stomach > Rumen | place: Canada: Alberta...
CCTACACGGCAAGATAAACAACCGCTTAGACAAGGTGCTGAGCATCTTCGACCAGAGCAATGTGTGCCGCGACAACGAACACTACCTGAGTCTCGACGAAAAGACCTATTCATCAGCAGACGACGACATGGAACCCATCTTCCGTCGACTGATGATGGCAGCATCGAGTGTTGAGATGCGCCAAAACATGAATGTGGAGGACGAATATTACTCCATCATCAAGGAACAGGAGGGCAAGTTGTACGGTATGGAGCGTGACATCGCCGAAAAAGTATCACTACTCGCAGAGAAGGACGGGCAGCTCGCAGAGAAGGACGGGCAGCTCGCAGAGAAGGACGGGCAGCTCGCAGAGAAGGACGGGCAGCTCGCAGAGAAGGACGGGCAGCTTCGCAGCTTGGTCAAGATGCTGGTTCAGTCCGGACAATCGGTGGATGCCATAGCAGAGACCCTGAAAATCGACAAGGACTCGGTCAAGGCCTTACTGTAAACGCTACTTGCGCCTAACCTTTCCACCACGTCTCACTCGCTTGCCTATATGTCCCGTCTCGTCATAGACAGAGACTTGCTCTACCCTGCAGTCTTCTGTAAACGGGCGCACAATGCGGTGACTCAACTGGTTGCGATGTCCCAAGGGGATATAGTTGCACTCCACACCCTTCACATGGTCCTTCACACAGAAGTCGTCAGGGCTATCAACACTCTCGCTGCGTATGCTCAGATAGAACTTTCCCAGTTCACCAAGGCTCACCACATGGCCCGACTTCAACCCATCGGCCACCACATCCTGCAGGGCCGTCACCACAGCCCTCACATCGGCTCGCGTCACCGAGCAGCTGGCCTGTATACGCTGCTCTATCTCGTCGAGCGTCAACTCGCTGCCTCTCAACGTATGGGCATACCACTTTCCGTAGCCCTTACCGCCACGAATCTTGTTTTGTCGCAAAGTGAATTTCAAAGACATAGTATTACAAAGAAAATAATTGGGTTAATAAATGTTTTTCTGATATCAGCGGCAAAGATACAACATTTTCCTGCCAAATGCAAGACTTTGGCAGGACTTTTTTAGTCATCGCCCATGTAATATCGCCTATTTTGCATTGTAAAACAGACCATATTACTGTTTAATATAGACCATACTACTCAGTAAAACAGTCTATATTGCAACGCCGGAAACACATCATGACAAAATTAGTAAAGAACTTTGGCAGGACGGAAAGCACCGAAAGCAAGCGTATCTTCAAAAGATTCGCAGTATGTTCAAATTTATCTCCAAACCGCCAAGCGATTCGGAGATAAATTTTAATCTTTGCAGCAAATTGTCGTGTTTTCGAATATCCGACAGGATTTTATAACGAGAGAGATCTTTGTAAATCTAAAAAGCAAAACTTAATTTCTATGATATTTTAAAAGAAGTAGAATCTGCCAACGCTCGTATTATCATGTCGATTGGCGACTCAGAGACCACTGATATTTACAACCTATGCGATGATACAGACAATGATACCAACTACATTGATATGAAGGGACGTAAAATGAAAAGACCTTCAAAAGGGGTTTACCTGAAGGATGGAAAGAAATATGTAAAATAAACTAAAGAACGAAAGACAATGAAAAAAATATATTTGCAACCATCTTTCGTTATGGTAGAAACAAATCTGAACAGCATGATCTGCGTATCACAAGGTGTGACATCTGAAAAAGACATCGACTATGGCGGTGTAGATGAAGAAGGGACAAAAGACCCTGCCTCACGTCGATACAGGAACGAATGGGAAGAAGAAGAAGACTAGAAAGCCTATTTCCCTTGATACGCTGATACGCCTGCGGAAGCCACCCACGCCATCCGCAGGCGAATTTGGTTAATGAAGGGCAGCAGGAGCCGGCACCTGGTTCATAGAGAAGGGCATTGAAGAAACAACACCTTCAAACTATCTACCATTATTTGATGAAGGATATAATTGGTAATAATTGATAAAAGTTGCAGAATTATTTGGAACTTTCATGTCTCATCCTGCAAAATGAGCTATAAGTCAAAATTGACTATAAGTATTGAGCTAATTTGTAGGGTCAAATTGCCTGCTTTTTCCGCAATAAATACCTGAAAAACAGGGTTAAACGTCAAAAAAAAGAGAAAAAACTTGGTCAGTTCGCGAAATATTCGTACCTTTGCACCCACTTTTTGTGTACCTACGTGTACACGTGAGTAATTTAAGTTTAACCATTTAACAATTTAAAGTCAAAAAACAGTATGATTATTGTACCAGTAAAAGAAGGCGAGAACATCGAGAAGGCCCTCAAGAAGTTTAAGAGAAAGTTCGAGAAGACAGGTGTTGTGAAAGAGCTGCGTCGTCGTCAGCAATTCGACAAGCCTTCTGTCCTGAAGCGCCTGAAGATGGAGCACGCCGTTTACGTACAGCAACTCCGTACAAACGAGGATTAAGCATTTTTTCCTCAAAAAATTTGGTAGTTTCATAAAATTTCCGTAAATTCGTTGCCGAAATCTATTTGATTGATTGCAACGCTTTATGATTGACCAGTTTCTCAGCTATCTGCGCTACGAGAAAAATCGCAGCGAACTGACAGTGGAAAGGTACGAGGACAGCCTTCGCGACTTCCAGGAATACCTTGAGAGACAGGAGGAAGGCATCGACTGGACAACAGTAGACGCGGACATTGTCCGAGGATGGATGGAAAGCCTCATGGAACGAGGGAACACGGCTTCGACCGTGAATACGGATCTCTCCGCCCTACGCACCTTCTTCAGGTTTGCCCTCGCAAGAGGGATGGTCAACAAGGATCCGGTTCACATGATTAAGGGTCCGAAAAAGAAAAAGCCACTGCCACAGTTTGTGAAAGAGAGCGAAATCAACGAGCTCTTGGATCAGACAGAATGGAGTGAGGAATATAAAGATGTACGTGCGCGTACCATTATTATAATACTCTACGAGGCAGGACTGAGACGAAGCGAGCTAATAGGACTGGATGACAAGGATGTGGACTTCGACACCATGCAACTCAAGGTTACTGGCAAGAGAAACAAACAGCGCATCATCCCCTTCGGCAAGGAAATGGCAGAACAGTTGAAGCAGTATATCAACTGCCGAGACGAGCAAATCAAAAGGCATTCGGAAGCACTATTCGTAGGAACGAGAGGCGGAAGGATATCAAAGTCGGAAGTATACAACACGGTGAAGGAGAACCTCTCGAAGGTTACAACCTTGAAGAAAAGGTCACCACACGTACTGAGACACAGCTTTGCCACTGCCATGCTCAACCACGACGCCGGACTGGAAAGTGTAAAGAAGCTTCTGGGACACGAAAGCCTGGAGACAACACAGATCTACACACACACCACGTTCGAGCAACTGAAACGAATTTACAAAGAGGCCCATCCAAGGGACTAAAGAATGATAGTTTAACTTTAAAAATTGGAGGTAACTATGGAAATTAAGATTCAGTCGATTCATTTCGACGCTACCGAGAAGTTAGAGGCGTTTATCGAAAAGAAAGTCGCCAAGTTAGAAAAGTCGTACGAAGATATTCAGAAAGTAGAGGTGCAATTGAAAGTCGTAAAGCCTGCTACCGCACAAAATAAGGAGGTCAGCCTGCAAGTGGCAGTCCCCGGAAACACACTCAGGGTAGAGAAGACAAGCGACACATTTGAAGAAAGTATAGACCTCTGCGTTGACTCAATGAGGGCTCAACTGCAGAAATTCAAGGAAAAATTAAGAAATTACTAAAAAAACTTGGGAAAAGTTTTGGTAATTCAAAAATAAGTCGTAACTTTGCAGCCGTTTTCCAACAGGTCGTAAATCTGAAGAGAGAGCGGCTGCTTAGAAAAGCCTCTTTAGCTCAGTTGGCCAGAGCACGTGATTTGTAATCTCGGGGTCGTTGGTTCGAATCCGACAAGAGGCTCAAACAAGGCAAATGCCAATTGAGTTTTACGGCTCAGAAAAGGAGGGAACAAGGATGGCGAAAGCCAATCCGCAAAGCTCGCAAGAGCAAAAGGCTTGGGTGTTTTCCAGAGTGGCCAAATGGGGCAGACTGTAAATCTGCTGTCTTTCGACTTCGGTGGTTCGAATCCATCAGCACCCACTCTCAAGAGATGTTTTTGCGGAAATAGCTCAGTTGATAGAGCACTAGCCTTCCAAGCTGGGGGTCGCGGGTTTGAGCCCCGTTTTCCGCTCTATAAACATGCTGTAATAGCTCAGTGGTAGAGCACTTCCTTGGTAAGGAAGAGGTCCTGAGTTCAACTCTCAGTTACAGCTCTCTCTGAGGAAAGATTGGAGGAGCAAAAACAACAAGTATTATATCAAACTTAATAAAACAACAAAACAATGGCAAAAGAGACATTTGTGCGCACCAAACCGCACGTAAACATTGGTACTATCGGTCACGTTGACCATGGTAAGACAACTCTGACCGCTGCTATCACAACCGTGCTGGCTAAGCAGGGTCTTTCTGAGGTAAAGTCTTTCGACCAGATCGACAATGCTCCTGAGGAGAAGGAGCGTGGTATCACCATCAACACCGCTCACGTTGAGTACGAGACCGCTAAGCGTCACTACGCTCACGTGGACTGCCCGGGACACGCCGACTATGTGAAGAACATGGTAACTGGTGCTGCTCAGATGGACGGTGCTATCCTCGTTGTAGCTGCAACTGACGGTCCTATGCCTCAGACCCGTGAGCACGTTCTGCTCGCTCGTCAGGTAAACGTACCCCGTCTGGTTGTATTCCTGAACAAGTGTGATATGGTTGATGACGAGGAGATGCTGGAGCTCGTTGAGATGGAGGTCCGCGAGATTCTGGAGCAGTATGAGTTCGAGGATGATACTCCTATCATTCGTGGCTCTGCCCTCGGTGCCCTGAACGGTGTTGAGAAGTGGGAGCAGAAGGTGATGGAGCTGATGGATACCTGCGACACTTGGATCCAGGAGCCTCCTCGTGCTACCGACAAGCCCTTCCTGATGCCTGTTGAGGACGTATTCTCAATCACAGGTCGTGGTACTGTAGCTACTGGTCGTATCGAGACTGGTGTTATCCACGTTGGTGATGCTGTTGAACTGCTCGGTCTTGGTGAGGACAAGAACTCAGTTGTAACTGGTGTCGAGATGTTCCGTAAGATACTGGATGAGGGTCAGGCTGGTGATAACGTAGGTCTGCTGCTCCGTGGTATCGACAAGAACGAGATCAAGCGTGGTATGGTGCTCTGCCATCCCGGACAGATCAAGCCTTTCAAGAAGTTCAAGGCTTCTATCTACGTACTGAAGAAGGAAGAGGGTGGTCGTCACACTCCATTCGGAAACAAGTATCGTCCTCAGTTCTACCTCCGCACCATGGACTGCACCGGTGAGATCACTCTGCCAGAGGGTGTTGAGATGGTAATGCCTGGTGACAACGTTGAGATTACTGTTGAGTTGATCTACGCCGTTGCTCTGAACAAGGGTCTGCGTTTCGCTATCCGTGAGGGTGGTCGTACTGTAGGTTCTGGCCAGATCACAGAGGTATACGAAGATTAAGACTAGGAAACTAGTAAGACTAGTGAGAACTAGTTCAAACTAGGATTCGATAAAACAGAAGCCCCCGCTCATGGGTGGGGGCTTACTTACGGGAATAGCTCAGTTGGTAGAGCATCGGTCTCCAAAACCGAGGGTCGTGGGTTCGAGTCCTCCTTCCCGTGCAAATAGAAAGAATAGAAGATGATGAAATTTTTCAACTATTGCAAAGTGTGCTACGACGAGTTGGCACACAAGGTAACTTGGCCAACAGTCAAGGAACTAACTGGTAGTGCTGTGTTGGTTCTTACAGCATCAGTGATTATCGCGCTAGTTGTCTTCGGTATGGACTTCGCATTTGAAAAAGTCATGTCGTTGGTTTATCCCGGTTGATGAGATAGGAAAGAGATGGCAGAAACAGGAAAGAAATGGTACGTCCTTAAAGCTGTTAGCGGAAAAGAAGGTAAGGTAAAGGAGTATCTGGAGGCATTAATGAAAAATAATCAGGCTCTGGCTGACGCTGTCGGTCAGATTCTCTTGCCAACAGAGAAATATGCCCAGCTACGCAACGGCAAGCGAGTAGTCAAGGAGAAATTGTTCCTCCCTGGCTATGTACTCGTTGAAGCACGTCTCGACGGTGAGATAGCACACACGCTGCGTTTCATCCCTAACGTCCTCGGCTTCCTGGGTGGCATGGATAACCCCAGCCCCGTACGTCAGTCAGACATCAATCGCATATTGGGAATCGCAGAAGACACTGCAATTCGCACCGAGGAGGTTGCCGTACCTTACACGCTCGACGAGGCAGTGAAGGTGACCGACGGTCCGTTCAGCGGATTCAGCGGAGTGATTGAAGAGATAAACACCGAGAAGCGCAAGCTGAAGGTAACAGTAAAGATTTTTGGACGCAAGACCCCACTGGAGCTTGGGTTCAACCAAGTAGAGAAAGAATAAGGCGTAGTTACGTGCGCTATTCTAGTATACGGCTGAGGAGGCTTCCACTCTAAGGCTTATATGAAAATCATTCAAAATTAACAAACAGAAATGGCTAAAGAAGTTGCTGGATTAATCAAATTACAGATTAAAGGTGGCGCTGCGAATCCCTCGCCTCCCGTAGGACCTGCACTGGGTTCAAAGGGTATTAATATCATGGGATTCTGCAAAGAGTTCAACGCCAGAACCCAGGATAAGGCAGGTAAGATTCTTCCTGTCGTTATCACTTACTACGCTGACAAGTCATTCAGTTTTGTCATCAAGACTCCTCCCGCAGCTGTTCAGTTGCTCGAGGCTGCCAAGGTAAAGAGCGGAAGCGCAGAGCCCAACCGTAAGAAGGTGGCATCTGTAACCTGGGATCAGGTTCGCGCTATTGCCGAGGACAAGATGGCCGATCTCAACTGCTTCACTGTTGAGTCCGCAATGAAACTGATTGCCGGTACAGCACGTAGTATGGGTATTACTGTAAAAGGGGATTTCCCTGGTGAATAACAAATAACTTCAATTTTAAGACAATGAGTAAACTGACAAAAAATCAAAAGTTGGTAGCTGATAAGGTTGAAGCAGGGAAAGCATACTCTTTGAAGGAAGCAGCCGCATTGGTGAAGGAAATTACCACCACCAAGTTTGATGCTTCTGTGGATATCGATGTACGCTTGGGCGTTGACCCACGTAAGGCTAACCAGATGGTTCGTGGCGTTGTGTCGCTGCCGAACGGAACTGGTAAGGTAACTCGCGTGCTCGCCCTCTGTACTCCTGATCAGGAGGCTGCCGCCAAGGAAGCTGGTGCCGACTATGTTGGTCTGGACGAATATATCGAAAAGATCAAGGGCGGTTGGACTGATGTTGATGTAATCATTACGATGCCCTCATGCATGGGTAAGTTGGGTCCCTTGGGTCGCGTGCTCGGTCCTCGTGGTTTGATGCCTAACCCCAAGAGCGGCACTGTTACTATGGATGTTGCTAAAGCAGTGAAGGAAGTGAAGCAGGGTAAGATTGACTTCAAGGTTGACAAGGCAGGTATCGTGCACACGTCAATCGGTAAGGTGTCTTTCAATGCCGAACAGATTTTCGAGAACGCAAAGGAATTCATTGCTACTATCGTAAAGCTGAAGCCCGCTGCTGCTAAGGGTACTTATATCAAGAGTATCTTCCTTTCAAGCACTATGAGTAAGGGTATCAAGATAGATCCTAAATCAGTTGAATAACTCGTTAAAAGATTAGACAAATGAAAAAGGAAGTAAAAGATACTATTATCGTAGAACTTGGAGAGAAACTGAAGCAGTTCCCTCACTTCTATCTGGTCGACCTGACTGGACTGAATGCTGAGAAGACCAGCGACCTGCGTCGCAAGTGCTTCAAGAACGAGATCAAGATGGTTGTTGTGAAGAACACCCTTCTCCACAAGGCTTTCGAGGCTTCTGAGATTGATTTCTCTCCCCTGTATGACTGCTTGAAGGGCAATACTGCTGTGATGTTCGCACAGACAGCTAATGTTCCCGCCAAACTCCTCAAGGAATATGAGAAGGAAGGTATCCCCGCACTGAAGGGTGCCTATGCCGAGGAAAGCATCTTCGTTGGTGCTGACAAACTTGCCGAGTTGGTTGCTATCAAGAGCAAGAACGAACTTATCGCCGATGTTGTGGCTCTGCTGCAGTCGCCGATCAAGAATATTGTTTCTGGCTTGAATGCCGGTGGCAAGATCCACGGTCTGCTTGACGCTATCGCTGAGCGTAACAAATAAGCGAAAAGTAAATAACATTAACATTAAAAACAATTAAAAAATTTAAATAAAAATGGCAGATATCAAAGCTATTGCAGAAGAGTTGGTAAACCTTACTGTAAAAGAAGTTAACGAGTTGGCAACAGTCCTGAAGGACGAGTACGGAATTGAGCCTGCTGCTGCAGCCGTTGCTGTAGCTGCTGGTCCTGCTGCAGCTGCTGCTGAGGCAGTTGAAGAGAAGTCTTCTTTCGATGTAATCCTGAAGGAGACTGGCGCAAACAAGCTACAGGTAGTAAAGGCTGTTAAGGAAGCTTGCGGTCTTGGTCTGAAGGAAGCTAAGGATCTGGTTGACGGTGCTCCCGCTACCGTGAAGGAAGGTCTGAGCAAGGAAGAGGCTGAGAACCTGAAGAAGGCTATCGAGGCTGCTGGTGCCGTAGTTGAGCTGAAGTAATTCAGAAACCAACAATAACATTTGGTTAGGAACTCTCCAGTAGAGGGTTCCTAACCTTTTCTTTGTCTTTTCTAGTCAAAACTAGTTCTACTAGTCTGACTAGTACGACTAGAATCACTAGGAATAATAAACAAAATATATATGACTTCAAAAGTAATAGACAACAGAGTAAACTTTGGCAGTGTCAAGAATCCCATGCCACTCCCAGATTTCCTCGATGTGCAATTAAAGTCTTTCAAAGACTTCCTACAGTTGGACACACCGCCTGAGGAACGCAAGAACGACGGTCTGTATAAGGTGTTCGCCGAGAACTTCCCTATCACCGATACGCGTAATAACTTCGTGCTTGAGTTCCTGGATTACTATATCGACCCGCCACGCTATACCATTGACGAGTGTTTGGAGCGTGGCCTGACCTATAGTGTACCCCTGAAGGCCAAACTGAAACTGTATTGCACAGACCCCGACCATGAGGATTTCGGTACAGTGATTCAGGACGTATTCCTCGGTCCCATTCCCTACATGACGGCTAACGGCACATTCGTCATCAACGGTGCCGAGCGTGTTGTGGTATCACAGTTGCACCGTTCACCCGGTGTATTCTTCGGACAGAGCGTTCATGCCAACGGCTCTCTGCTCTATTCTGCCCGTATCATTCCTTTCAAGGGTTCGTGGATTGAGTTTGCAACGGACATCAACAACGTGATGTATGCTTACATCGACCGTAAGAAGAAGTTGCCCGTAACAACCCTGCTTCGTGCCATCGGTTTCGAGACCGATAAGGACATTCTGCAGATCTTCGACCTGGCCGAGGAAGTAAAGGTCAACAAGAAGGCATTGAAAGAAGTCATCGGCTGCAAGCTCGCCGCCCGTGTGCTGAAGAGTTGGAACGAGGACTTCGTTGATGAGGATACCGGTGAAGTGGTGTCTATTGAGCGTAACGAGGTCATCATGGACCGTGAGACCGAGATTACCGAGGACAACCTCATGGACATTCTGGAGAGCGGTGCAGCCACCATCCTTGTTCACAAGGACGAAGCTGTGGCCCAGGACTTCAGTATCATCTTCAACACCCTGGCCAAAGACCCCAGTAACTCTGAGAAAGAGGCTGTGCTCTACATCTACCGCCAGCTGCGCAATGCAGACCCTGCCGACGATGCCAGCGCACGTGAGGTAATCCAGAACCTGTTCTTCTCTGACAAGCGTTACGACCTGGGCGACGTAGGCCGCTACCGTATTAATAAGAAGTTGGGACTTGACACCGAAATGGATGTCCGTGTCCTGACCAAAGAAGATATCATTGAGATTATCAAGTATCTCATCCAGCTGATCAACTCGAAGGCTGCCGTTGACGATATCGACCACCTGTCGAACCGTCGTGTACGCACCGTGGGTGAGCAGCTGTCTAATCAGTTCTCTATCGGTCTGGCCCGTATGAGCCGCACCATCCGCGAGCGAATGAATGTCCGTGATAACGAGGTGTTCACCCCGATGGACCTGATCAACGCCAAGACGATTTCAAGTGTTATCAACTCGTTCTTCGGCACCAACCCGCTGTCACAGTTCATGGACCAGACAAACCCACTGGCCGAGGTGACCCACAAGCGTCGTCTCTCTGCACTGGGTCCTGGCGGTCTGAGTCGTGAACGCGCCGGTTTCGAGGTTCGTGACGTACACTACACACACTACGGTCGTCTGTGTCCTATTGAGAGTCCTGAAGGACCTAACATCGGTCTGATCTCTTCTCTCTGTGTCTATGCAAAGATCAATGAGCTGGGCTTCATCGAGACACCATACCGTAAGGTGGAGAACGGTATAGCCAACCTGAATGATGACGGTATCGTATACCTCACGGCTGAGGAAGAAGAGAACTACATTATCGGTCAGGGTAACGCACCTCTGAACGACGATGGTACGTTCATCCGTCCGGTTGTAAAATGCCGTCAGGATGCCGATTTCCCCGTGGTGCCTCCCACTGATGTCAACCTCATGGATGTATCTCCCCAACAGATTGCCTCTATCGCTGCATCGCTCATTCCTTTCTTGGAGCACGACGATGCTCACCGAGCACTGATGGGATCGAACATGATGCGCCAGGCTGTTCCTCTGCTCCACAACGAGGCACCTATCGTAGGTACTGGTATTGAGAAGCAGGTATGTGAAGATTCACGTACGATGGTGACCGCCGAAGGTGACGGTGTGATTGACTATGTTGACGCTACCACAATCCGTATCCTCTACGATCGCACGGAAGACGAGGAGTTCGTCAGCTTCGAACCCGCCATGAAGGAATACCGTATTCCTAAGTTCCGTCGTACCAACCAGAACATGACCATCGACCTGCGTCCTATCTGCAACAAGGGACAGCGCGTGAAGAAGGGAGACATCCTGACTGAGGGTTATGCTACTGAAGACGGTGAACTGGCACTGGGTCGTAACCTGCTGGTGGCTTATATGCCTTGGAAGGGTTACAACTACGAGGATGCCATCGTGCTTAACGAGCGTATCGTTCGTGAGGATGTGCTGACTTCTGTCCACGTCGATGAGTACTCACTCGATGTTCGTGAGACCAAGCGTGGTATGGAAGAGTTCACTTCTGATATTCCTAATGTCAGCGAAGAGGCTACCAAAGACCTCGACGAGAACGGTGTTATCCGTGTCGGTGCCCGCGTAGAACCCGGTGACATCCTGATTGGTAAGATTTCACCTAAGGGAGAGAGCGATCCCTCACCTGAGGAGAAGCTGCTGCGCGCCATCTTCGGTGACAAGGCTGGTGACGTGAAGGATTCTTCACTGAAGGCCAACCCCTCTTTGAGCGGTGTCATCATTGACAAGAAACTCTTCGCACGTGCTATCAAGACCCGTCAGACCAAGCAGCAGGATAAGATCGTGCTGGCTAAGATCGACGAGGAGTACCAGGCAAAGGTAGACGACCTGAAGGATATTCTGGTAGACAAGCTGATGGAACTCACCAAGGGTAAGACCTCACAGGGCGTGAAGGACTACACAGGTGCAGAGATTATCTCTAAGGGATCCAAGTTCACCATAACGGCACTGAAGAACCTGGAGTACGGTGATATCCAGACCAGCAAGTGGACCAACGATGAGCACAAGAACGAGTTGATTGGTAAACTCATCATCAATTACATGAAGAAATTCAAGCTACTCGATGCTGAGATGAAGCGTAAGAAGTTTGCCATCACCATCGGTGACGAGCTGCCTTCAGGCATCCTACAGATGGCTAAGGTATATGTTGCCAAAAAGCGTAAGATTGGCGTGGGTGATAAGCTCGCCGGTCGTCACGGCAACAAGGGTATCGTCTCTAAGGTGGTACGTCAGGAGGATATGCCGTTCCTTGAGGATGGACGTCCCGTTGACTTGGTACTGAACCCGTTAGGTGTGCCTTCTCGTATGAACCTCGGTCAGATCTTCGAGGCCATCCTCGGTGCTGCTGGTAAGCGTCTCGGTGTGAAGTTCGCAACACCTATCTTTGACGGTGCCAAGCTTGATGACCTCGCAGCATGGACTGATAAGGCCGGTCTGCCCCGTCTCTGCTCTACCCACCTCTATGATGGTGAGACAGGTGAGCGTTTCGACCAGCCAGCTACCGTAGGTATCACCTACTTCTTGAAACTCGGTCACATGGTTGAGGACAAGATGCACGCCCGTTCCATCGGTCCGTACAGCTTGATTACTCAGCAGCCTCTCGGTGGTAAGGCCCAGTTCGGTGGTCAGCGTTTTGGTGAGATGGAAGTCTGGGCACTGGAGGCCTTTGGTGCCAGCCACGTGCTTCAGGAGATTCTGACCATCAAGTCAGACGATACCGTAGGTCGCTCAAAGGCATACGAGGCTATCGTTAAGGGTGAGCCCATGCCAACCCCAGGCATCCCCGAGTCACTCAACGTGCTGCTGCACGAGTTGCGTGGTCTCGGACTAAGCGTAACTCTCGACTGATGAAATTAAGCGCTCGGCTTTGCCGCTTTTACAAAGGCGGAACGCCGACTAAAAGAATTAAGAATTAAGAATTAAGAATTGAAATATGGCTTTCAAGAAAGATTCAAAGACAAAGAATAACTTCACCAAGATAACCATCGGACTTGCTTCACCCGAGCAGATCCTTGAGAGTTCATTTGGTGAGGTCACCAAGCCTGAGACCATCAACTACCGTACCTACAAGCCCGAGCGCGACGGTCTGTTCTGCGAGCGTATCTTTGGCCCTACCAAGGACTATGAGTGCGCCTGCGGTAAGTACAAGCGCATCCGTTACAAGGGTATCGTCTGCGACCGTTGCGGTGTTGAGGTAACTGAGAAGAAGGTGCGTCGTGAGCGTAGCGGACACATCGAGTTGGTAGTGCCCATTGCCCACATCTGGTATTTCCGCAGCCTGCCCAACAAGATTGGCTACCTGCTGGGACTTCCCACCAAGAAGCTTGATGCAATCATCTACTACGAACGCTACGTGGTGATTCAGCCAGGTGTGCTCGAGGGTCGCAAGGATGCAGAGGGCAATCCTCTGCTGGGTTCGCAGAAGTTCGATCTGCTCTCAGAGGAAGAGTACAACGACATATTGGATAACCAGCTGTCGGAAGACAATTACTATCTGGAGGATAGCGATCCCAACAAATTCGTTGCCAAGATGGGTGCCGAGGCCATCTATGACCTACTTCAGCAGCTCGACCTCGACTCACTGTCATACGAACTGCGCGACCGCGCCAACACCGACTCTTCACAGCAGCGTAAGAACGAAGCTCTGAAGCGCCTGCAGGTAGTAGAGGCTTTCCGTTCATCAGTTGAGAAAGGAATCAACCGTCCTGAGTGGATGATTATGAAGATACTGCCCGTAACTCCTCCTGAGTTGCGTCCTCTCGTTCCCCTGGATGGTGGTCGTTTCGCCACCTCCGACCTGAACGACCTCTATCGTCGTGTGATTATCCGTAACAACCGTCTGAAGCGTTTGATGGAGATTCATGCTCCTG